>ERZ779851.3110-NODE-3110-length-11551-cov-10.592032_pt1 | contig 11551 bp, 17 predicted proteins | sample MGYA00511094_ERZ779851 | MGnify/ENA primary metagenome ERZ779851 (study PRJEB29588, sample SAMEA2155512) | human gut metagenome | biome: human gut; feature: human-associated habitat; material: faeces | place: Denmark | collected 2008/2010 ...
GAGCAGAGGACTGAAAATCCTTGTGTCGCTGGTTCAATTCCCGCTGGAGCCACCATGAAAATCAAAACAAGCCTGTGATAGGCTTTTAAAACGCCCGATTAGCTCAGTCGGTAGAGCGCACGGCTGTTAACCGTTAGGTCGTAGGTCCGAGTCCTACATCGGGCGCCATTGAGAAATTCGTAAACCCCTGAAAACATAAGGTTTTCAAGGGTTTTTTGTTATAAAAAATTCTTTAAGCAAAAATATCAAAGTATCACGAAATAACCAAAAAGCACATAATATTTTATCAATCTTGGTACTTTTTTGGGCACTAGTCACTTAATATCTAAAAAAATATATCTGAGTGTTTTTGTACTATATGTCTCAAAAAGTAAAATTGGTAACCAAAAAGTAGGAAAATAACATTTCCTACTTTTTTATAAATGTCCTAATAAGTCTCCCCATAGAAATATTAAAACAATTCTTATTAATAAACTAATACTACTTAAAACTATACCAATTGTTGCAAATATTTTATAATTATTATTTGTAACAAGGTTAAAACCAATAATAGATAAAAATTAACCAAGTATATCAATTATTCCCAAAAAAACAATGAAAATAGCTATTGCTCAAATTATAAAGCCACATAAACTAATAATATCATATTTTTCAATACTATCTTTTTTGTATTATTGTTATTACATTTAATTGGCTTTCCACAATTCATACAAACTAAAGCTTTATCACTTATTTCACTTCCGCATTCACAACATTTTATTAATGCCATATGTACTCCCCCTTTCAAATATTATATTTGAAAGAGAAAGTAAAAAAAATGAAAAGAGGTTTTACAATAGTAATACTCGGAAGAATTGCAGATGCCTTAGAAACAGACATTGCAGAACTATTTACACCAATAGAAAAAGGAAAAAAATAATAACTAACTATTCTTTTCCTTTTCATATTCATTCATTTTTTCTTTTATCCACACTGGTAACATATCCTTCAAAGGTAAAAAACCTCTTCTAGTTTCAACAATTTTATTTTCATCATCGCAACTTAAATAATAAATATCTTTTATTGAAACTTTTAATTTTTTTTCCTCATCATCAATATCCAAAATTAAAACATAAACCTCATCCCCAACAGCAACAAATTTTTCAATATCATCTACAAAATCATTTGATACTTCAGATATATGACACAAACCAGAATACTCACCTACACTAACAAAGAAACCAAAATCAGATATTCCCGTTACTTTAGCAAGTACAATATCGCCAACATTTAACATACTTCACCTTCTTATATCTTAAGTATAACAAAAAATACTAGACAAAAGCAAGGATTTCATTATATAATACCCCTAGGTGATTTAAAAATGGATAAAAATGAATTAATAGATAAAATAAAAACAATGGTTGATGAACTAAGACCATACTTAAACATGGATGGCGGAGACATAGAATTTATAAAATATGAAGATAATTATCTTTATGTTCGCTTAACTGGAGCATGTCAAAGCTGTATGTTTCAAGATAACACATTAAATGAAGGTGTACTAAGCTTTTTCCAAGCTCAAATACCTGAACTTGAAGGAGTAATTAATGTCCCTCTATAATCCAATCTATTTTATCTAACTTAACATATTTAGATATTTCTAAATATGTTTTTTTTAAGAACTCTTCAAATTCATTACTTCTTTTAACTATCTTAACTAATTCTTCCTCACTTACATTCTTATTCATAACAGCTTCATATAAATCAAAATAATATGTTGGATATAACATTCTAGCATAAAACATATGATATTCATATATATTTAATCTTCTAATACTTAAATAACTTCTTAATTCATCTAAACAATATTCCATATCTTTTTTAAAAAACATTGCTTTTAAATATTCTGCTACATCTCTAACTTCTAAATCAAATATAAAAGAAAGTGGGTTCATATAATTTAACTTATAGTTTGGAAAAAACACTCTTCTATGGGATAAAACTATTCTACCATTACTTATTCCCCCATATTTTAAATTAGCATTATTTACATAACTAATGGCATTTTCAGAAAGACCAATATAATAACTAAAAGAACTATTAACAACACTTTTTTCTATACCTAACTCTCTTATTTGATATTCAAAATAATCAACTTTTTCACTCCATAATGTCCCCCAATTATTTCTATAAAGATTAGATTTGTTATTATTTAATACTAACTTATTACTTATATTTACTATATCAAAAATATCATATTCTTCCATCATATTACTTACTTTAAAAAGTATATAGTCATATTCATTTACTTTGGTTAAATAACTATTATTTCTATTTCTTATTACTTCATGAACATTAATTCCTTTTAAAATCATTTCGTTACATACATTTATTATGTCTTCTAATTCTTCTATACCACGATTATAAAACACAAAAAAGAAATCTTGATTTTCTACTTTTACATGATATTTCCCATCAAGTTCTTCAATTGTATCTATATCTAAATTATAGTAATATTCCAATGTTTCTTTCATATTACATAATATTAAAAGAAATAGACTTTTATGTCTATTGTTTAAGTAAAATAAATGTGTTATAATTTGATTAGTATGAACAAATGGAAATAAAGGCTAACAAGTATGCTGGTAAAGACATACTTAAATTTATTCGTGAAAATAGAAATTTAACATAAAAGGAGTTTGCTAAAAACATTGATAAATCCAGAGATTGACAAGCATCAAATGAAATCAGAAGACCTATAACTTAGAAATAATAATAAAAGATAAGCAATAAAAACTTCATATCATTTTAAGATACGAAGTTTTTATTTTTTTATTTATTAAATTTAGCAACTAATGCATCAAACATGTTTTCACAAGCTTTTAAGAAAGCTTCTTTATCAGCAGTAAAATCAACTGGTACATCATCATGTTCTTCTGGAATTTCTTCCACACTTGGCATTGGAGCAACTTTTTCTGTATAAGCTGGAACTTCTGCAACGCTTTGAGCTTCTACTGGTGCTTCAGGCATAATTGGTGCCACTGGAGCACTTGCTTCTGGCATTTGTGGAGCAACTGGAGCATCATTCATTACAATTGGACTTTCCACAACTTCTGGTGTTTGAACTGGAGTAGCTTGAACAACTGGTTCAACATTTACTTCTGGAGTTTCTAAAGTAACTTCTTCATGAACAACAGGTTTATAACTATTCTTTAAAGCTTCAAATGAAGCAACTGGTAAAGTTAATTGTTTAAAGAAAGTATCTTCACTACTTAAAACATTTCCAACATTAACATATTCCATTTGATTACCAGAAATAATTAATCTTAAAGCTTCCTTAACAGCATTCCATTCACTATCAGGAACAATAACTAAACTTCCATTTTCTAATTTAGAAACTAAAATAATTGGTAATCCCATTGTACCATTCATTTCATTATCTAAAACAACATACTCTCCACCATTACTTTTAAAAGCAGTAACAATTGGTTTTTCCAAAACATTTCCAGATACAGTATTTATCTTTAATTTTTCCATACTATTCAAATCCCTTCTTTTTTATTCTCTTTAATTATAACAAATTATTTTATCTTTTTCAATATAAAATATTTACATCCATAAGCACAACAATTTTCAATATATTCATTTACTTTACTTATATCATTAATTGCTTTAAAATACTTATTATCTTTATCATTAAACCCTTTAAGTCTTACTTTACCATATGCATAATCCCCTAAAATATAATCAAAACCATCATAATATTCTGTAATCTTACCCTCTAAATCTTCTATATTTAAAGCATCTTTAACATTTTCCATTACTTCATATTTTTTATCATCTATAACAACAATTTCCATAAACCCTCCTAAACTAAAATAAATAATACTATACCTAACAACATTAATACTGTACAAATAACACTTAAAACTAATAATATATCTACATACCCATTACCACTAGTTACTTTATTATTTTCTTTTACTATTCTCTCTATTTCTTTTTCTAACAAATACTCTTTATTAATAGCATTTTCTCTTATCTTAAAATAATCATATACTTGTGAATTAATCTTATCTATTTCACTACTATCTAAATTCTTAACATAATCATAATTATAATTAATCATTTCATATGCTAATGCATTTAACAAATGTTTTTCTTTTGGTAATATTATTTTAACATTTTCTTTCATTTCTATCCTAAAATATTTATCTATTTTCAAAATATCTTTAGCATGTAAATAATTAAATGATACCCTCAAAGGATTAGTTGCATAAGGAGTATATAATAAATCATAAAACTCTCTTACTTCATCATTAGTTATATAAAAATTTAATTTCTTTTTTATAAACATATCTATTAATTCTTTTTGTATTATTATAAAATATGGATTTCTTTTTCTAAATTTATCATTATTATTAGCATTCTCAAACTCATAAAACAATTCCATATTTGATAAAAATACTTCTACATCCATTTTACTATATCCAAACTTACATAAGTTTTCTTTTAATAAATCTTCATCCCCCATTACTTTAGGATTTATTATATCAAGTTCACTGTATATACTAACAAGCATTCTAATAACCACTACTAAGAAAGAGTTATACATAACTCCTTTTACATTATCATTACTATCTAAGTAACAATCACAAGCTTTAGTAAATGCATTATTAATAAATACTTTATCCACTATTCTTCACCTTACACAAAATTATACCACACATTTTACTACTTGCAAACAAGAATATCACTACTTTTACCTGTACTTAACACAAATTATTCAATTTGTTTTGTTAAACTATTACTTTTACTTTGAATTAAACCACCATAAACTTCAGGAACTCGACCATTAACAACAGTTGATGCCACTAAAACATCATAATTAATTTTATTACTCTTTTCCACCACTGGACTTATTAAATTTGTATCAAGCACAACAGTAACATATATTTCCACCAAAGCATTATTAATTCCATAATCAGTAATTTTAGTTTTAATATTAGTTAAAACTGAACCCACAAAATTAATTGGAACATAAATACTTGGACCTAAATTAGATAAAAACATATCTTTACTATTTATAAACATTGGCATTTTTAGAGCAATACCATTTTTTCCACTAATTATATTTTTAAGATTAATATTATTTTCACCATGTTCTAATTCACTAATTGCACTTTCAAGTTCTTGCGTAACAACCTCTAAAGCAAAATATGCTTGGTCCATATCATATGTTACATAAAGTATTTCACCATCTTTATTTTTATTAATAACTATAATATCTTTCATTACATCATCTTTTAACAAATCATAATTAATATTATTACTTAAAAAACTCTCCATAAACTCATTTAATTTAATAAAAGATACTTCTATTAAATTATCACTAGCTACTCTACTATATATATTAAAAAGTAAAATTGTCAAAAAAAATATCAAAGTTACTACTCCTAAATAAACCTTCGATATTTTAACTATTTTTCTTTTCTTAAACTTTTTCATATTAAATAATATGATTATATAACAGATTTTATAAATAAAACTAATCCCACTACAAACACTATTATAACTAATGCTATTAATATTTTAATTCCTATTCCTAACTTTTCTTCATCTACAAAATCATTACTATCATCTTCAAAATCTTTCTTCTTAAATAAATTATCTGTATAAAAAGAATTATCTATTACTTCTTCTTTATCCTTATTTTCTTTCTCTTTTTCTTTTACTTCTGTAATTGTAGTTACACTAGTAATACTATCATAAACTTGTGTATTATCTTCACCCTTTAAATCTGTTAATATATCTAACGGATCAATATCTTCTTTAACACTTTCCTTTTTCTTAGCTTCATTTATTGTAATAGTATTTATTAAATTCATTAAATTTTCTTCTGGGTCAATCTTTTTTTCTTCTGTATCTTCTTTTACATCTAAATTCAAATTATTTAATATATCATATTGTGTATTTCTTAACTTCTTAGCTCTAATTTCTTCATATGTTTCAACTTTTTCATCTTTAGCTTTTTCCAAAACTTTAGTTAAATCATATTCTTTTGTATCATCAACACTTATTCTACTTACTTCTTCTTGAGGTTCTATTCTAATACTTTTTCTTTTCGGAGCACTATTATATCTTTTATCAAGAATTTTTTTAATTTGTTCAACATCTATTTCTTTTTCTTGATTACCAATAACTGTGGCATTACTACGCACACTAAAATTATCCAAGGCGCTATCATTTATTTCTTTATATAAATCACTATTTTTAGCAACCCTTGACATACTTCTAGATTCATTATATTTATCAATTCTTGTTTCCATTTTCAAAACCTCTATACTCATAATAACATATTTAAGAATATTTTTAAAGCATAAATAATTGATTTTTTTAAAACTATCCACTATAATAAAAAAAGGAGGGCATAATGAAGAAACTAAATGTTAATGAAAATTGCATCGGCTGTGGAATGTGTGCTGCTATTGACCCCGAACATTTTGAAATAGTTGATGGTCTATCACAAGCTACAAATAGTGATAATTTAGATAGTAAGGACCTAGAAAATGCTATAAGTTCTTGTCCAACTGCAGCTATCGAAATCATTGAAGAAGAAAATTAAAATGCTAAGTCTCTAAACTTAACATTTTTTTAATGCATATAATTTTTTAATTTCTTTAATACTAAGTTTCCTATATTCACCAGATTTAAGTCCATCTAAAGTTAAAAAGGCATAACTTACCCTACTCAATTTAATAACATCAATTCTCATACTTTCAAATATTTTTTTAACAATATGATTTCTTCCTTCAACAATTGTAAGTTCCACAATTGATGTGTTCTTTTCTACATCCTTTTTTCTTACTTTAAATCTTTTTATATCAACTTTTCTATTATCAATAACAATACCTTTTTTTAATTTATTTATATCATCCTTATCAAGTACTTTATTTATTTTAGCAACATACGTTTTTTCTATTTCATAACTTGGATGCATAAGCATATTAGCAAAATCTCCATCATTAGTTAAAATAATTAAACCTGTTGTATCATAATCAAGTCTTCCAACTGGATATATTCTAGCTTCAGTATTTATTAAATCCCTAACTGTTATTCTTCCCAATTTATCTTCCACACTACTTATTACTTGTCTCGGTTTATTAAGTAAATAATATTCATGTTTTACATCCTTATTTATAATAACACCATCTATACTTATTATATCATTAGCTAGAACTTTAGTACCTAGCTCAGTTATTACTTTACCATTTACTAACACTTTACCATGTCTAATTAAATCTTCTGCTTTTCTTCTTGATGCATAACCATATGATGCTATAACTTTTTGTAATCTTTCCATATTGGTCTCCTTCAATTAAATTATAACATGATTTTAAATAAATTAAAACAATATTAGAAAAATATCGCCGTTAAAATAAAAGCAATTGTAATACCAATTAAGTCCGCAATTAACCCCACTACCAAAGAATACCTTATTTTTTTTACTCCAATTGAACCAAAATACAAAGCTAAAACATAAATTGTTGTATCAGTACACCCCTGAAGAACACTTGCAAGTCTTCCAGCATAAGAATCTGGTCCATAATTCATAAATATATCATTCATTATAGCTAAAGTAGCAGTACCTGATATCGGTCTTAAAATAGCCATTGGTAAAATATCTAAAGGAATGTTAAATTTCATTAAAAATCCTTCAAAAACTCTTAATATTTCATAAACAAAATTACTATCAAGAAAAATATTTATTGCAAAAACCATCGCTAAAACATTTGGAAATATATTAACAGATATCTGTAACCCTTCTTTAGCACCTTCTAAAAAAGAATCATATAAATTAACTTTCTTTATAAAACCATAAAAAACAACAAAAAAGACAAAAAGAGGTATAACTATCTTAGATAATGTGTTCAATTTTTACCTCGCTTTCTTATAAAATAATCTATTAACACAGCTCCAATACATGAACAAAATGTTGCAATAGCACCAGGCACAATTATTTCTGAAGGATTAACTGACCCATACGATATTCTTAAAGCAAGCACAGTTGTTGGTACAATTGTTACTCCTGCTGTATTTAAAACTAAAAATGTAATCATCGGTACACTAGCAGTATCTTTTTTATCATTTATTTTTTGCAGTTCACTCATTGCTTTTAATCCAAATGGTGTTGCAGCACTTCCAAGTCCCATCATATTAGCAGCAATATTTGAAGCAATATAACCTAAAGCAGGGTTATCTTTTGGAACACTTGGAAAAAGTTTTGATAAAATTGGCTCTAAAAACTTTGCAAATTTAACAAGTAACCCAGCATCTTCAGCAATTTTCATAATGCCACTCCATAAAACTATAACAGGAAAAATAGATAACATAAGCTCCAAAGCCTCTTCCCCATTAGTTAAAATACTTTCATTTATATTTGTAACATTACCAGTTAATAAGGAATAAACAATACCAATAATTATTAAGAAAAACCAAATATAACTTACCATCCTAGCCACCTCAAGAACTTTGTCCACCAACTAACATGTTCTTTTACTTCTTCTTTTTTAACATAAATATTTTCTTTTCTAATAACATTGCCATTTAAACTAACATTTACATAACCTACGATATCTCCAGAAGAGTATTTTCCTTCATCAAACAAATCATAATTTACATCAATTTTATCTTTATTTTTATTTTTTACACTTACATATATATCTTCATCTAAATACAATGTATCATTTTTATAAACTTTTTCATCTTTTATCTTTATATTATCTTTACTAAGTACTTTAACTGCTTCATAATTTCTAAATATTTCTTCATACATATTTTTATGGTCTAAAAAGTCATTTCCATCATTTAATGTTACCACCACAACATTTATATTGTTTCTAGAAGCAGTTGTTACCAGTGTTCTTCTTGCTTTTTTGGTAAATCCTGTTTTACCCCCTGTAATATAATCTTCACTATGTAACAATTTATTTTTATTTGTCCATCTATAAGTTTTATCACTTGACTTAGCAACATAATTTTTAGTACCAAATATTTCTCTAAAAGTTTTATTATTCATAGCATACTTTGTTATTAAAGCCATATCATAAGCCGTAGAATAATTAGCACTACCATCATTTTCTTCAAGTCCATGAGCATTTACAAAATTACTATTTTTCATTCCAATATTACTTGCCAGTTCATTCATAAGGTGAGCAAATCCTTCCATAGAACCTGCAACATTTTGAGCTAAAACAACTGCTGCATCGTTACCACTTCGCATAATAAGACCATAAAGTAAATCTCTAATTGTTATTTTTTCCCCAACATTAATATATATAGCACTACCATATGCTTTTAAAACTTCTTCACCAACAGTTATTTCTTTATCAATATCAATATTTTCTATTGTAACTATCGCTGTCATTATTTTTGTAATACTTGCAATCAATCTTTTGTCATCTTTATTTGCATCATAATAAACATAATCATTATCTAAATCAACTGCTACCATACTTGAAGCACTCATAGCAACAACCTTAAATGGTATCAAAAGCATAATTAATAGTAATATTTTTTTCATTAAAATCCCCTATAAAAGATTATGAAATAAAACATTATTATATGTATATTAGAATATAATCAAAAAGAAGAACTTTATTTCAGTTCTCCTTTTAGTTTTTCGACATATTCATATGAAAGTTTAGTCATTTTGGCAATAAACTCAATATTGCAATTTTCTTCTAACATAGCTTTTGCAACATCTAACTTAGCATCAGCCATGCCTTCTTCATAATCTGCTTTATCAAGAGCTTCTTTGTCATAATAAAGTTTTCTATCAAAATCATCTGTTATTGACTTTGTCACTTCAACAATTTTTGCCATAAGATCATCTCCACTATACATATCCCATAAATCCGCTTCTTTATTGCATACTAATATATAAAGCAAATTCATTAAAGACTCTTTGTCTTCCTTAATAATAGTATAATCCTTATCAAAGATTTTTGCAAGATTAACATCAAAGATTTCAAATATTGGATGTAACTCTTGTTTTGTTTCAACATCTAACATTTTACTTACTACAACAAATCTATCATCATCAGAGATATTAAAAGAGTTTAAATTGATTTGATAAATTTTCTTTAATTTCTTTTTATAGTCATCAGATGATTTTATTTGTCTTAATAAAAGTTGACAAACATAAAATACATTTTTTCTCTCATAACTATGTCTCTTTTGACTATTGATTTCTACATTAACAACTATTTCATTACTTTCTAAAGCTATATCAACTTCACTATTTACAACATTTTCATTCACACCAATCTCAGGATGTATCATTTCAAATGTAAAATTTTCCGGTGGTAAATCTAAAATTTTGCAAACTATTGTAGCAAGATATTCTCTGCCTTCTTCTGTGGAAGTAAATAGTTTCTTAATTGTAGTATCTTTCATAATTAGTTCCTCAGTCTTTACTCCGTGCATTAAGGTTTCCTCCTTTCAAGGACGTTATTATACACAGATTTTTTCACATTGCAAGCGTTTCGACACCGCTCGACAAAAGGTTACAAGAAAGAAACTGTCAACTATACACAAATTGACAATTATACACTACTTTTAAGACATTATTCTTCAATTAAACTTTTACAATGTTCTTCTTTTAATTTTAAATTTTTAGCATATATTTCGTAAACTTTTTTACTTATATTATTAACTACTTCACTATAATTACCATTACCATATAAAGTTAAAACTGATATAAAATAAGGATAATCAGTATCTAAATACATACCAATATCATGATAACTAACATCATAATACCCATATTTATGATATATTACTTTATCATCAAATCTTAAATAATTCATATTTCTATTATTCATTGCATCTTTAATTAATTTAGAATAATTATCATCCACTAATAAAAGATTATATAACCTTTCTAATGATTTATTTGCTAAAGATGCACTATAATTTCTAATAAAAGGGTCATAACTTTCCATAACTAAATTATATTCTTTAAAATATTCTTTCAAAGTATCTAAACCAACATATTTTATCAACATAAAATAAGCTGTATTATCACTATATTCTAACATATGACTAATAAGTTCACTTATTTGTACTTCATCATAATATTTATGCTTTTTCATTCCAATACTACCCTGCATAGCATCGCTTGGTTTATAAACTAATTTTGTTTCCAAATCTAAATTATTATTTCTATATTGTTCAAGCAAATAAATAACCATAAAAACCTTTGATGTACTAGCAGAATAAAATATTTTATTACTATTATACTCTAACACATAATCATTATTAATATCTTTAAAATAAATAGCAACATTATTTTTATAAACACTAACAAACTCATTAAAATCATCATCAATTCCATCATATTTATAAGAGCTATTTAAACAATTATTATATAATATTTTATCTTTATTATCCTGAGCTTTAAAAACACTAGTTATAATATCTTTATTATCAAAATATTCTTTGCTTACTTTTGGCATTTCAAATCTCTTTTATTATATTTAACTATAACCAATATTTTATAAAAAAA
>ERZ779851.3112-NODE-3112-length-11550-cov-3.828621_pt1 | contig 11550 bp, 13 predicted proteins | sample MGYA00511094_ERZ779851 | MGnify/ENA primary metagenome ERZ779851 (study PRJEB29588, sample SAMEA2155512) | human gut metagenome | biome: human gut; feature: human-associated habitat; material: faeces | place: Denmark | collected 2008/2010 ...
GCTTACGTTGAAGCAGAAAGTACAAACGGACGCAATGTCCGTAAGTTCATGACAGATTTCTTCACCTCGTTTGGTCTCAAGTCAGGATCCGACAATACATGTAACACGGAGACGATGCTGGACGGTACGTTTCTGTTCACGCATGCGTACATCAGTAATGAATCTACAGACCTGTTCGTGATCAGCACACACAATGGCTGCGATGTGCGCTCTGGCTACAGCAGCGCCAAAGTATTCGAGAGTCCGGACGCTGAAGTTCTGTACGGCTTGGACAGTGCAAGCCTTATGTGTCACGGATGTGATACACAGTTTGATCTGTCAGCCAGTGGCACTCTGACACTTGATCCTGACCAGTTCAGCCTCGAGCAGAACGACGACTTGCCGTACTTTGTTGACGGCAAGCTGTATTGTCCAAAGTGTCATAAGCCGCTGGAGGTGCTCTGATGCCGAACGCACAACTCATGGCTGCGCTGCACGCAAGTACCAAAGCGTTGCGTGAAATGGCACGCGATGACGCCACATACGACTTCGTATACGCGCACAGGAACATGTTCGTCAGCAACAGAGAGTCCTTCAAGGCTGCTGTAGCTGCGTGTCAGGAGCGCTCAGGCAGAGAGCTGCTTGACAGGCTGGACCTGCATGAGATCTACATCGAGAAAGTAACCGAAGCAGAACTGCTGCACAGCTGCTACTACTTTGTTGACAGTCCATTGTACAAGCGTTTCATTCAGATCGTCAGCAGGCACGGCGGCATAGGCACGGCAATCTTCGTCGTCAACAAGCGAGGCATTGTCGTCACTAATAAGTACAGTCTGGACGCCTATGTACGGGTCAAGCATGTACTCGGCAGCACCGGTAAGTTGCCTGCCATCATGTGGGCGCCTGTAGAAGACCTTAAAGGCTTCACTTTCTACAACTAAGGAGGTGGGATGCTGGAAACAAAAGTTATGTTCAATGCTTCGGAGATCACAATCAAAGTGTCTGTGTGGGCGCGAGGTGATCCTTTCCCTGCTATTGGACATGCTGTAGGTATAGACACAGAAACCGAATTGATTACAGACGCCGAGCTTACACCGCCATTGGTTGTACTCGGCGTTTTCAATCCTGACGACATGACCTGCTACCAGATAGCCTGGACCGACGCACAGTACTTCATGCAGGAACTGCTTAAGCGTGACTGCATATTGTACTTCGCTAATGCAGGGTTCGACTACTTTGAGCTGGAGAGTGATGAGCTGCGAGATGCGGTCAGCAATGACCGTCTCGTGGACTTGCTCATCAGAGCTCCGTTAAAAGAGATCGCCACGATAGGTTACATCAGAACGCACAGCCTGAAGGACGCCTGCCAGTGGCATCTCAATTACGAGATGGACAAGCACGAGGACGATGGCGATCAGGCAGCTCGTGTCACGTTCCGCAGGAATAAAGACGTGACAGATGAGCAGCGCCTTTACCTGGCAATCGACTGTGCGTCCACCTATTACGGATGCGAGGCGATCGGTCCTCAGGCGACAGAGTGCACACATACACGTGGTCAGATCGTCCTGTACCATATCAGCAAGAACGGATTTCCGTATGATCCGTACATGTTTGAGTACTGTGAGAAGCTGTTGCAGCAGCATATGGACCAGTACCGTGCAGAGCTCATTACGTACGGGTATCCTGATCCATATAAGAAGGACATGCCGACAGACATCAAGCAGCTGCAGGACGGCTGGCCGATGTTCAGGGACGCCTGGTTCGCTGCACATATCAAAGAGAAGTACCAGTTTGCGGACTCGCTGCCAGGCAAGAGCACAGTAAAGCGCATATTGCTGTACGGCACTGCGTATATGCAGCACGGTACCGATAAAGGCACTCTGGCGAGGGTGTTCGCAGCATTGCTGCTGCAGGACAAGAACTTGTCCAAGAAGGAACAGGCTGCATATGACCAGCTGGTGGATGAGCACGACTTCCTGGATGCCTGCAACGGTATTGGCAAGAAGGAGGTTTGGCCGACGCTGCTGGTCGCGTGGATGCGTGCCGAGATGGACGGCAAGGATATCGCTGGCATATGGCAGGCAGTGGACGACGCGGTGCAGGACCATCCGCAATGGTTCTGTACTGAGGAGCCTGTCAAGCCCAAGGCATTCATGCAGGACCACCTGCGGGAACTGCAGGAAAAGTACCCTGGACTGGAGTTCGACAAGACGCTCAAGTCTGGGGAGCTGAAATGCTCCAAGAAGGACGCGTGGAAGCTGGCGGATGCGGGGGTGAACGATCCGCTGCTGACCGCGTACGTGAATTTTGGTCATGTGCAAAAGTACAAGTCGTCGTTTACCAATAGGGAATACCTGAGGAGCGACGGCAGAGTACGGTGCCGCTTTGGCATCGTGGAGAGCGGTCGCACATCGGCATCTAAGCCTAACCTTCAGCAGTATCCGTCACACGATCCGGTATTTGCCTTGAAGAACATGTACAAGCCACCGGATGGAACCATTTTTGTCAGCGTCGACTACAGCTTCGCAGAGTTGGTCGCGCTGGCAGAATCGTGCATAACAAAGTACGGCGAGTCCGTATTAGGTACTATTATCAACGCGGATGTATGTCCGCACTACTTCTTCGCCGGAGTCATGATGGGTCTCATAGACGCCGACGTCAGCTTTTGCAGGGATCCCCAGGAAGTGGCTCGTGTCAAGAAGTTCCTTAAAGAGCACGTAAGCAAGGAAGAAAGACAGAGAGCAAAAGCAGTTAATTTCGGTCTGCCGGGTGGGATGAAGGGTAAACGCCTTTATCAGCACCTGAGAGAATGCGGCATCAAGGCTACGTTGCAGGAAGCCTTCCAGCTCAGGGAAACCTGGCTGCGAACCTTTAAGGAAATGAACCTGCACTTTGCCAGAACGCCGCTAAGACAAGACCCAAGGGAAAGGTACGCCTGGATACCTGCAAGTGACGACGACACAAGTACAGAGGACGCTGACCCGAAGGCAGACAAGCGCAAGGGTCGTCAGCTGTATGAAGTCACCACAATTACAGGCTTCAGACGTAACCGTACCGTCATTAACAGCTGCCTGAACACAGATTTTCAGAACCCAGTTGCACATCTTGCAAAGGAGGCTCTATGGAACTTCGAGAGGGCAGGACTCGGTAATCGTCTGCTAAATTTTGTCCATGGCATCGTGGACGTTAAAGAAAGTGAATTGCTGGGAGTGCATAATGCCCGACTGCCTGATACAGGAGCGAAAGCAGAAACAAGTGTCGGGATGACTCAAGCTGAAACAAGTACCCGTGAGGGGCGCTAAAAGGTGGTGCAATTGCTGATCAGCAGCCGATCAAGGAATCTCCTAAGGCGAAAGCTATGGAGCCCGGAAAGGGTTCAGAGACTAAGCGCTCCTTCTCTGGAAACGGAGAAGATGATATAGTCCGAAGGATGAAGCAGACTACTGGTCCTACCCAAAAGAGGTCAGGCAGCTTGTTCCGATAGTGGAACGATTGTGGCTGGAGCCTGGTCGCCGTGTGTTCCCTCACGTCAAACTCAAGTGCGAGACTTCACTGAGCTTGTATTGGGACAAAGGCGGCATCGAATTTCCAGATGTCGAGTGGGACGCCAACGGAGAGCCGATATTGGAGCCTCCGCCGTTCGTTCAACAGGCGTATGCTGCAAAAAGCACATAAACATGGTCCCCTGTGAGGTAACACTTGCAGGGGGCTTTTCTATGGAGAAAATGAGAATGAAAACGATGACAAAATGTACGTTGCTCGCAGCAGCTGCAGCTTGTACCATGTTAACTGGCTGCGATAGCGAAGAGGATTTGCAGAGATATAGAGGCGAAGAAATTACGCGTCTATGCGAAGACCTGAAGGTGATTGAGTACGACGGATGTGAGTACTTGCTTTTTGGTCAGTACTCTTATGCTGGACTTCTAACACATAAAGGTAACTGCAAATACTGTGAACAGCGAAGGAACAAAACAAAATGAAAACAGAAAGAGTACTGAAGAAGAAACCAATCAAGGCCTATAAAGCCTTTAACAGCGACCTGACCTGCAAAGGCTTCCAATATGAAGTCGGGAAGGAATACCATCATAAAGGCAAGCTTGAGCTGTGTGAATCGGGGTTCCATGCCTGTCCCAAGCTGGTTGATTGCTTCAGGTTTTACCCGTTCAGGGAAGCTAAAACCAGAGTGGCCGAGGTGCTCGTCTGGGGTAAAGTCGAGTACGAAGATGTAGGTGTAAAACTCTGCGCCTCAAATATCAAGGTAGTCAGAGAACTCACATGGAGCGAGGTGTTGTTTCTGTACAACAGTAACAGTGGCGGCTGGAACAGCGGCGACTGGAACAGCGGCGACTGGAACAGTGGCAGCTGGAATAGCGGCAACTATAACAGCGGCAACTTGAACAGTGGCGACTGGAATAGCGGCAACTATAATACAGGCAACTTGAACACCGGCAACTATAATACAGGCAACTTGAACAGTGGCGACCGGAATAGCGGCAACCATAACACCGGCGACTGGAACAGTGGCGACTATAACACCGGCAACTATAATACAGGCAACTGGAATGCAGGTATATTCAATACAGGGGCTTGTGAATATGCTTTTGCCTTCAATCAGCTTGTTAAGAAACAAGACTTAGAGTGTCTTCCAAGTATACCATTCCTACGTTTTAAGCTTGTCGAATGGATACCGGAAAAGCATATGTTGCCGGAAGAGAAAGAGCAGCATCCTAAGTATGCGACAGTCGGAGGTTATCTCAAGAAGTACACATATAAAGAAGCCTTCAGGAAGTCTTTTGAGGAAGCAAAGCAACTCCCGGACTGGCCAGAACAGCTTAAGAGGCTGAAGGCGCTGCCCAACTTCAACTTCAAAATCTTTGAAGAGATATCGGGTATCACTGCCGAGGAGTTAACAGGCAGCACTGTCGAGAATTTGACTACGAAACCGAAACGCAACCGGAAACAGAGCACTGAGGGTGCTTAAACTTGAGGATATTTAAATGTATGTAAAACGTAAAGACGCAATCATAGCGTTCAAAGTGTTTTCTGATGCGGAACTGAATATGCATCATATTGTTCCAGGTACAATTCTTGACACTAAGTCCATGACCTCAGATGATAAAAGAATGTTCACTGTGTTCAAACATGCTGAGGATGCAATATCATTGGCAGTGCATATGTGTATGCAGACTGTTTGCAGAGTGCGCGTATCAGGTAACGTACGAGAGCTGGAAGGTGGAAGGCTGTTAGTGCATCATATGCAAGTAGACTGTGATGGACTGATCCCGCTCAGAAAGCTGCTTGTTACAGTGAATAAAGGTTCTGCCAACTACGGTATATACAATGAAGGAACTCGGAATGATGGTAACCACAATGTTGGCTGCACTAATGTCGGTAACTGGAACTTCGGCTCATACAATCTGGGCTCCTTTAATTTTGGCACTGGTAATATCGGCAATCATAATAGTGGCGACTATAACTATGGTGACTTAAACGAAGCCGGATACTGCAATGTGGCTAAACGCACACGCGCGTGCGTCTTTACCACAGTAAATAACACCGGATATTTGAGCTTTAATAAGCCTTATACAGTTAATATCTATAGTTGTCAAATTCCTGAGTTCTGCAGAGTAAAAGTCATTGAATGGATTCCTGTTTCCAGCCTGGCTACAGTTAAGGATACAAAAGAGAAATGCATGTATGCATGCTGCGGAGGTCGATTGAAAATCACCAGTTATTGGGAAGCCTTCAGGATCTCTTTTGAGGTAGCCAGACGCAAACCGGATTGGCCCAAGCAGCGGCAGATGCTGCTGGATCTGCCCAACTTCGATGCCGAGGTATTCGAGGAGATCTCCGGTATCACACCAAATGAACTTGGATTGTAACAGAAAGGAGAATGAAATGAAAGTAACAGAACTTGACACAAAAAAAGTAACAGTAACCCGTACAGAAAAGCGGTGCGTACTCAATGAGAAAGTGTTCGAGCTTGACAGCTGCCCTGACTGGGCTCAGTATGCAGCTGTGGATGAGGATGGACATGCTTACTGGTACGAGTCTAAGCCAGACTTATACTACGTCTGCTGGACATCTGAGCGTGAATGTAGCCGCCCCAAGTGTATTCTCGGTGTATTCTTTGATGCTACCAATTGGCAGCACAGCCTTATCAAGCGTCCGGAAAGAAAGGTGCTTGAGGTTACCATGGCTGACCTGGAGAAGAAATACGGATGCAAAATCAAGATTGTAAAGGAGGCCTGAGAATGACAAAAAGTAAATCAGAATTGCATTTTGTACGTATCAGAGAGAAAGACTCCAAAGAGCCGTTCTGTGACCCATATGCAGATATCAAGTTTGTTGTTACGTCTTTCTTTAAAGAATTGCCGAACTTGTATCATATGGTGTTGAACCCTTCAAGTGAGAAAGTTGATTATCTGAAAGCCTGTTTGAAAGTATTTCTTACAAGACTTGAAGAGGACCCTCAGCCGGTGAAAGAGCAGCTGCACGCTTTCCAATCTGCAATGAAAAAGGCGTTCACATCCGATGAGCTCCTGTTCTTCGGTGAAGAGTTTTTGTCGTATGTGTTCTGTACTTTTGTACTGCATTACAGACGCGACGCCAAGGTCGATAAACCGACCACTATGCGCCTTGCCAGTCTGCTGCTTACATTAGCCGGGTCCATAGCGCCTGATATATGGACGACTATGCTTAACAGTATGCAGGAAGACCTTAAGGAAAAACTGCAGTGTGCAGCCTCGCATCTGGAAGAAGTACGTGCAGAATGCATAGAAGACACCTCGAAGTCTATCCCTGATATCAAAGATCTGGCAGCTCAGGTAATGGGCGCTACAGGAAGCCAGAAATGGGAAGATGTGGCGGCAGCCTGTGACAAGTATGTACAGGAAGCTGCAGCAGACGGTGACAAGGTTATTGCAGCTGCGCTTGCGTATCCTGACTATCCGACACCGTATTTTGAGGTCACAAAAGATGTTTGAGATGTTGCTGCAGAAACTGAAGATCGCGCGTGAAAGCAGCTCCCGCGTTGTCTTCTGCTATAAATATGTCTGGTCGCGAATCGACGACTATGTGTCGCTGACCAATCTGAGACTGGAAGCAGTGCAGGTCCGCGACGGCAAGGTCTTCCACACACAGGCCGCTCCAGTGCTTGATGTGAATCATGGTAAGCCCAGAGTCGCATTCGCAGATTCAGGTATCGTGCAGGTCACCTCAGGTCCCCGCTCGAATATCGTCTTGAGAGAACGCTTGCTGCACGCCAATGAGACAGCAGCTCCGGTTCCTTTTTGTGGAACCAGGGAAATTACAGAAAGCAGCGATGAGAAGGATCTTCAGGTAGTCTATGACTTCCTGACATCCGCAGCATTTCCTGGTGTAGATATGCGCATGCCGCAGTTGTTCCGGATTACAAAGAACCCTGAACGTCTGCGCTTGAACATCACACCTGACCTGCTGCAAGCCCTCGATCTTGATCCCGGAACACCCAGTAAGGAAATACAGGATGCGTTCCTGGACAAGCTGCCTTCCATTTCAGCTCAGACATCCGAAGGATATGTATTGCCGTTTGACTGGGTCTATGCAGGCGGCATGATTGCTGCAAGTATAACAGGCATCGGCAAGCATAAGCCCAAGGTACTGTACACCAGAGGCATGGACTTCTTCCGTAACTGGTGTGCCGCAAAACAGTGGAGCATCTCATGCTGCTGACCGAGTTATTCGATACATGGGGAACCAAGCCTCTGCTGATGACGACTGCGACCAACGGACTGACACCAGGCAAAGACAAGCTGCTTGGGGTCTGTGTCAAGGACCCTGAGTTCAGCTCAGGTGACAGGTTGCTGCTCAACTACACAACAGGCGTAGAACTTCAGCAGTCATCAAAGTTTCACGGTATCAGTCAGCAGGACATGCAGAGCGCAGGACTGCATGAAGCACAGTTCACAGATGAACTTGATAAACTGCTAACAGAGAACAGCGTCGCGGTACTCACTTATAACGTACCTTTCCAGATCAGCTTTTTAGGCGAATGTCTTCCGGAACTGGAAAGCTTGCCCCTCTATGACCTGACGATCATCGAAAAGGCAATCAGAAACGCCTATGCATTCGACACTGAAGAGCTGGCGACGTTCAGCTCTTTCTACGCTGCCTGCTGCCACGCGGCTATGCCTGTACCTCTGGCTACACTGTGCAGGAATCTGAAGATGACTCGCCAGCCTCCGCCAGGACAGCTTCCAATGGAACGGATGCTGGACGTTTTGCAAGCGCTTTACAACGTAGCTTGCCTTGAAGATATTTCTGTGCTTCCGAGTTGAAGCTGGGAGTGACGAATCCTGTACCCAGAGCAGTCATCTATATCTGCACCTGGGTACAGGGCTTAATGACAGGTGCGCAGGTCTAATCGATTTGCAGCATGCTGTCCTGTTTGTCAAAATTAACCCACAGGAATGTCTATCCTACCGGACAATACAGAAGCACGAATCCCTAGCAGACATCAAGCAACAGTGATTTGTCCGTGGCCTGATCAGCCGGTTTGACAAATTTGGTTTGAACCTACACGATGCAGCCGGACTTGGAAACTGCGCAGTTAGTCTGTGGTGCAGGTGTCACATAGTTGACCGATAACTGTACCATAGTCTAAGAGACAGAGGATACCTGCTATTCGGGATACAGAGGGTATGAAGCTATCATCCCTTTAGTCGTTACTTCCTGCTTCTGTACGTGCGCAGCCTTATACTTGCTCAAGTCTATGCCGGATGAGACTGCGCCATCTTTAATTGAATACAATTTATGATACTACATAGGAGCTCCTATTGTGTTGGATACATCTATCAGACCTCCGGATAAATGGAGGGCAGCAGCAATACCAAAGAAAGACGGATCGTTAAGGTATCTGTTGATACCTAACGACGAACTGAAACAAAGACAAAGAGAAATTCTCGACTACCTGTACAAGGCGCATCTGAGAGTGCACGAGGCTGCTGTCGGCTTCATGCCGAACAAGTGTACTCTCAACGGCTGCTTGCAGCATGCTGCCGATGCACAGGTAATTATCAATCTTGATGTACAGGATTTCTTCCCAAGCTTTCCTGTAGATAAAGTCAGGTCAGTATTGACAAACCAGTTAGGCGCAGCAGTTGCAGACTACATTGTCGATATAGCAACTTTTAAAGGTAAACATAGACAGCAGTTGCCTCAAGGTGCGCCGACGAGTCCGTATCTTACCAACATTGCACTTTACAAGTTCGATTGCAATATGGCAGCAAATGCGAAACGCAGAGGATTCACGTATACGCGATATGCGGACGATATCACATTGGCGAGCAGCAGTGAGATGCGTGTCAACTACATCAAGACTCTGATTCACGGAACTGAAAGAAGGTTGCGTGCGCTCGGTCTTACGCTGTCCAGGAAGAAAACAAATGTCATATTCAGGAACAGTCCGCGTGTTCCGAGACGCATAACAGGGGTAACTGTTCGTAAGGATGGATTCGGATTCAATGCACCTATCGGCTTGCGCAAGCAGGCTCGGGCAATGATACACAACCTGTACACAGCGCTTAAGAGTGGTGTGCCCGCACAGGAACTTATACACGAATATCGCAGTGCAATGGGTACTGTGCAGTATTGCGACTTTATTCGCAGTGCCAGTATTGTTCCTGAATGCGCAACAGCTGATCCTGCTATAAAAACACATGAACTCGAGTATGTAAAGGAGGCTTTTCGTGCCTATAGACGTTATTGACGGAAATACATCGCAGTCAGAAATACGTGTTGGCGAGGTATTCAAAGAGTATGGCAATGTAGTTATAAACTTCAATGTCAGCGGCTACCGGACCATGTCGCTTGACGAGTTCAGGAAGGACGTGCTGCCGTCTTTACAGCCAGTAAAGTGCAGCCAGGCTATGTCGTATTATGTAATACGCGACTTGTCGAACAAAACCTGCTATTGTCTTCTTCCTGACTGTGTCGAAGAATTCCGTGTCTCATCCTGGTATGAGACCACAACAGACAAGATGAAAGAGAAGCTGCTGCAGGAAGCTGGGCCAAGTGCGGAGACGGAAATTGTCTTTGATTTGCCTGTGCCTTTGCTCAAGTATCGGTACAATGATACCTCATGGACTGCTATTGTAAAGATCCCGCATACTAAATTCATGTACAGGTCGACATTGCTGGAAAAATACATTGGGGAAGGTATTCTCATCAACTTACCTCCGTGTATCTTCAAAGTCAAAGCCAACAACAATAACGTAGTCCAGCAAGTCGCAGTATATGTCATTAAAGCAGACAGTGTTGTCTTTGACAACATCAAACTGGCACATTTGCCTTTACCGAACATATACAACGATGGCAGTGTGTGCATGGGCAGTACACGCATTGGAGACCAGGCGAACATTAAGTCAAAGGGACAGTTGGTGATGGCTGTATGGGATTTGTTCATCAACTCTAACTGGAACTTGGATCTGCTGACATCAGGTATATTACCGGACAATTTGAGCGATGTTTATGAGGCATTACCCGTACATGCAGTAGATACAGGGGACAGCACCGGACGTGTTTTATCCTTGTTGCAGGTGCTGGACTGCCTGCACGATGACACCGCTTACCTTAAATTGAACTGGGCAAGTCTATATGGCCACATCTGACCTGTTTGCACGTACGCCTGAAGCCGCATTTAAGCAAAGGGCAACAAAGCCGATCAGACAGCGCCCCCTTAAGTACATCATCCTGTCCGGCACAGAGATTGATGGAACCATGAGCGGTGCCTTGATACGTAACTTAGCCGTGCTCCAGTTACGCTCGAAAAGATCAAAGGACGCTATGCGTGCTGTGCTGGAAGTACCAGTCAACGATGCCGGGCTTAACATTAAAACACTTGAAAACTGAAAGGAGAAACGATGGTAAAAATCTACACTGAAGGGCACGATGCTGTGCATCATCCTTCACATTACACAACACAGGCACTCTCATGTCCTGTAGAATGTCAGGATATCAGGCGGCATCTGCCACAGGCGGTTGCGGACGCCTTCAAGTATGTATGGCGTTGCGGGTCAAAGGGCACACCCAAAGATGCAGAGACAGACATCAGGAAAGCCATCTGGTATCTTGACGATTTCCTTGAGCACTTTGCTGTCAGCCAGTTCGACTTCACAACAGCGAAAGCCGTGTTCGACCTGGTTGACACGTCGATGCTGACATGGCGGGCAGAGGCCTTGACATACCTTGCACATGGCAAAGTCAATGAGGCTCGTGAAGTTCTTGTGAAGTATCTTGATGGGAAGGATAAAATTTATGCGCAGCAAAGTGTTTGAGACAGGTGGGTATATTTATATTGACAGCCCCAATGCAAAGGGCTGGCATCAGTGCGAGCCGGAAGAGTTCTTTGCCAACCAGCGGCCATATGATACAGAGCTCAACAAAGATCTGCTGAAGTGGACAGGCGCCAAAGTCGGTAAGGACTTGCTGCTGCAGGTAGCTGCTCTGGCGAACTGTTTCCCCAGAATGGAAATCATGGTCTGCCTGTATTACAGCAGCACAGAGCAGAAATGGCTGGCGAATGTGCCGAAG
>ERZ779851.3123-NODE-3123-length-11498-cov-3.209648_pt1 | contig 11498 bp, 10 predicted proteins | sample MGYA00511094_ERZ779851 | MGnify/ENA primary metagenome ERZ779851 (study PRJEB29588, sample SAMEA2155512) | human gut metagenome | biome: human gut; feature: human-associated habitat; material: faeces | place: Denmark | collected 2008/2010 ...
TCGACAAATGCAGCAAGCCTGTTAGAATCGTCGATCAGTTATCAGTCAGAGAGTATCGCAGGGTGGAAAGTTTAGAGGAAGCCTACGAACTCAATCAGAAGAAAACGAACCGTATCATAGGTGGCGGACTCTGGATGAAAATAGGAGATCGAAATCTTATGACTGCCATAGATTTAAGTGGTCTTGCATTAGATCAGATCAGTGAGACAGAGGATGAGTTTGCAGAGACCTTGTCTTTTTTGCGCAAATGCCGTTTTTCTGCCATGCATCACCCTGCTGCGGACTGTCCTGTTGCGGATTGTCCTGTTGCGGATTGTCCTGCTGCGGACTGCCCTGCTGCGGACTGCCCTGCTTTACCTTCATTGAATCCTTATTATTATCCGGGAATCTTCCATCGTTGTCACTGAGCATGTGAAGAATCGTGTCCGAATCCTGCTCTGTCTGTATCATATTAGCGGCATTAATTCCGGCAAGAAGCACTATCATTACGATTGCAACTGACAATGCCGTTATCATTACAAATTTTCTCTGGAGACGTTTTATCAACCTACTGCCCTCCGTTCTGCTCTCCCGTACCTTCAAGCCTGTAGCCAAGCCCCCGCACTGCCTTAATCTCAACCGGAGCATTAATCTGTGTAAGCTTGCGCCTGAGATTGGATATATTGACCCAGACAACATTTACATTGATATCAGTCTCATACCCCCAGACATGCTCAATAAACTGCTCTGACGAGACAAGCCTGCCCTTATTTCTCATAAGCATCTCAAGCATCTGGTATTCCTTGTTAACAAGCTGCACTTCACCGCTGTTATACTCAAGCATGCAGTTCCCGCGGTTAAGCTTCATTCCGTCAACATCGAGCGTATCAGGCGCATATGATGCCGTACGTCTCGTCATTACGCGTATTCTTGCAAGCAGCTCCTTCATTGCAAATGGTTTTGTAAGGTAATCATCCGCTCCCGTATCAAGTCCAAGCACGCGGTCTTCTACCTCCGACTTTGCCGTAAGAAGCAACACAGGTGTCTTTATGCCGTCCTTTCTCAGTTGTGCAAGCACATCAATGCCGTTGCGCTTCGGCATCATTATATCAAGTATAATTCCGTCATAATCATCCGTCACTGCCCAGTCATATGCATCTGCTCCGTCATATACGGCATCAACTATATAATTATTGGCTTTCAGCACAGCCACAAGTGCATTGGAAAGCTCCTTCTCATCCTCAGCAAGTAAAAGCTTCATTATAATCCTCCATTTGCAGTTGCAAAATGCATTCTCTATCTTCCCATATGCTGATAAATTGTTGAAGGAATCTCGCCTGACGCACCTGTATTAACAGCTTTGTCGAGTATTGAAACCTTAATAATCTGCTTTCCCTCATACTGTACCTTACATTCAACACCGGCACCCGATGCTTTTGCTTCTACAACATCCGCAAAATCCTTATATGCAATCTGCTCTCCGCTGTTATTATAGAAAGTACATCCGTCTGCAAGCGGCTGCTTTGTTACTTCCTTCCTGCTTCCGTTATCCGTCGTATATCCACCAAGCACCTTAAGGCTTCTCTCTGCTGTTGTAACATTCATCACAAGCTCTGATGAAGCTGTAACCTGTGCTGTGCTGACGTTATTCCCCACATTGCTGCCTTCGCTGACGTTCCCTTTGGCAGCACCGCAGCCTGTCATAATAATCATTGCACACGCACATGCCATTGCTGATAACATCTTTCTTTTCATTATAGTTCCCTCCTAAGCACCCTGATTCTCCGTCCCCTAAAAAAGGCAAACAAAAAACACCGCCCCCGCAGCTCCTACGTCTGCAAAAACAGTGCTTTTCTTAGTGCGCCTCCAGGGGTTCGAACCCTGGACACCCTGATTAAGAGTCAGGTGCTCTACCAACTGAGCTAGAAGCGCATGTGATAAATTTTACTGTTCAGGAAGCTTTCATGTTTTGTTCACTTGCTGAACACAATGGTTATTATATATGATGGTTTCAAAAAATGCAAGTACTTTTTTAAAATTTTTTAAAATTTTTTGACACAATTTGTACAATTCCCCGTAAAGCCCCTGTTTTAGCGCTTTTTCAGCGGTTTGGGATTAGTATGGCAGGGGTCTGAATTAATAATTTTGTATATTTCGCGATAAGAATTTTTCATTTTTATTAAGCATCTGTTGAATTTGCAATTCTTATACATAAACAAATCCATCCGGCTATAGAATCTTCTGCGCATCCTGATACCTATTGTACTGATTAACGATGTTACATTATTATATGCATCTTCAGGAATAACTGTTAACAAAAAGGACAAAAGGTCTTCCCCCGCTTAAGAGCGGACTCATACGGATTCCGGCCTTTTGTCCCTGCATCAGATAATAACTATGCCTGTATATCTCCGGTCTGCCTTACAGCTATCAGCTTGCAGATTGGATTACCCATTGAAGAAAACTTCTCTTCATATTCTGTCATGACATTGCCCTCGTTAAGAACCGCATCGTTATGGAGATCATGCGTCTGGGCTGTAAGTCTCCATTTTGTCTCTCCTATCTCCTCAAGTGACCAGTCAAACAGATCCACGTTGTCTGTCTTGAACTGTACTTCTCCGTCAGGAGCAAGAATATAATCATATCGGTCAAAAAACTGTCTTGATGTCAGACGTCGCTTCGCGTGCCTGTCTTTTGGCCACGGATCTGAAAAGTTAAGGTAAATGCGTCCAACCTCATGTTCACCGAATACATCCTTTATATTCTCCGCATCCATTCTTATGAACTTAAGGTTAGGAAGCTGTTTCTCGTTCTGTTTTTCTACAGCACGAAGAAGCACACTTGAATACTTTTCAATTCCTACATAATTAATATCCGGATTCTGCTCGGCCAGCGTAGTTATAAACTGTCCCTTTCCCATTCCGACTTCTATGTAAATAGGATTATCATTGCCAAATACTTCATTCCATGTTCCGCTCATCCCTGCCGGCTCAGTGAACACAAAACCGCTTTCTTCCATAACATCCCTTGCACCGGGTACATTTCTAAGACGCATATTCCATTCCTTTCAATTTGAAAATATATACATTAAAATCTATATTATATGAAATCTCCACAAAAGTCTACCAAAACTGTCCACCAAAACCAAATGTGCTATTGCACGTTTTTTCATTTTACAATATAATTTAAGGATAGCCTTAAAACATAATCAAATTAATAATGAGGATTAACAGGATGAACTTCAATAAAATAAAGCTACATAATATCAGGAAAACATTACTGCGTTCAACCGCTGCAGCGCTCTGTGCCGTAACAATATCAGCTTCAGCTGCGTTATCAGTATCCGCTGCCACGGCTTCAACCGCAGCTACCAATGCTGCAACATCAGCCGTCAATGGCACTGTGCAGAGCACAACCGGTACAACCGATACAACCGGCAATTCCCAGGGCAGTTCTGATAATCAATGGCCCGCATCACCAACGATATCTGCCGGAAGTGCCATTCTTATAGATGCAGACACAGGCGCCATTTTATATGAGAAGGACTGCCACTCGCGTGCATATCCCGCAAGTACAACCAAGATAATGACTTCTCTTCTTGCAATCGAGAACAGTTCTCTTGATGATGTGATAACATTTTCCAAGGCAGCTGCCAACAGTTATAAGTGGGATGAGGCCAATACAGGCACACGTGAAGGTGAGCAGTTCACAATGGAACAGGCTCTCTATGCCACGCTTCTTAAGTCAGCCAATGAAGTTGCCTACGGAATTGGCGAATACATCGCCGGAAGCATTCCCGCATTTTCAGATATGATGAATGAGCGTGCCAGGGAACTCGGCGCACTTAACACACATTTTAACAACCCTAACGGTCTTTCCGATACCAATCATTATACGACTGCTTATGATCTTGCAATGATTGGACGCGCATGCTTTAACAACTCTACATTCATGACGATATCTTCTTCCGTAAATTACAGCATACCTCCTACCAACAAGACTGCTGAGACGCGTTACTTCAGGCAGCGCCATGGCATGGCAAACAGCAACGGATATCAGTATGAGTACTTCAAAGGCGGTAAGACGGGCTTTACGGATGAGTCGGGATATACTCTTATCACATTTGCACAGAAAGATGATATGAGGCTTATATGCGTTGTGTTCCGCGAATCAGATGACGCATCAAGATATGTTGATTCCAAAGCACTGTTTGATTACGGATTTAATAATTTTAAAAAAGCTCCAATATCCAGCAGCGATGTAAGCTCGCTGTTTAACAGCTCCAACTACTACAATTCCAAAGTGTTTGGCAACGCCGGGATATCATTCTCCATGGATTCGGCTTATGTGGATATTCCTCAGAGTGCCTCAATTACTGATATTGATATATCCGTCTCCGAGAACAGCGAAGCATCTGATAATAACTACGACTTCACGGCAGATGTTTCATTCAACTACGGCAGTCACAAAGTCGGAACAGCCACACTTCTCGTTACAACTCCGAAGTCCGACACCAAAGATACCAATCTCCCTTACATTCAAGAGAGTACTTCTTCTGTAGTGAGCCAAAAAAATTGCCTTGTCATCAATATATGGCATGTTATAATTATGATTATTGCGGTTCTTATAATCTTCGAGATAATTGACACCGTACATGATAATAAGATGAGAAAGCACCGCAGGAGATCATATAACCGAAGAAGACACAGATAAACCAAAGGCGGATGTTTAATCATCCGTCTTTTTTATTACAGAAAAGCTTTTATTACAGGAAAGGAAAAGTATGTTCAGCAATAAAGATATTTTCAAATTAATCATACCGCTCATAATAGAGCAGATTCTTAATTCCGTCATGGGCATGATGGATTCACTTATGGTCAGTACCGTAGGTCCGACCGCAATCTCGGCGGTATCTCTTGTAGACTCGATAAACACACTTATCATACAGGTATTCTCAGCACTTGCAACAGGCGGGGCAATCGTATGCTCACAGTACATCGGAAGCCGCAACCACAAAAAAGCCAACGAATCCGGCCAGCAGCTTTTACTTTCCGTGTTTGCAATCTCACTGATAATTACAGCATTTGCAGTAATATTAAGGAGACCGCTGCTTTCATTAATATTCGGAAGCGTTGAGCCGGCAATCATGAATAATGCACTTACTTACCTTGTAATAACGGCATTTTCATATCCTTTTATTGCGCTCTACAATGCAGGTGCGGCACTCTACCGCGCATGTGGCAATTCCAAATATCCAATGACAATCTCCATGGTTGCCAATGTCGTAAATGTAGCCGGTAACGCAATCCTCATATTCGGCCTGCACTGCGGCGTTGAAGGTGTCGCAATTCCAACACTTGTCTCACGTGCTTTCTGTGCCGTTGTCGTGCTTTACAGCCTGCGTAAGCCTAAGCAGGAGATTGTCATCAGCAATTACTCGTCAGTGCGCCCGCAATGGGCTCTTATCGGCACTATCTTAAGTGTCGGAATACCTACCGGTATTGAAAACGGAATGTTCCAGTTCGGCAAGCTTGCAATCCAGTCTACCGTATCCACACTCGGAACAGACGCCATTGCCGCCAACGCCATGCAGACAATACTTGAATCCTTCAACAGTATGGCTGCAATCGGCATAGGTCTCGGAACAATAACCATCGTCGGCCAGTGTATGGGTGCAGGCAGACCTGACGAAGCAAAGCGATACATAATAAAGCTTGCCAAATACGCCGAGGTTGCACTTATCATCTCATGTGCTCTCACCTATTTTGCAACAAGACCGCTTGCGGTGCTTGGCAACATGACACCTGAAAGCACGCGTATGTTTATAGAAATGTCGACCTTCGTATCAATAATAAAGCCTATTCCGTGGATATTCTCATTCAGCCTTGCATACGGAATGCGTGCCGCCGGCGATGTTAAGTTCTCAATGATTGTATCATCAATCACAATGTGGCCCTGCCGTGTTCTTATAGTTACAATCCTCTGCCGCGTATTCGGCTTCGGTCCGATTGCAGTGTGGATAGGTATGGCGTGTGACTGGTTTGTACGTGGAATATGCTTTACGACAAGATTTATCAGTGGCAGATGGAGTCAGATAAAAGTAATAGATAAGGCTGCCGGCAATTAGCTGGCAGCCAGTCCTCCCGTATACAGCTGGTAATATCTTCCCTTAAGTTCCATGAGCTGGTCATGATTGCCACGCTCTATTATCCGTCCGTTCTCAAGCACCATGATGCAGTCTGAGTTACGCACTGTTGAAAGTCTGTGGGCAATTACAAATGTTGTCCTGCCCTTCATAAGCTTATCCATTCCGTCCTGTACAATCCGCTCCGTTCTTGTATCAATTGAGCTTGTTGCCTCGTCAAGTATGAGTGCCGGAGGGTCTGCTATTGCGGCTCTTGCAATGGCAAGAAGCTGTCTCTGTCCCTGGCTTAAGTTAGCACCGTCACCCGTAAGTACTGTGTCATAGCCGTCAGGAAGCTTTCTGATGAAGCTGTCCGCATTGGCAAGCTTTGCTGCCGCAATAACTTCATCGTCAGTTGCATCAAGCTTTCCGTATCTGATATTATCACGTACTGTTCCCGTGAACAGATGCGTATCCTGAAGAACTATTCCGAGAGAATGTCTTAAGTCATCCTTCCTGATATGGTTAATATTTATTCCGTCATATCTTATCTTACCGTCCTGAATATCATAGAAACGGTTAATAAGATTCGTAATAGTAGTCTTTCCCGCACCTGTCGAACCGACAAATGCAATCTTCTGTCCCGGTGTCGCATACAGATTTACTCCGTGAAGGACTATCTTATCCGGGTTATATCCAAAGTCAACATCATCGAATACAACATCGCCCTTAAGCTCAACAAGCTCCTCTGTTCCGTCCTTATGTATATTTTTCCATGCCCACATATCGGTTCTTTCGTCAGTCTCGGTAAGAACACCATTCTCAAGCTTTGCATTTACAAGAGTTACATTGCCCTCATCCTCTTCATGAACCTCGTCAAGCAGCCTGAATACCCTCTCTGCACCCGCAAGGCCCATTATAACGCTGTTAAGCTGCTGGCTCATCTGATTGATAGGCTGGTTGAAGCTCTTATTAAATGTAAGGAAGCTCGCAAGCCCGCCAAGAGTGAAACCGCCAAAGCCGTTAAGTGCAAGCACACCGCCGACCATTGCACACACAACGTAGCTTATGTTGCCAATCTGCATGGTTACCGGTCCCATGATGTTAGCGAACTGGTTGGCATTATATGAACTCTCGCAGAGCTTATCATTAAGTCTGTTGAAATTCTCTATGCTTTCTTCTTCATGACAGAATACCTTGACAACCTTCTGTCCGTCCATCATTTCCTCTATATAGCCGTTAACCCTGCCAAGCTCCTTCTGCTGCGCAATAAAGTATTTACTGCTTCTTCCGGCGATTGCCTTGGTAGATGTAAGTGTGACTGCAACCATAATCAATGTAACAACCGTAAGCGGAACATTGAGCACTATCATGCTTATAAATACACTGACAACCGTAATTACACTGTTAAGAAGCTGCGGCATGCTCTGGCTTATCATCTGTCTGAGTGTATCAATATCGTTAGTATATATTGACATGATATCGCCATGCGCATGTGTATCAAAGAACTTTATCGGAAGTCCCTCCATGTTGGAAAACAGATCCTGACGGAGGTCTCTTAGTGTTCCCTGTGTGACATTAACCATAATTCTGCTGTAAACCCATGTTGACAGCGCACCAATCGCATAGAACACCGCTACTCTTGCCATCGCTGCAAGAAGCGGTCCAAAGTCAGGGTCTGCACTTCCCATCATAGGGAGTATATAATCATCAATAAGTGTCTGCATAAAGAGTGTACCGCGTACACTGGCAAGCACACCGACAAATATGCATATGACAACTACTGCAATATGAACAGTATATTTTCTCATGACATACTGCATGATTCTTTTAAACAGCTTGCCGGGATTAGCTACCTTCGGTCTTGGTCCGCGTCCCCTTGCTCCCGGTCCGCCCTTGAATTCACGTACTTTCTCTGCCATACTATTCTCCTTTCCCAGGCTCATCAAAGTCACCGCCGCCACCGGTCTGTGACTCATATACATCACGATAGATTTCATTGGACTTCATAAGCTCATCGTGGTTACCAAATCCGCTTACCACTCCGTCATCAAGCACAATTATTCTGTCACAGTGCTCAACACTTGAGATTCGCTGCGCAATGATAATCTTCGTAGTATCGGGAATTTCCTTTGCAAATGCGCTTCTTATCCTGGCATCTGTCGCCGTATCAACAGCACTTGTAGAGTCATCAAGAATAAGAATCTTAGGCTTCTTAAGCAGTGCTCTTGCGATACAGAGTCTCTGCTTCTGTCCGCCGGATACGTTGCTTCCGCCCTGCTCAATATATGTCTTATATCCGTCAGGGAATCTCTCGATAAATTCATCCGCGCACGCAAGCTCACAGGCACGTCTGCATTCTTCCTCCGTTGCATTCTTATTGCCCCAGCGGAGATTATCAAGAATTGTACCCGAGAAAAGGACGTTCTTCTGAAGAACAACCGATACCTCATCTCTCAACGTCTCGATATCATATTCTCTTACATCCCTTCCGCCAACGTATACGGCACCTCCGTTAACGTCATACAGACGGCTTATAAGATTGACAAGACTTGACTTTGCGCTTCCGGTTCCGCCGATAATGCCAATCGTCTCACCTGCATTTATACTGATGTTAATATCCTTAAGTACAGGCTCTGCGGCATTCTTTCCATATGCAAAATTAACGTGGTCAAACCTTACGCTTCCGTCAGCAACCTCATATACAGGCTCTTGAGGATTGCAGATATCAGTTTTCTCATTAAGCACCTCAGCAATACGTCTTGCACTTGCCACACTCATCGTTATCATTACAAATACCATCGAGAGCATCATAAGGCTCATCAGGATATTCATGCAATATGTAAGAAGGCTCATCAGCTCTCCTGTCGTAAGGGAGCCTCCGACTATCATCTTAGCACCCATCCAGCTTATGCAGAGGATACATGTATAGACCGTTGTCTGCATAAGAGGTGCGTTGAGCGTAATTATCTTCTCGGCATTTACAAACATATTGTAAATGTTACCGTTCGCCTTTTTGAACTTATCCTTCTCGTAATCCTCACGTACATATGCCTTGACAACGCGGATTGCTGATATGTTCTCCTGAACGCTTGCATTAAGGTCATCGTATTTTTCAAACACCATTCCAAAATACTTCGTTGCCCTGCTCATAATAAGCACAAGCGCACACCCAAGTACTATTACTGCTATCAGATATACGCTTGCGAGTCTCGCATTGATGATAAATGCCATTACCATCGCGCAGATAAGTGAAAACGGTGCTCTCATACACATTCTCAGAATCATCTGATATGCATTCTGTACATTGGTCACATCGGTTGTAAGCCTTGTTACAAGACCTGCAGTACTGAACTTATCAATATTAGAGAATGCAAATGTCTGTATGTTCTCATACATTGCCTTCCTTAAGTTCCTTGCAAATCCTGTAGAGGCCTTGGCACCATACTTGCCGCCAAGCACACCGAATAACAGTCCAAGTGCCGCGACAACAACCATCATTGCACCAACCGTATATATATGCTTCATGTTGCCCGCTTCGACACCTTTATCAATGATTGATGCCATAAGCACGGGAATCGCTGTCTCCATGATTACTTCAAGAATCATGAATATAGGCGTCGCAATTGAAGCTGCTTTGTACTCTTTAATATGTGCCGCCAGCGTTTTAATCATATTCTTCCACTTCCTTTTCAATAGATTTCAACAATGTTAATATGTTAGCGTGCTAACAATAATAATACAATATTTTTTTAATGTCAAGCCGCTATTTGTGTACATTTTGTGACCTTTGCTTGACATCCGCCTTATTACAAATTAAAATGAAAACTGTTTACAATCTGATGCATATGAATGGAGTTTCGCGTGAAGAAAAGACTTGGTCATGAATTTCGTGTTGTTCACAACAAAATAAACAGATACATATCCTGCTTTATCAGTGAGATCGGCAAGTCAGAAGCTCTCACACAGCCTCAGTGCCATATTCTCGGATACCTTATGGCTCACAAAGATACGGATGTATTCCAGCGCGACATTGAGAATGAATTCGATATATCACGCGCCACAGCAACCAATACACTTCAGGTCATGGAGCGCCACGGACTTATAATGCGTGTAGGCTGTCCCGAAGATGCCCGTCTTAAGAAGCTTGTCATAACAGATAAGGGTCGTGATGTATTTGAGTTGTTTGTACCATATTTTAAGAAAATGGATAACCAGATTACTAAAGGTTTCTCCAGAAAAGAGATTGAGCAGCTCTATGATTTTCTTAAGCGCATACAGAAGAATCTTGACCCACCGTATTAATGTGTAAGCTTATGCTCAAGCTCCATATTGGCATACATTCTGGATACACTCCATGATGCATTAGTCTTTGTAAGTATTGCTTTGTAACCTATGTCAACATTATCCCTTCTCAATGCAAACAACAGTCTGTCCATATGTTTTTCCGTAAGCCCGCACATTACCATAAGGCTTTTATCCGGACTAAATGCTGTACCTGCGCTGCTTACCGCATCATCTGTTTCGGCAATCATTCCTATTGTTTTTCCATACTCCGCTTTATCTGCAACTTTAGTCTTAATCCGCATCTGTGATGCTATTTTCTGAACTTTGGAACTCACATCTGATGATACTTCAAACAGTAATATTTTTTCTGACATATTCCCTCCCGGATACTTTACACGGATACTTTAATTCCATACTTTAAAAATGGGACTGCATATAATCAATATATGCAGCCCCAATCTTCAACAATTATTATCTTATTCATCACCAAGTCTGAGATGTCTTGGAAGACCATCAACCATAATTGGTGAAAGTTCTGCCTGAATCAGTGGACGGATGTAATGGATAAGGTCATCTGTTACATATGCGTCATCTGTAATCCACTCAAGAGGAATCTTCTTCTCGATGTTAGCAATCTTATGTACATCATGCGTCTCTGTAATACAGATATATGGGTCATCAGATACTCTCTTAAGTACTACAACCTTACCTGTCTCTCCCTCGAATGCAGCCTTAACAGCAGCACCGCCTACCTGGAAAGCCTCTGTTATATCTGTACGTGATGTCATGTGGGCTGCACATCTCTGAAGTGTTGAGAACTCAAGTGCTCTTGTCTTAATTCCAAGCTCTGAGCCAATCTTGTCCGCAAGGAACTTAGCAGAACCTGCAAGCTGCTTATGTCCGAATGCATCGACAAACTCAACGTGGTCAGCAAGTTCAAATACATATCTTCCGTCTGCAACCTTAATACCTTCTGAAACGGCAATTACAAGAGACTTGCCTGTAGCACTTCTCTTCTTAACCTGCTCCATAAAATCAGCGATATCAAATACCTTCTCAGGAAGATAGATCATATCAACACCTTCGCAATCGTCTGAACGTGAAAGTG
>ERZ779851.3124-NODE-3124-length-11496-cov-14.433878_pt1 | contig 11496 bp, 8 predicted proteins | sample MGYA00511094_ERZ779851 | MGnify/ENA primary metagenome ERZ779851 (study PRJEB29588, sample SAMEA2155512) | human gut metagenome | biome: human gut; feature: human-associated habitat; material: faeces | place: Denmark | collected 2008/2010 ...
GTGCACGCGGAGGGTGTTTTTTAAGAGGGAGGAAAGCCCTCTTAAATGACTTTTGCCGCGCTTTTCGTCAGTGAAAAGCGCGAGAAGAAGAAAAGTTTCTTTAAGTATCTTTTCGGGCATCAGCGCGCAAACCCCCGAGAGTGGCTCCCGGGGGTTTGCAGCTTTCATTTATTTCTGTTTTATTCTTTCGCGGAATTTCACGGGGACTGCAGTCTCAATGAGTTCTATGCCGCACCTGTCGGCAAGACGGCGCGCCTCATCGTAATTATCGGCAAGCCCTACCGTGTCCGGACTGTGCGCATCACAGCCGAAGATGGCTTTTGAGCCTTCGCGCGCGGCTATGCGAAAAAAGCTCTCCGACGGATAATATCTGTTGTCGCGCAGTCCCAGCCCGTTTATCTCGAGCGGCATGCCATAGCGGTTTGCCTCGCGGCACAGGTGCGTCATCTGCTCCTCATATATATCCTCGTCGCCGGAAAATCTGAAAACATCGGGATGTGCCAGATAGAAATATTTTCCCGTGCGTATTCCTTCACATACCTGCGAAACATATTTTTCGAGCAAGGCGGCATCATCTGTTTCGGTAAAGCAGAAATGCGCGTACTTCTCGTTATCGAGCGCGTGCTGACCGAGTATCATATAGTCATAGGGCATAGATGAAAGCATATCATATGTCTTACCGAAAATATCAGGATAATATTCCGTTTCATAACCGATATACAAATGTATATAATCGCGAAATTCCTCGCGCAGAGCGGAAATCGACTCAATATAGTCTCTCTGCTCCTCCGGCTTCATGCGGAAATTTGAGTAGAAGCCGCCGTCGAAGCACTGCGGTGAATGGTCGGAAAATCCGAGCGCTGTCAAGCCCGCCTTTATTGCGGCAATAACGTATTCCCTGTCCTCGCCTGCGGCATGATTACAGCGCTTTGTATGCGTATGAAAATTTGCAAGCATTTTAAATCCTTCTTATGCGGTTCAATTATTTTTCCTCACAGTCAAAGCAGGCAATAAGCGGGCGCACATCGGGTGCCTCAAGAGTGATATTCACATTTTCCAACGCGAAATTCTTCGCATAGCGCACGGTGAAGCCGTGACCTGCGCTCAGTCCGTGCCTGTCATATTCGGGATAGCGGTTATCTATCGGGCGCGGGCACCCGGGAATCTCGGAGAAGCCTCCCGCGAGAGTGAAATCGCAGTTTTCAAAGAGGATATTTTCCATTATCTGCTCGGGAGACTGACCGACAGCCATGACCTCGCGGATATTCTTTGTATAGCTGAAAGGATAGGCGCGGTCAAAACGCATATCGCGGAAGGTGACATTCTTTATGCCGCTTTTGCGGACGGGCGCACCGCCGCGCGGCAGTCTGTTTCTCGCGCCCACAGTGATGTATACAGGCGCGCCGACATCCGTCATATCTATGCGCTCAAAAGTGACATTTTCGACTTCAGCGCCGTCCACCGTCTCAAGCGAGATGCCGCAACGGTTGACATTCTTTATCGCGCAGTCGGAAATATGTGCATTTTTCAGGCAATAATAGGTGTCCGTGCCGAATTTGATACCCGAAGCAAGGCTCTGAATCATCATATCCCATACATCGATATTGTAGCAGCCGACAGGGTCGGAGCTCTTGAAGCAGAGACCGTCATCGCCTGCCATTATGTTGCAGGAATATATCGTCATGTCATGGCAGTCCACAGGGTCTATGCCGTCGCGGTTCGGCGTATTCATGCAGTCGAGATTCAGATGGTGCATCACGATATTGCCCGAAGAAAGCGGAACGACAGTCCAAAAGGCACTGTTTTTGAAGTTGATATTTTCTATCGTGATATCCTTGGAATATGTGATGTAAACAATATCTGGGCGGGCATCGAGTGCGCGTCTGTCGCTCACGGGGTCATTCATCTTGAAGCGGTAGAGCCCGTTTCCGTCGAACATACCGCCGCCCGTGATACGGATGTTCTTTATGTTTTCGCCGTAAATAAGTCCTCTGCCGAGCTGACGCACCGCGCAAAGGCTCGTTCCCGGCTCGCGGAGCGGATATTCACCATGGTCCTGCGTTCCGAGGAGCGTCGCGTCGCGGTCAACGAAAAGCGTCATGTCGCTTCTCATTTCTATCTGACCGGAAAGATATGTGCCCGAGCCGATATAGACCGTGCCGCCCGTATATTCCGCCGCATAAACGGCTTTCTGGATAGCGGCGGTATCGAGCGTTTTCCCGTCGCCGACAGCGCCGTAGTCGCGCACATCGAAGATTTTGCCTGTCGGCGCAATACGGCAGAAATCCGGCGCGTCATATATCCTTATGCGGTTGATACAGAGCTTGTCCTCGCAGGAATAAGCGAGGCGGCAGGCAGAATCAATCCTTGAAGCAAAAGCAAAATCCTCGGCGCGCACGGCACCGTCCGCCATCAGCGTATAAACTCCGCGGACAGTGTCGAGCGTTATCTTCAGATTTGTCCAGTTTGCGCATGGATAGTACATCCATTCGTTGAGCCCGCCGTAAATGCGCTCCCATTTGTCGCCGTTTGTGGCGTAGAGATTGTTTTTATAGAGTGCTATGCGAAGAGCGACATTTCCCTTTTCATCCGTTATCTCGGGCGCGAGCGCGAAGCCCTCGCCCATCACTTTCACCTTTGTTTCCACGGTGAGAATGCCCGCAATCGCGGGGAAAGCATACGCAAGCGAAGCGCTGCCGCCGTTATTTGCCGAGAGCGTCAGACTCTTGTCCGCGGCGAAAGGATAAGCCTCGATTTCCGCCTTGGCGTTTTCGCCGGTGGTGACAAAATCGCTTTCCTCGGAGAAATCCTCGTTTACGGCATAAACCTCCGTATCATCCTCGATGAGTAGATTGTCCACGCCGAGCTCGCCTATATGCGCGATGAACTTCACGCCGCGCGCGTCGGTCTCGGAAACGGGCAGAGCCGTAGCGGCGCGGCGGCAACCGAGCCATGCGTCAATTTCAGCGGCGTCTCTGTCGAAAACAAGCCTTACACTGTAATCCTTCCCTGCCTCGAAATCGCCTATTCTGACCGATTTCTCGCGGGAAGCCGCGTATATTTCACCCATATCAAAGACTATGCAGGCGATGACGCCGCTTTTGCCATAGACGGCGCATGTCATATATTTGCCGTTTTTCTCGGCGGGGGTAATCTTCGCGCTTATCACAACGCGGCGACCGAAATCGGGCATTTCGCAGATGATGCAACCCTTTGACACCGCCGCATACTTATCGCGCGGGTCGTCCGCACGCTCCCTGAGCGTGACCTCGCCTACGGTCTCAAGCCCCTCGGGTATACCCTCGTTGAAAACCTCGCTGTAATAACGGCGGTATTCGCGGGGAATATATGCGGGCGGAAAAGCACGGCAGGCGGGCGTTTCCGGCAGGGGCTTCTTTTCCTCGCCCTCAGCAGGAACGGCAAGCACGAAGAAATGGTCATATCCCTCTCCCACGAAGCCGTCGATATGAACAAGCGCGCCTGTCGCGTATTTCTTTCTGTACAGCACATATACGGCGCCGCTCTCAAGCGTTATTTCTCCCTCGGCGCGGGCAAAATCCGCAAGGCACACGGGCGTGGGGATATTTTCGTTTATCGCGACATAGATATCGCACTCGCGCTCGGTATAGAAATCAACCTCCTGCTTATCATCAAACCCGTCGGCGGCGGAGTTGAAGGTGCGTATGTAATCCGCGCCGAAAAGCACCTCGGGAGCGGATTTCACTCGCGCATCGCAATTTGAATAGATTTTGGCGCCGACAGCAAAATCCGGCTCCACGCTGTACCAGCCGCTCGTATCCCAAGGGGAAACGAATCGGCTTGTTATCGGTGAAGCGGGGACAAACGCCCCGTCGCTTATTCTGTTTGTATATTCGGACATATTGAGCCTCCGTAAAAATATCAATTCCGCTTTATTTTATCATAACTTTTCCGCCTTGTCTATACCGAAAGCGAAAACTTTTTTATTCGGCGGAAAAATACATCGCAAAGGCAACGGAAAAATACAATGAGGTAATCCTTGTCTTTTGCCGAAAACACTGCAAACCCTGCAGCGGAAAGCGGAACCGAAATTGGCTCCGCTTTCCGCTTTTGTATTTTATACAGGTGTATTATTTATTTATACATTTGTATATTATCTTCTTTTCTTCGGTCTTTTCCTTTTTCCGTAGCTTTTTTCCGCGAATTTGCCTCCGAGCATGGAAAACCCCGCGGCACCGACGGCACTTATCGCGTAGGCAAGCGGCGAAACAGGCAGAGAGAAGGCAAAGCAAAGCAGTATCATCAGCGCGGCAAGTGACAGCCCCACTGTCAGTCCGCAGAGTACGCCCTTTTCTCCATACATTTTCGATGCGAGATATCCTCCGACAAATGCGGCGGCGGCAAGTGCAATATATGCGAATATCGCCGATACCTTTTCGGGATCGTCAAACCTCAGCGCGGCAAAGCAGAATATCGCGGCAAGCACCGTTCCCGCCACAACAGCTGTTCCCAGTGCTTTTGCGACGGGAAGAAGCATGCCGGATTTTTCATTATGTGTATTTGATTTTTGCATATTTCAGTCCGCCCTTCTTTCTTGTTGCTAATATATATGCACCCCGTAAAAAAATTATGAATAAACTTCCTTCCGCCTTGACTTGTGCCTGCGGATATGTTATACTTAGCTTAACAATACATAAAATGCGGAGGGGATTTTTTATGAAAAAATTAAAAGTTATATGCATAGGTGCCGGCGGCAGAGGCAGAGGCTATTTCAACATTATGAGCGAACAGCCCGATAAATTCGAACTTGTCGGCGTTGCCGACCCGATAGATGCCGCACGTGATGTTTTCATCCGCTCCTTCGGAATACCGGAGGAAAACAGCTATCGTTCATGGGAAGAAATTCTCGACCGCCCGAAATTTGCGGATATCGCCGTAATCTCGACTCTCGACGATATGCACTATAAACCCGCAATGAAGGCTATCGAGCTCGGCTACGACCTGCTTCTCGAGAAGCCCATCGCACAGACGGTGGAAGAAATTTCGGATATCGCCAAAGCGGCACATAAAAAAGGCACCAGAGTCATAGTCTGCCATGTCCTCCGCTATACTCCTTTCTATAAAAAGGTAAAGGATATCGTAGACAGCGGCGCGATCGGCGAAATAATGTCCGTGATAGCACTCGAGAGAGTGCAGAATATTCATTACAGCCACAGCTTTGTCCGCGGCAACTGGCACAGTGAAAAGGAATCCACGCCCATGCTTCTCGCAAAGAGTTGCCATGATATAGATATCATCCAGTGGCTGCTCGGCAAAACCTGCAAAAAAGTCTCCTCTTTCGGCGATCTCACGTATTTCAAAAGTGAAAATGCACCCGAGGGCGCACCCGTAAGATGCGCCGACGGCGGTTGCCCCATCGCCGATACCTGCCCCTACAACTGTATCAAGCTCTATTATGATGACAAGAAAAATCTTTGGTTCCGCCGTGCCGCGGCAAAGGGCATTTCCGAAACCACTTATCCCACCGATGACGAGGTTATGGAAGCACTGAGAACCACGGATTACGGTCTCTGCGTTTTCCATGCCAATAACGATGTTGTCGACCATCAGGTAGTCGATATGCTTTTCGAAGGCAATGTGACGGCAAGCTTCACGATGAATCCCTTCAACGGCGGCGGCAGAGCCATTCATCTCTTCGGAACAGAAGGCGAGCTTGTAGCCGAGGCAAACGACACCGCGATAAGAGTATTCAGCTTTGCCACAAAGAGCTGGAGAGAGGTTCCCGTTGTCGAAACGGATGAATCGATTCTCGGCGGTCACGGCGGCGGTGACCAGGGCATGATAGCCGATCTCTACGAATATTTCAACGGTATATATAACGGCTGTTCCGTTGCCGATATATCGGTTTCCGCGGCAAACCATCTCATCGTTTTCGCCGCAGAAAAGGCAAGACATACGGACACGGTAGTCGATGTGGATGAATATTTCAGAGAATTCGGACTTGAAAATATCTACAGATAAGCAAAGCCAAGCCGGCTGGTTTTCAGCCGGCTTTATTTTGCTCTGTCGAAAAATATTTGAAAAAATGTGAAAAAAGACTTGATTTTTCATTCGGTATATGATATAATAACACACGCCGAATGAAATGGCCCTTTGGTCAAGCGGCTAAGACATCGCCCTCTCACGGCGAAAACGGGGGTTCGATTCCCCCAGGGGTCACCAAAACAAACGTATCCGAACTACTTTGTAACAAACAAGGTGTTCGGATTCGTTTTTTATATGAATTTAGAGGCTGAAAACGCCTGAAATGCAAAAGGACGAGGTTATTCCCCGTCCTTTTTGCTTTGCGCTACAAGTTTTTCGTTCTGCAGGGCATTTTTCTTTTCCATCCACTCGGCAAAGGCGTTCTTGCCTTCTTCGCTTTCAAAATACGCAACGATGCTCGGCAGCAGACAGCGTGCGATATCTTTTGCTACGAAGTCCGGCAATCTACCTTCTCCATGAGTATCTTTTATTGCATACACCAGCCGTAGCCACAGCCGTTTCCACCAACTGCCCTTGATGTATTCCTCTTGTTCGAACCATGTGTCAAGCAATTGTCGTTCCTGACGCTTACGCTCGGATTCTAACTCGATACGTTCTTTCCGCTGTTCCTTCCATTTTTCACATTCCTCGTCCGTCAAAAAGTCGGAACTGTCATCGGTAAGTATTTCTATTACACGATTCTTAAATTCTTTCCAAGTCATATCATCATCCTTTCTCACATCGTAATTTCAAGCACTTCGTCCTCATCCTCGCCATCGTCAATATCTTCGGTAGGCGTGGTTTGCTTTTCAGCCAATCCGATGGCAAAACCTACGGCACCGCCCACGAGAACCCCGACAGCAGTGCCTGCGTTTCTCGCTTCTCTCTGCCGTTTTTCTTCCTCGGATTCCTCACCGTTCTCTAACAGATCGGTCAGATTCGCAATCCCACGTATACCCATAAGAGCAGTATCAATATTGGAGGAATGAATGTGAGCGCGAGACGGAGAAACCATATCGCTTCGTCCCGACGTATTCTTCTGTCGATAACTCTCGAAGCTTTCTCGCTCACTTTCCCAACCTGTTCGGTTGCTTCCTTCGTCACCTTGTGCAGAGCCGTCTCCGTCGCCTCTTTCTGCGCCTCTGCTGTCTTCATCATCTTCTCGGTATATCTGCTCGCCTCGCTCGACAGAATCGCTTTCTGCGCCGACAGCTCCGCTGACAGAGCCTCCATTCTGCGCACCGCTTCGGTGAGCTTCATCCATTCCTCTGCGCTGATCTGCACCATCGGAATCTCCTGTTCCGTCTGTTCCTCCAGCAGTTCCTCTTGTATCATCGGCGGTATATTCTTCGCCTTGAGCTTGTCCATATAACTCTGTCCTGATCCTGAATTCATGTTCCATATTCTCCTTTAGATATTTTTCATCGTTGAGCTTGATATCACGCACTCGGCGTTCCTTTCCATCAGCTGTTTGACAGATATACGTGATATATTTTCTCTCGGCTGTCCACACCATATCGTAGCCGTATTTTTTCATCAGACTCTGAAACTCTTCCTTGCTTCCGACGCGTGTCATGCAGAAATCAATGGTCGAACGCAGAGCCATCTTCCAGCTGTTGCCGTTCATAGCGGCTCGGTATTCCTTGGAGCTGAGGCGTTGAGATTTGACATTCGGGTTGTATTTTTTGAGAACGTTCAGCCCATGAGCCTGACATATCTCGTCACTCTTTTGCCGTAAGTCCGAGAGAAAAAATTTATTATAATGCAATTTCAAACCGCTTTCAATGTTATAAGCACACACAACAATGTGGTTGTGAAGGTGGTCCTTGTCAATATGAGTGGCAACGATTGCCTCGTGATTTTTTAACTTTTCAAAGCTTTTTACCAGCTCCATGCCGATATCGTTTGCCTCTTGCGGTGAGATGGCTTCGCCAATCTTGAAGGACTGAACGAAATGATAAAACCTCACGCCGTCAGGCTCGTGACCGTATATTTTTTGTGTGGCGAGGAAGGATTCGTTTGCCAGTTCGGGAATGCAATTGTATCCCGATATATATGCGAGCTGTTCGTCCTCGTCGAAGGTTTTTGACGGCTGCATACAGTAATCAAGCACGCCTTTCTGTGCGCTGGGTGTCTGATTCTTTTCGGGAATACTTTCAACAACTGCCATCGTTTTCACCTCCGAGCGCAAGAAGAATTTGACGATAGATAGACAATAATTCCGCGAGATCGACCGCAGAGATCCTACCCTGATGGCAGAGCTTTGTGAGCTGATTGAGATTGTTACCCTGATAGCGAAGCTCTTGGTTCAGCTCTCGGAGATCCGAGTTGACAATTACCTTACCGTCCATGCACATTTGCAAAATAAATTCTCGCATCGAGGGAGCGACCGCCTCATACATCTTGCCTTGCATCGAGTGTTTTTCTTCGGGAGTAACTCGGATCGTAATGGTTTCTGTTTGTGATCTGCCCAATATATTTCTCCTTTCAATGAAAAGTGGGTTCGGGCTTCTGCCCGATATTGTCCCAGCGTGAGCGCAGGGACGGTGCGAGACGGGCGCCGCCAGTTGGCGGTGGACATCCTGGCGCTATGCTTGCCCCAGACGCAAGCGTCGGGAAAGCGGAAAAAATATTGACCTTGCCGTGTGCGGCAAGATATCTATCCGCTGACATATGCTTTTAATGCTATTTGCCAACAGCCTTTTCTTTGTTTCCTCCGACGCAGTTTTTGAACCGTGTGACAGCGTGACAGGGACAATTGATCATCGTTTCAAAAGAATATCGGTAGCGGCTACCGAAATTCCAAAATCATATGGTTATATAACGATTACTACAATTTCCTTTGGTATTTGTTATTATAACACAAGTATATTGTATTGTCAATAGAGTTATATAAAATTATTGGATTTTCCGTTGACAAATACAATTTTTTGTGGTAAAATAAATAAGCAATCCAATTCGGAGGTATACCAATATGAGCTTTATTGGCGAGCAGATCAAGAAGTACCGCAATATAAAAGGCATGACACAGCAGGACATTGCTGACGCTCTCGGCGAGAGCTCGGGCAGAGTGATATATAACTGGGAGAAAGGGATAGGGCGTCCCGATTGCGACAAGCTCGCACGTCTTTGTGACCTTCTTGAAGTTTCTGCCGATGAGCTGATCGGATGTAAGTCTATGGCTGACCGCCCTACCGCTACCGAGTGGACAACGTTACAAAAATACCGCGCCCTTGACGAGCACGGCAAAGAGATTGTTGATTATTTGATTGACAGCGAATATAAACGTGTGGCAACGCTGACGAGAAAGCCCAAACCTCGTATGCTGAAGATGGATTACTATACGCTCCCTGCATCTGCCGGCACCGGAAACTTCCTTGACAGCGATCTTGCCGAAGAGCTTCTCGTTCCCGAAAGTGCAGAAGCAGAACAGGCTGACTTCGTTATCTCCGTCGGCGGCGACAGTATGGAGCCTACCTATCATGATGGTGACAAGGTATTCGTTGAAAAATGCGATTCCGTTGATGTTGGCGAGGTAGGTATCTTCGTCGTCAATGGTGATTCCTATATTAAGGAACTTGGTAACAAATGCCTGATATCGCACAATGAAAAATACAAACCGATTATTCTGACCGAGAACGATAGTATATATTGTTGCGGTAGGGTACTTGGAATTGTATAAATATCCAAAGCGGTGAGCCGAGGCTCACCGCTTTCTTTATAGGTTTGTTTTTCATTTGTGGTATTCGTCTTATGCTATACTTTTTTTCTTTTTGATAACCAGAACTGCAACAACTGCACCGGCAATCAGAGCAACGCCGATAGCAGAGATCAGGATCCAGACTACGGGAGAGCTGTTCCTAACACCAACGATCGCATAACGGCTAAAGTGGTCGGTTACGAAGGTAACCGTTCCGTCAGCGTTAACTCTCGTTTCACAAGGAGTTACGTTCCCTTCATCATCAATGTAGACAACCTGAAGAGTATCGAAATCACCGGCGTTTTCGGGAGCAGGGAGAGTAACCTCTACCTTACCGCCGGGCTGAACAGTCGCGCCGTCAAGGAGCAGCGAAATGTCATAAGATACAAGAATCTCGGCATTATCGTTTCCGGCAACGACCTGAACGTTTGCTTTCACATCTTCGGCAATCTCGTCCTTCACTTCCTCTACCTTGAGAACGGTATTTTCGTTCAGAACAGCGTCACTGCCTTCGGGAGCGGTGATCTTGATTTTGCTATTGTCGGGAGAAACAATCTCATCCGTTTTCACAAGCATATCCAAAGTTTCAGTCTTTTTTCCGCCGCAAACGCTGCAAGTGTACGTCTTGGTTCCGGTTGCCTCATACGTGGGTTCGGTCGTGACTACGCCGTCATCGTAGGTACAATCCTTGGTCTCGGTTGCATTACAACGGCAAGCTCTGGTATGCGTTCCGTCACCATTATCGTGCCATTCCGTCCACTCGTGCTCGGTGGTCTTGGCAATAGTTTCGGTCTTGGTGTGGCTGGCATCATTTTTACAAGTGTAGGTTTTAACACCGTCCGTCTCGCAGGTTGCCGGGGTAGTGACCTCGCCGTCGTTCCAGTCGTGGCCCAGCGCGGGGATGTTCTCGGTCTTGGTGTGGCTGGAATCGTGCTTGCAGGTGTAGGTTTTCACGCCGTCTGCCTCGCAAGTTGCGGGTGTCGTGACAACACCGTCATCCCAGTCATGGCCGAGCGCAGCAACAGATTCCGTCTTGGTTACTGTGCAGCCGTCGTTCGTACATTTAAAGGTTTTCTTGCCCTCGGTCTCGCAGGTGGGCGCGGTGGTAATCGTACCGTCATCCCACTTGTGACCCAGTGCGGGGATAGCCTCGGTCTTCGTGTGGCTGGCATCGCGCTTACAAATGTAAGTCAACACACCCTCTGTGGTGCAAGTTGCCGGGGTCGTAACCGTGCCATTATCCCATTCATGGCCGAGTGCAGCAACAGCCTCGGTCTTGGTCTCGGCGCAGCCATCGTTTGTGCATTTGTAGGTCTTTTCACCCTCGGTCTCACAGGTCGGCGCGGTGGTGATTTTGCCGTCATCCCACTTGTGCCCCAGTGCAGGGATGGTCTCGGTCTTCGTTGCGCCGTCGCGGGTGCAGGTGTAGGTCATCACACCCTCTGTCGTGCAGGTTGCCGGAGTCGTGACAACGCCGTTGTCGTAATCATGGCCGAGGGCGGCAGTGTAGTCGCGCTTCTCGGTCAGGTTCTTGTCCTGGTCGCAGATGTAGACGGTGTAGCCCTGCTCGGTGCAGGTCGGAGCGACGGTCTGGCCCTTGTGCCATGTCTTATCCAGCACCTTAATGTCCTCGGTGCGGGTCTCGCCGCAAACCGTACAGGTAAAGGTCTTGACGCCCTTCGCGTAAATCGTTGCGGCCTTGGTGACAACACCGCCATCCCAGCTGTGGGGCAGCTTGGCGGTGTACTCGCCCTTGTAGGTCAGGCCGGGAACCTCGTTGCACTCGTAAATCG
>ERZ779851.3125-NODE-3125-length-11495-cov-10.699213_pt1 | contig 11495 bp, 10 predicted proteins | sample MGYA00511094_ERZ779851 | MGnify/ENA primary metagenome ERZ779851 (study PRJEB29588, sample SAMEA2155512) | human gut metagenome | biome: human gut; feature: human-associated habitat; material: faeces | place: Denmark | collected 2008/2010 ...
GGCGCAGGCAGCGAAGCGTCCCTGCCAGTAACTTCGCGCGTCCTCAGACGCGCCCCCCAAGCTGCTTTATCGACCCACTGTGCAGTGTCGCGCCAAATGGGCGCGACCACATAGCCTGCCCGCCCCTATCAGCGCAAACAAAACCCAGCCGGAGGATAGCCAACATCCCCCGACTTACCTGACCCCTCTTTTGCACATTTGCCATATACCAAATTCGCCCCGGAAGCATCAGCAGCTTCCGGGGCGAAAATCATGCGAAAAAAATGCGAGCGTGACCGTAAGCCGAGTTCTGTCGAGGGACGATCATCTATCCAGACCTGACGTTGCCGCGCAGGCTCAAGCGATGCCGAGGACGCGACGGGCAGCCGCATGTGTCCTCATACGCATCTTGCACCAGATGGGGTTTACAGCACGGACAAGTCGCCAAGCCGTGGGTGAGCTCTTACCTCGCCTTTCCATCCTTACCGCACCGAAATGCGGCGGTATATCTCTGTTGCACTCTCCTTGGAGTCGCCTCCACCGGCCGTTAGCCGGCATCCTGCCCTGTGGTGCTCGGACTTTCCTCATACCATTGCTGGCACGCGATCGCCTGATCACCTCGCACAGGTGTATCATAGCGCAAAAGGCGCGGTTTGTCAAGGGGCGCCTGTTGACGCAGAATGCGCGCTGTGCTATAATGGACGCATCAATATGGGTGGAGGATGAAAATCATGAAACGCTTTATCGCAATGCTCCTGATACTCTGTTCCGCGCTCCTGATGACGGCGGCTTTCGCGGAAGAGGCTGCCCCTGAAGCGAAAATCACCGTGATGGAACAGCGCTTCATCAACATGGAGGACGACGGCCGCGGCTTCTTCTTCGCGAAGGTGCAGAACACCGGCGACGCTGCCGGTTACGCTGATTATAAGGGCAATATCGTCCTTTTCGATGCGGATGGCAGCATCATCCTGACCGAAAACTATGTGAGCACCGCACCCGACGAAGTGTACCTTGAACCCGGCGAATACGCGTACGTCTGCGAGAACATCTATGACGATGCGCTGGACACCGCCGAAGTTGCGGACTGCAAGTTCTCCATCAGGGCGGTCGATAACGGCGAGGAGTACGAAAAGCTCACGTCGGAAGCGAAAATCCACTTTGAGCCGGACGAAGAAGATGACAACTATGTGGATGTCACCTTCACCAACACGACCGACGAAATCCTCTACGACTACAAGATTGTGGCGGCGCTCTACGACCAGAATGGCGGATTGCTGTTCATCAACACGGAAATGGTGAGCGGCATCGGCGTGCATCCGGGCAGCACCATCACCGTTCGGCTGTACATTTACGAGGATATCGTCATGTACTTCTGCCGCGAAGACCTCACGCCCACGACCGTGGATGCGCTGGTCTACTGCGAAAAGTAAAGCGGAAATCCTGCAAAACGCATCGTCCCCGCGGCGGTGCGTTTTTTCATGCCCTCAGCCGAAAGTCTGCCGCCATTCCCCGAAAAAACCGATTCATCACGGAATCTTGGGGGAAGAGCAGATTGGGGGCGCGTCTGCGGACGCGCGAAGTTACTGGCAGGGACGCTTCGCTGCCTGCACCTTTTGTTGGGCGTGTTTGACAAACTGGTCGCCCGACCAACAGTTGGGGCGTTTCCCCAAACCCCACAAGGGACGCTGTCCCTTGACCCTGCAAGGGGCAATTGCCCCTTGACCCCATTTCGCGATTCAGTTGGTCGCACTTTCATGCTCCTTCCGCGTGCAGCTTTTTGGTGCTTCGCCTAAGCCCTTATTTGCTCCCCAAACTTTCCGTGAAGAACCAAAAAACCTGCTTGCAAAACGCCGCCGACTGTGCTAAAATGCCGAAGCATCCACATTTTTCGGAGGATTTTGCCTGATGGCGACCTTGCTTCTTGTCGTGATTTATCTTTCCTTCATCAGCCTTGGCGTGCCGGATTCGCTGCTCGGCACGGCGTGGCCCGTCCTCTACCGCGAACTCGGCGTGCCGCTTGCGTCCCAGAGCGCCGTGAGCATCCTCTGCTCCCTCGCGACGATGACCTCCAGCATGAACAGCGCGCGCATCATCTCCCACCTCGGCACGGGCAAAGTGACCGCGTTCTCAACGCTTTTGACCGCCGCTGCCCTGCTCGGCTTCTCCTTTTCGGGCAGCTTCTGGTTCATGTGCCTGATGGCGATTCCGCTTGGGCTGGGCGCGGGCTGCGTTGATTCGGCGCTGAATAATTATGTTTCCATCCACTATAACGCGACCGTCATGTCCTTCCTGCACTGCTTTTATGGCGTTGGCGTGATGGTCAGCCCGTATATCATGTCCGTCGTCATTAACAGCGCGGTCGGCTGGCGCGGCGGCTACCGCACGGCAAGCCTGATTCAGGCGCTTATCGGCAGCATCCTCCTGCTGGCGCTGCCCTTGTGGAAAAAGGCGCACGGCGAAGAGTCCATTCAGGCGGAAAAGAAGATGAAAGTCCTGCCGATTTCGCAGACGCTGCGGATTCCGGGCGCGCTGATGACCTGCCTGCTCTTCCTGACCTTCTGCGCGATTGAGGTCATCTGCGGCGGCTGGAGCGCAACGTACATGGTGGAAGCAAAGCACATGCCCGCGAATTTGGCGGCGCGCGCGACGATGTACTTCTACCTTGGCATGGCGCTGGGGCGCTTCCTCTCCGGCGTTGCGGCGAAGAAGCTGACCCCGTGGCAGATTATCTTTATCTCGATGGGCATCCTCGGCGTGTCGCAGACGACGCTGCTTGTTTCCGGCAACAACGTCCTGACGATGGCGGCGCTGCTGATGACGGGCTTGGGTGTCGGCCCGCTGTACCCGAATTTCAACTACATGACCCCCCTGCATTTCGGCAAGGACGTTAGCCAGTCGGTCATGGGGATGCAGATGACTTTCGCGTCCATTGGCACCATTGCCGCCCCCGCCCTCTGCGGCGTGCTGGGACAGCTGCTCGGCATGGGCATTTTCCCGGCGTATTTGATGATATTCTACGTTCTGACCGCCGTCGGCATTATCGCCCTGCGCCGCACGCTCCGGCAGGTGGGACGGCTTCAGCAATGAGCAATGAAAAGCGCGTCCGCAATTTGCAGACGCGCCTTTTTAGGTGCGCTAAAAGTCAAGTATGGGAGTGTGCACTGCGAAGGTTTCCAAAGGGCGATCGCAAAGCCCTTTGGTCGCTCCCGCAGGAGCGAAATCCCTGCACAACAGGCAAGCAGTGCCTGAAAGTGTCATCACGCCGCAATGCCGCGCATTGTCTTCCTAAACACATGCGCGAACAGCGTCACCGTGCACAAGACCGCGAGCACATCCGCAATCGGTTCGGCGAGGAAAATCGCAAACACCGTGTCCGGAATGAACAGCGGCAGCAGATACACCAGCGGAATCAGCAGAATCAGCTTGCGCAGGCACGCCAGAAATAGGCTGCACTTCGCATTCCCCAGCGCCACAAACGTCTGCTGACACGCAATCTGCGCGCCGAAAATCGTCACGCCCGCCATGTATAGGCGCACGCATGGAATTGCGTACGCACGCAGCGCCGCGTCCGGGGTCAGCAGATAGACAAAAATCTGCGGCGCAAAGATGCACGTCAGCCCCAGCACCGCTGAGAACGCCAAGCACGAAATCAGTAGTATCCGGAACGCGGCTTTCACCCGCTCCGGGCGCTTTGCACCGTAGTTGAAGGAGATAATCGGCTGCGCGCCCTGCGAAAGCCCCTGCAAGGGCAGCAGCGCAAACTGCATCAGCGTGGAGCAGATGGTCATCGTGCCGACGGCGAGCGTGCCGTCTGCCGCGCGCAGCGATGTGTTGAAGCACACGGACACAAGGCTCTCCGTGCTCTGCATAATGAACGGCGCGAGTCCCAGCGCCACGCACGGCGCAAGCAGCTTCCAGTTCAGCCGCAGCAGACGGCGCTTCAGGTGCAGTATCGTCTGCCTGCCGGTCAGGAAGCGCAGGACGAACGCCGCGCTCACGGCCTGTGAAATCACCGTCGCCAGCGCCGCGCCCTGCACATCCATGTGGAAAACGAAGATGAACAGCGGGTCAAGCAGCGTGTTCAGCACCGCGCCAATCAGCACCGTCAGCATCCCCGCCTTGGAGAAGCCCTGCGCGGTGATGAACGGGTTCAAGCCGAGAGACAGCTGCACGAACACCGTGCCGAGGCTGTAAATGGCAATGTAGCGCTGGGCGTAGGGCAGGGCATCCTCCGTTGCGCCGAACGCCAGCAGAATCGGCGTGTAAAAGCAGGAAAGCACAACCGTCAGCACTGCCGAAACGCACAGCAGCAGCGCCGTGCAGCTGCCCAAAATTCCCTCCGCCTTCTCGTTGTTCCGCTGCCCCATGGCGATGGACGCAAGCGGCGCGCCGCTGGATGCGCACAGCGCCGCGAACGCCGAAACCAGCAGGATAATCGGCAGGCAGACGCCCAGCCCCGTCAGCGCGAGCGTGCCCACGTCGGGAATGTAGCTGATGTAGATGCGGTCAACAAGGTTATAGAGCATATTGACGAGCTGCGCGGTGATGGTGGGAATTGACAGGCGCAGCATCAGCCGCCCGACGGGTTCATTCGCGAGGTCGGGGCGGCGCGGTGCAGTGGACATAGAAAGCCTCCTTTTTTGTAAACATGGGATAATTCGCCGTCAATGCCCGGAAATCCTCTTGCTTTGCGGAATTTTCGTGTTTATACTAATTCTCATCTAAACCATGTCATTCGCACAGCATCTTTTCCGCCCTGGCTTTGCATCGTTCCGCTCGCGCGTACCTCCAGTACGCCTCGCTTCACTCAGCTTTGCCAGAACGAAAAATCTGCTATGCTCGATGCCATGTTTTAGAATCGAATTGGTATCACTTGTGCTTTTCGGGCGAATCTGGTATACTGGATGCAATCCAATGGAAAGGTCGTGCGGATATGCCGGATTTGCTCCCTGCCGCCGAAGCGTTGGCGGAGAAACGCTGCCTTGTCACCCTGCGCAATCAGCCGGATATTTTGCTGCTTCAGCCCATTGACGCGCGGGACACGCTTTCGCAGGAAATGCCGCTGCTTGCCGCGCAGACAACGCGGAGCTTCCTGCACGTCGCGTTCCCGGTGGAGGCGTGGAATGTGGATTTGTCCCCGTGGGACGCGCCGCCTGTGTTCGGCAGGGAAGCTTTCGGGCACGGCGCGGCGGATACGCTCGCGTGGCTGCGGTCGCGCCTGATGCCGGAAGTGCGCGCGAAATACGCGATTTCGCCGGATACGCCCGTCATCCTTGGCGGATATTCGCTGGCGGGGCTGTTCAGCCTGTGGAGCGCGGCGCAGGTGGATGATTTCGCAGCCGTCGCCGCGGTATCGCCCTCCGTCTGGTTTCCCGGCTGGCGCGCATATGCGGATCAGCACGCGCTTCGCAGCCGCGTCGTCTACCTCAGCTTGGGCGACCGGGAGGAAAAGAGCCGCAATCCCGTGCTTGCGAGCGTCGGCGACGCCATCCGACGGGAGGACGCACGGCTCAGCGAGCGGGGCGTGCGGCATACGCTGCAATGGAACGTTGGAAATCACTTTCAGGACGCAGAGAAGCGCTGTGCGGACGGCTTCGCGTGGTGCATGGCTCAACGAAAGGCAGAGGGGAAAAAAACACATGAACATGAAACAGTATGAAACGTTTGAATTGCGCTTCGGCGGAGAGGCCTTGCCGGACGCGTGGGCGCAGATCGACCTGACGGCCACCTTCTCCTGCGCGCAGGAGTCCCTGACGGTCAAGGGCTTCTATGACGGGGAAAGCGATGGGCAGGGCGTTTATGTTGTGCGCTTCCTGCCGCAATATGCCGGCGTTTATCGCTATCAAGTCCGCGGCGCGGTCACGGCGGAGGGCGAAATTGTCTGCGAAGCGTCCTCCCCGGAGGCGCACGGAATCGTCCGCGCCGTCGGCACGCACTTTGCCTTTGCGGACGGCGCGCCTTATATTCCCTTCGGCACAACCGTCTATGCGCTTATCTCGCAGGACGACGCGCTGGTGGAGCAAACGCTGCAATCCCTTGCCGCCGCGCCCTTCAATAAGCTCCGCCTGTGCGTTTTTCCCAAGGATTACGACTACAACCACAATGAGCCGCCGCTGTACGCCTTTGCGTGCCGCGAGGACGGCTCATGGGACACATCGCGTCCAAGCATCGCCTTCTATCAGCGTCTGGAACGCATCCTTCGCCGCATCGCCGCGCTGGGCATTCAGCTCGACCTGATTCTCTTCCACCCCTATGACCGCTGGGGCTTTGCCGCCATGCCGCAGGCGGATAATTTCCGTTATTTAGACTATCTGCTCCGCCGCCTGTCCGCCATGCCGGAAATCTGGTGGTCGCTGGCCAATGAATACGACCTGTGTATGCCGAAGAAAACGCTTGCGGACTGGGAGACGCTCGAAGCCTTTGTCGCCTCCTGCGATCCGTATCATCACCTGCTGTCCTGCCATAATTGCTTCTGCTTCTGGGACTTCAAAAGAAAAGACGTGACCCATGCCTCCATCCAGGCTCGGGTGCTGACGGAAATTCCTCGTTATCTGCGCGAATACGGCAAGCCCGTCGTCATCGATGAATGCTGCTACGAAGGCGACCTGCCGCATATCTGGGGAAGCATATCCGGTCAGGAGATGGTTCGGCGCTTCTGGCGCTGCTATGTCGGCGGCGGCGCCTGCACGCACGGCGAAACCTTTTTGTCGCCGGACGACGTGCTGTGGTGGGCACGCGGCGGCGTCCTGAAGGGCGAAAGCCCGAAGCGCATCGCGTTTCTGCGCCGCGTCATCGAGGAGCTTCCGGGCTTCCTGTCGCCGCTGGAAAGCGTATGGGAGGAGGCCGAGCAGCAGGACGAAGCGCAGCGTCCCGACTGGATTCGCCCCTTCCTTGCCAGCCTGTCGCGAATGGCTCCGCCCGACCGGCACATGCTGCTTTGCGGGGAGCATCTCTGGGCGGCGCACTGCGCGGAGGACGCTTATCTGTGGTATTACGGTCAGCAAACCGCTCGGGAGCAAATCATCAAGCTGCCGCCGGCGCATAGATACCGGGTCGAGGCGCTGGACACATGGAATATGACCCGCGAGACGCTGCAAACGGGCGTAAGCGGGCGTGTCGTGCTCACGCTGCCCGGTCGGGAGGATATGGCGGTGCTGGCGGTTCGGATGGACTGACCGCATGTGAAGCCCGCGCTGCATTCTTCTTTTCTTTTTCCCCATAATCACAAGAAAATGAAGGCGCAGTTGTCAAACCTCACAAAGAAACGACGGCATATTCTACGCCGAGATTTTGTTGAAGTCTTGACAATCCCATCCCGTCGTGTATAATTAATGGTATTACACCGCATTTTCATGCGGAACGAAAAAGAGGTTATTCAGATGCAGACTCGTCGTGAATTTTTGAAGAAGAGCGCCGCCCTGCTGGGCAGCGCCGCGGTTGTCGGCAGCGTTCCCGGACTGCTGAAGGCACAGGCGGAGGACGGTCAGGAAGTCCCCGCGTACCCCTACCCCTATGTCGAACTGGATCCGGCATACGTCGAGAAGCTCGCCTATGAAGGCTACTTCGAGAACGGCTGCTGCTTCGGCGTCGCCAAGGCGATTCTGGTTGCCCTGCGCGAGAAGGTTGGCTATCCCTACACCGTCATCCCGGAAGAGATGTTCGCCAACGGCAAGGAAGGCTACACCTGCGGCACGCTGTGCGGCGCACTCGGCGGCGCGGTGGCGATGATTGGTCTGGTCTGCGCGTCTGCGGATTCCCGCCAGCTGACCAAGGATCTGTTCGCGTGGTACTGCTCCACCAATCTGCCGATTTACCAGCCTGAAGCGGCTGCCCCCGTGCAGACGGTGGCGCCCAGCGTCAACTGCATTGACTCCATCACCAAGTTCATGACGGCTGCGAACGTCGAGCGCGGCGATATCATCCGCAAGCGCCGCTGCGGCGGTCTGAGCGGCGACGTGGCGCGCCGTACGGTTGAACTGCTGAACGCGCACTTCGGTTTCGCGGAGCTGCCGGTCGCCTCTCCCGTGGCGGAGGAAGAAACCCTCGCGCCCAACGAGTACATCGGCGAAGCGCAGTCCTTCGGCGGCACCCTCCGCGTGAAGGTCACGATGGACGGCGACAAGATCGCTAAGATCGACATCCTGTCCCACAGCGACACCGCCGGCGTGTGCAATCCCGCCTACGACACCGTGCCGGGCAAGATTATCGACGCGCAGTCCACGAATGTTGACGCGGCGACGAACGCAACCATCTCCAGCAAGGCCATCATGGCGGCTGTGGAAGACGCGCTGAGCAAGGTCGGCAAGTAATCCGCTGCATTTCGTATCACATTGGGAGGGCTTGCATGGGCGCTGCCCGGCACGCCCTCCCTTTCTTTCATCGGTCATAAGCGCCGAAAGGAGGTCATCAAGCCATGTTCAACATTGGTTTTTCGGAACTGCTGCTGGTGCTGCTGGTCGCCTTTCTGGTGGTCGGGCCGAAGGATTTGCCCAAGGTTGCCCGCTGGCTGGGGCGCACGGTGAAAAAATCGCGCCGCCTGCTGAACGAAATCAAGAAGGAATCCGGCTGGGACGAGCTGGAGAAGGAAGTTCGCGATGTTCAGCACGACGTGAAGGACGCCGTGAAGCAGGGCGATGTCTCCGCGGAATTGCGCGAGGCGAAAAAATCCGTGCAGGACAGCGCGGAAAAGTTTGACAAGGACACGAAATCGAACTGAGGGAGGACACAAACATGCGTCTGGGAACCACGGAAATCATCCTGATTGTCGTATTGGCGCTGGTGCTGTTCGGCGGCGGCAAGCTGGCGGGCGTCGGCAAGGCGCTGGGCAAGAGCATCAAGGACTTCAAGAATGAAGTGAAGGACGACAAGGCGGAGGAAAAGTCCAAAGAGGACAAAAAGGACGAAACATGAAGCAGAAGCAGACGACCCCTGCCGAGGAGACGGAAGACAAGCGCCCGAATGAGACGCCCGACGGGGACTCATCCGACGGAGAAGCCTCTGATGGCGAATCCTCCGATGGCCTGAAGGAAGCGGGCGAATCCATGCTGTCGCACCTGATGGCGCTGCGCAAAGTGCTGCTCATATCCGCCGCGGCGGTGCTAATCGGCTTCGTCCTCGTCTTTTATCTGGCGATTGACCCGCTGATGGCGCAGATTCTCGCTCCCATTCAGGCGCGCGGGATTCAGGTGATTTTCACCACCATGTCCGAGGCGCTGGTGACGAAGTTCAAGGTGGCGCTGCTGGCGGGCATGATTATCGCCAGTCCCGTTGTCATCTGGGAGATTTGGGGGTTCATCAAACCCGCGCTGTACCCGCAGGAGAAGCGGAAGTTCCGCCTGCTGTTCGTGCTGGCGCTGCTGCTGTTCCTGACGGGCGTTGTGTTCTGCTATTTCGCCGTGTATTCTCTGGCGGTGGATTTCTTCCTCGTTGCGGGCGATTCGCTGGCGACGCCGATGCTGTCCATTGACAAGTACGTCAGCTTCCTGTTCGGCTTCCTCGTGCCGTTCGGGGTTGCGTTCCAGCTGCCGGTGGTGCTGTACCTGACGACGCGCGTTGGGCTGACGACGCCCGACATGCTCCGCAGCAAGCGGAAGTATGTCATTCTGGCGATTTTCGTCCTCGCGGCGATTTTGACGCCCCCGGATGTGGTGTCGCAGGTGGCGCTGGGTCTGCCGATGTGCGGGCTGTATGAAATCGGCATACTGGTCAGTCGCTGCACGAAGGCAAGGGAGCGGGCATAAGGGGATGAAATGCGCTGCGCATGGCTGATGCCGCAGCGCTTTTTGCGTGGGGCGGATGAGGGCGTTCCCCCGAAATTCAAAAAATTTTAACACCTTTTCCGGCGGATTTGCTTGTCATTCGCCCTGACTTGCGCTATAATAAGGAAAGTACCCCCTCAATGAAATGTATAGAGATGGGAGAGAATAAGTTTATGCAGAAAAAGGCTCTGCTGGCACTGCTGCTGGTGCTCACGATGATTCTCAGCGGCTGCTCGCTGATTGTCAAGGACGAAGCGGTCGATGCCGCGCGCGTGGTCATCCGCGTGGGTGATGATACCTATACCAAGGCACAGGTGCAGGCACAGATTCAGAATCAGGTCAACTATATGACCGCCCTGTATTCCAGGTACGGCCTGTCTTTCGACAGCACCAATGCGGACGTAATGAGCAGCCTTACCGACAACGTGCTTAACAGCCTTGTCGAGCGTTCTGTGCTGCTGGCGAAGGCGAAGGAGCTGGGGCTTGACCAGCTGACGGACGAAGAAAAGACGAAGATTGAAGAGAATACCGCGTCTCAGCTGGATTCTCTGCGCAAGAGCGCGGCGACCGAGTTCTCCCTTGACCTCGAAACGCAGCTGGAGGAAATCAACGCCAAGCTGGATGAACTCGGCTACACCGAGGAAGTTGTCCGTAAGAGCGTGACCGAATCCCTGCTCATCACCAAGGCGGAAGATTACGCGGTGAAGGACGTGACCGTGACGGAGGACGAAATCGTCGCGGACTTCAACAGCAAGGTTGAAGCGGCGAAGACCTCCTACGAATCCGACCTGTCTGCGTATGGCAAGGCGGTGCTCAACGGCACGACGGTCTACTATCGTCCGGCGGGCTACCGCAACGTCAAGCAGATTCTGATTAAGTACAGCGACGAAGATTCCGCGCTGGTGTCCAATATCCAGACTGCGCTGGACAACGTGATTACCGAGCAGAACAACGCCGCCAACGTGATGGCGAAGCTGGGCGTGGCGAACATGGACGAGCTGGCGAATCAGGTCACTGTGACGCTCAAGCCCGCCACCGAAACGCCCACCGCGACCGTGGAGGTTGAAAGCTCCGTGTCCGCGTTCGAGGAAGGCCTCGACGAGACGGTGGCTGCGACGGCTGTGACGATTGCCGAAGCGAAGGCGAAGCGCGCGTTCCTTGAGCAGCAGCTGGCGGACGCGAAGGCGAAGGCGCTGGCGAACATCACCCCCGAAGCGGACGAAGTGCTGGCGGCGCTGGCGGAAGGTCAGGACTGGGACACGCTGGCGGAAGCCCACAACGACGACCCCGGCATGAAGGCGGGCGCGGTGAACGCGGCAACCGGCTATCCGGTCTGCGAGGGCTTCACGCAGTTTGACGCTGCCTTTGTCGAGGGCGCGATGGCGCTGCAAAACGTCGGCGATTACTCCGACAAGATTGAAGGCAGCTACGGCTACTACATCATCCAGTATACCTCCGACGTGGTGGAAGGCGCGGTGGACATGGAGACGGTGCACGACACCATTTCCTCCTCCTTGCTGAGCAGCAAGCAGAGCACCGTGCGCGACGAAGTGGTGGCGCAGTGGGTGAAGGATGCCAACGCCACGATTAACAAGGACATCCTGAACGACTAATTCCCAATACAGCAAAATCCCCCGATTCGCGTAGAGTCGGGGGATTTTTGTGGGTTCTTCACGGAATCTTGGGGGGAAGAGCAGCTTGGAGGCGCGTCTGCGGACGCGCAAAGTTACTGGCAGGGACGCTTCGCTGCCTGCGCCT
>ERZ779851.3126-NODE-3126-length-11490-cov-23.871360_pt1 | contig 11490 bp, 10 predicted proteins | sample MGYA00511094_ERZ779851 | MGnify/ENA primary metagenome ERZ779851 (study PRJEB29588, sample SAMEA2155512) | human gut metagenome | biome: human gut; feature: human-associated habitat; material: faeces | place: Denmark | collected 2008/2010 ...
CGCTGATAATTAAAACAAAACAACATCGGCAGTTTTTTGAGTGATAAAGTCAGGAGATGGAGTCGGAATCCGCCTGATTTTGGACGAGCCCTTTTGACTCTGCCACCGCATCGCCGTCCACTCATCACGCGAACGCACACTGTCCCGATTTATCCTTGTTGCGAATATCATCCATACCGAAGCCACCCTATGATCGCCCGAATCATCAAGCCGCCGATGCATAAATCTTTTTAATTCATCCCATTGTTATTTTGCTATGGAAAAATGACGAAAATCCGGCTTGTAGGCCAATTTGAAGGGGGTATATATAACATATAGATGCGTAATCCGATTCGACATTTCTCGATAATCCGCCCTGCAAATTGACCAATACGCCAATTATCGAATGTCTTGATGTGCAAGGAAGTTGAAGCAAGTTTTGTAGAGCATATCTTAGGATTCGACGGTATTCACACTTGCCTCACATCCTTGTTTGTAAATATAGCCCATTGAATAACAGCGATAAATATTGTTTCTCTTATATGTTTGTAAGTTTTAGCCCTTGAATTTCGCCCGGCCGAAATAAAGTATTACATTTGCAAAAATAATAGACATGACAAATTTATCCCAACTTGCTACTCTTCGCGAGCGCGAGGATCATATAGAGTTCAAAGAGGCAAAGCATAATTATCCCTTTTCAGGTGGTAGTCACAGCGATGTCAAGGTGCGTCGTAAATGTGTTCTTGGATATATTGTGGCTTTTGCAAATGAAAAAGGCGGCAGATTAGTTCTTGGCATGGCTGACAAACTGCCGCATGAAGTAGTGGGCACTGACTTCGCAAAGGATAAAGTTGGAGAATTGGAAGATGAGATTTATCGCCGTTTATATATTCGAGTGCATTGCAAGGAACTTTATGATGACAAAGGCAAACGAGTACTGGTGATTAATATACCTTCCAGACCAATAGGCAAGGCTTTGCGATTTGAAGGTGTTCCATTGATGCGCGTCGGTGAAAGCCTACGAGAAATGGATGATCAAGAGTATTTCTCTATTCTTCAAGAACAAGATCCCGATTTCTCGGCTCACATTTGCAAAGGACTTACTCTTGGTGATTTATCCGATGAGGCAATTGCAAATATGCGTCGCCTTATTCATGAAAAGAGACGTAAGCCGGAGGTGTTGACCATCCCGCTCAATCAGCTTCTTTCCGATTTGAATCTCTTTGGTGAGGGAGGCCTGACTTATGCCGCTTTGATTCTGTTGGGCAAACGTGAAGCTATTAAGGAGCATCTTCCTCAAAACAATATAATAGTAGAATATCGCGTATCTGAAAATCAGACACGTTACTCGGCACGGCAGGAATTTAGCGAACCACTTTTTACATGTATAGACAAACTTTGGAATTACATCAATCAGGACGCTATTAATCCAATCATACACATTGATGCTTTCCCTCAAATTTTGGATATTCCTTCTTATACAGAGGAAACTATTCGAGAAGCAATACTCAACAGTATCCAACATAGAAGTTTTCAGATGGGAGGGGATATAATGATAAAAATTTCTCCGGAATCATTTGAGGTATCCAATTCCGGAGGTTTTCCGTATGGAGTCAATCAGGGGAATATACTGACAGTCAATAGTTCTCCTCGAAGCAGAAGATTAGCCGAAGTTATTGAGAAAGCCGGTCTGATCGAACGTTCCGGTCAAGGCGTGGATATAATGTATGAGAATTGTATTGCAGAGGGTCGCCCTATGCCCGACTATAGTCAATCGGATGATTTTCAGGTAAAGCTGAGGATTGAATCCCGAATAGAGAATCCGCAGTTACGAAATTTTCTTCTTGGTCTAAGAAGTAACCGCAAACCGGAGGAGCAACTTAATGTATTCGACCTGATTACGATCTATTCGATTATTCACAAGGATGGAAGCGGTATCTATGATAAATCTGTAAACAGACTTCTTGCTGAGGGTCTAATAATTCGTCATCCCAAATACGAATATGAAATGGGCAACTCGTATTTCGAATATAACCCCTCGGTAGTCAAGGGTCTTGTGGATTCCGATACTTTTCGTCGGCTATATTATATTCTTGAAGATGGCCCGAAATCCATGTCATCTTTTATTAATGAATGGAAAGATGAGCTAACCATAAAGCAAGTTCGTACAAAAATCGAAAAGCTTGTCGGGACAGTGTTGTCAAAGAGCGGAACAGGAAGAGGAACTACCTATTCGCTTATTAAAAAAGGTTAATTGCAAAAATATAGCCCTCTGAATTTGTGCGAGATAGCCACTTTTGTGCTGATTTTTGTGAAATATAGCCCTTGAAAATCAACACTGGATTTAAAACATAATTCCATAAATTTAAACGATGAATTGACTGTGTGTTTATGGGAATGGGATCGGGAATATTGTGACAGGAAGTGGAATAAATGTGCCAAGTGTCCCATCCGAGAGTTTTCGGCCGTTGAGCTATAATGATATTTACCACCATGTTGACGGAGGCGATGGAGCGCGAGTGTAAGATGGTGATCAAATCCTATGGTCGTTTCTTCCCGAATCAGGATTTTATGTCTGAAGGCGGCCTCGGAAACCTTGTGGCACTGCCGCCTCAAGGTCGGGTACGACGGATTTGGCGGTCAGATGTCTGTGCCGGAATTTTCGTGTCGGCTTCGGCTGCGCAGGCGTCGGATGATGGTGGCCGAAAGCGTGATTACGCGGGTCGAGATGACGGAGACGCGGTCGGAGAGGGTGTCTATGCGGTCGTTGATGCGCAGCAGACGGAATATGCGGTCGCGTATGGCATCGATGGCTATGCAGGCGATGAATATGGCGACTGTGGAGGCCACGAAAAGCGGAACAAACCACCACGAATGTAGTGCGCCGTGCACGTCTATCCAGCCGTTCCATAGCGCCTGGCGCACGTAGACATTGTCGTGTATCAGGTAGACGCCGAAAGTGAGGGGCGCGATGCGCACCATGGCGCGGACGAAGGTTGTATTCGGCGCTTTGAGCCGAGCCGTCCAAAGAAACAGCAGCAGTGCCACGCCGAAGAGTATGCCGTTATTGTCGTGATAATCAACCATCATGGGCGCCGTCCACGGCGAGTAATGTATGAAGATGCGCCCCAGGAACACGGCGGCCAATGCAACTGCGGCTGCAAAATAAGCTTTGCCGAAATGGTTGGGTTCGTCATGGTCGAAGTGCAATCGGATGTAGCCGCCTACAAAGAACAGGAATACAAACCATGGCAGTGAGTTGTTGCCGCTTAGTTCATCGCCCAGCAGGAAGTCGAAATTGATGACGGCCATCACCGCCAGTAGCACGATGTACAGTCGGCGCGTCAGCGTCTGTGCCAGTGTGGCCAGGAATGGCGCGAGGGCCACCAATGCCACGTAGCGTGTCGCAAACCAGTAGCGGTCAAAGTATAGCGGCATCAGTGACTTGCCGAAGTCGTTCCGGCTCAACGCCAAGTCCGAGAAGGCGAAGAATAGCGCAAAAATGACCACCGAGTAGAAGAATATCGGTGCCCAGGTTTTCGGTATTTTAGGGCACTTGGGTTTGGTGGAATTTATAAGGAAGTATCCGGTGATGAGGATGTAGCAGTTGGTGGAGATCTTGGAGAGACAACCGGCCAGTTCCATGGAGCAGAGGTTGAACAGCGAGGCGGCATCGGCGCTCACGCCCACGGGCTTTTGCCCGACGCCGTGCATCAGGAAGTGCCAGACGACGATGAGGAACATCGCCACCACGCGCAGTATTTCGAAGCTTGGGTTACGTTGTTTGGCCATGACGGCGAGGTCTTGTTCTTTTTGGGTAGGCTCAGTGTCTTCGTCCGGGCTATGCCCTCGTTTGCGAGCACAAAGATAGCATAAGCCGCCGACATTTCGGCCAAAATTGCGCGGCAAAGTTGCGCAAGACGCTCCTTTCTATTCCCAAAAACCGGCCAAATGGCCAACTTTTGGGAATAGAAACGGAAATTGTCAAGAATACCAGGCATGTATGTATAGGCTTTTGTGCGTTAGGCAAAGATTTTGTACCTTTGTCCGAAGTATATGCGTATGCGCGGGTGTGCCTGCGCACGCGTGAGTGTTTTCCCACGAGAGACCATAGGAAGAAATTACGATTACTAACACGATATAATACATAGATTTATGAAGCAAGAACCGTCGTTGCTGGTGCAATCTCTTGCCCAGTCTCAGACTTTGGCGATGTCCCAAAAGAGTGCCGAATTGCGTGCCCGAGGAGTGGATGTAATCAACTTGAGTGTCGGCGAACCGGACTTCTATACACCGCAACATATCAAGGAAGCAGCCAAGGCGGCCGTAGATGCCAATTTTAGCTTTTATTCGCCCGTGCCGGGCTATATGTCGCTACGCCGTGCTGTCAGCGCCAAGCTCGAGCGCGAAAACGGCGTGACTTTTGCCCCCGAGCAGATAGTTGTGGGCAATGGCGCCAAGCAGGCGCTGTGCAACAGTATTTTGGCCATAGCCAATCCCGGAGATGAGGTGGTGATACCCACTCCGGCGTGGGTCAGCTACATAGAGATGGTGAAGATGTCCCGTGCTACCGTAGTGACGGTTCCGGCCGGCATAGACACCGACTTCAAGGTGACGCCGGCACAATTGGAGGCCGCCATCACCGATCGTACGCGCATCGTGCTGTTGTGTTCGCCGTCCAATCCCACGGGTAGTGTGTACACGCGAGACGAGTTGCAGGCATTGGTGGATGTCATCGCGCGCCATGAGCGCATCATCGTCATCTCGGACGAAATTTACGAGCATATCAATTTTGCGGGCGGCTTTACATCGCTGGCGTCTTTTGACGAGCTTCGCGACCGCGTAGTAGTCATCAACGGCGTGTCCAAGGCTTATGCTATGACCGGCTGGCGCATAGGATATTGCGCTGCTCCGCTGTGGGTGGCCAAGGCCGTGACCAAATTGCAGGGACAATATACCTCCGGAGCGTCATCCATAGCGCAGAAGGCTGCCGAAGCCGCCTATAATGGTCCGCAGGACTGCGTGGTCGAGATGTGTGCCGCCTTCCGCCGCCGTCGTGACTTGGTGGTGGAGATGGCGCGTGCTATCCCCGGATTGCGCATCAACGAGCCTCAGGGTGCGTTCTACCTGTTCCCCGAGGTGTCTGCATACATAGGTCGCAAGGCGCCTGACGGCACTGTCATCGCTGACAGCGGAGCTCTGGCAATGTATCTGCTGCACGAGGCGCACGTGGCCACTGTGGATGGCGCCGCTTTCAGTGCTCCGGGGTACATACGCCTGAGCTATGCCACCTCGGACGACAACCTGCGCGAGGCCATGCGCCGTATCGCCGCCGCACTCGAGCGTCTGGCGTGACACATCGCTTTTGTTGAATTACAATATCGAACAACAATATAATACAAAGATAGATACACTTCAATGGACTTTATCAAAGAATTGACGTGGCGAGGCATGATTCATACGATGATGCCCGGCGTCGAAGACCAACTGAACAAAGAAATGACCACGGCATATCTGGGTATAGACCCGACTGCCGATTCGCTGCACATAGGACACCTTGTAGGCGTGATGATGTTGCGCCACTTTCAGCGTTCGGGACACCGTCCGGTGGCACTGGTAGGCGGCGCAACCGGCATGATCGGCGACCCGAGTATGAAGAGTCAGGAGCGCAAACTTATCGACGAAGAGACCCTGCGACACAACCAGGAAGCCATCAAGACCCAGCTGTCACATTTCCTCGACTTTGACAGCGATGCACCCAATGCCGCAGTGATGGTCAACAATTACGACTGGATGAAGGACTTCGGATTCCTCGAGTTTATACGCGACATCGGCAAGCATATCACAGTCAATTACATGATGGCCAAGGATAGCGTCAAGAAGCGTCTGAGCGGCGAGTCGCGCGAGGGTATGTCCTTCACCGAATTCTCTTATCAGTTGCTGCAAGGCTACGATTTCCTGAATCTATACCGCACCATGGGGTGCAAGGTGCAGTTGGGCGGCTCGGACCAATGGGGCAATATGACCACCGGAACCGAGCTGATACGACGCATCGAAGGCGCCGAAGATGCGTGGGCTATTACTTGTCCACTGATTACAAAGGCTGACGGCGGAAAGTTTGGCAAAACCGAGAGCGGCAACGTATGGCTTGACCGTCGCTACACTTCGCCGTACAAGTTCTACCAGTTCTGGCTCAATGTCAGCGATGAAGATGCGGCCAAGTATATCAAGATTTTCACATCGCTGACGCAGGAAGAGGTCGAAGACCTGTGCCGTCAGCAGCAGGAAAATCCCGGTGCACGTCCGCTGCAAAAGCGCCTGGCTCAGGAAGTGACCACGATGGTACACTCGGCCGAAGATTACGAAGCCGCCGTCGAGGCCTCCAAGATTCTTTTTGGCAACAACACCGCCGACGCGCTGCACAACCTCGATGAGGCCACGCTGCTCGAAGTAATGGAAGGCGTGCCTTCTATGGAGGTTACGCGTGACCAGGCTATGGGCGCCAAACTGGCTGATATCCTGGTGGATGAAGCTCATTTCTTTGCCAGCAAGGGCGAGATGCGCAAGTTGGCGCAGGGTGGCGGCGTGTCCATAAACAAGGAGAAAGTGGCCGACGTGTACGCACCCATTGACGAAAATATGCTGCTGGCCGGCAAGTATATGCTGGTGCAGCGCGGCAAGAAGAATTATCACCTGCTGATTGTTCGCTGAACATAACTGCATACGGCCATCGCGGACTTCCGAGGCGGCGTACAAACGCCATGCGACGGAGTCCGCGATGCGCATTTAGGTAATATCGTAGAGGGAGCGCCCCCTACAAAAAAATCATTATAAAAACATTCTCAGGCTGATACGGCTGAAATACTTGAATTATGGCAGACAATTACCTTGAACGGAAAATGGAGGAGCACGGGCGTCCGGCGCCGCGGCGCTGTAATGCCGATGCGCGTCTTGCGACGGCTTTCGGCTGCGAAGCGCTGTGTCATTTGCGTGTGCTTGTCGTCTCGGCGGATTATGAAGCTGTCGCCGAGGCGGTGCGCGTGTTCCGCGCCGCCGGATGTCGTACGGCGTTCACGGCTGTGGGCGATTCGCGACGTCAGGGCACGGACTTTGCTCAGAGGTGCGGTGCGCGGTGCTATCCGTGTCTACAGGCTGATGCTCAGACGTATGGCCGAATTGCGGCCGACCTTCGCTATCATTGGGGTGCGGTGGACGTGGTGGCCGCCGATGCCGATGCGGATTTGCCTGTGGACTTGAAGGACTGCCCGCGCATAGACTTGTCGGATGCGGCGGCGTACCTTGATAGTTTCAGCCGATAGTCTTGGCTTAGCGTTGCACGAATAGAAAGCGGCAGCGGCGCGATTCCCGAGAGGGAGTCGCGCCGCTGCGTTGTGTGTGCGCTTATGTCTTAGGCGTTGCGAACTTTGTCTACAACGGCCTTGAAGGCTGCGGGGTTGTTGAGTGCGAGGTCGGCGAGGACTTTGCGGTTGATTTCGATGCCGGCCTTGTGGATGAGGCCCATGAGCTGGGAGTAGCTGAGGCCTTCGACGCGTGCGGCGGCGTTGATACGCTGAATCCACAGTGCGCGGAAGTTGCGTTTCTTTTGTTTGCGGTCGCGATAAGCGTAGGTCAGACCTTTTTCCCAAGTGTTTTTGGCGACGGTCCAGACGTTGCGGCGGCAGCCAAAGTAGCCGCGTGTAAGTTTCAGGATTTTTTTACGGCGAGCACGAGATGCTACGTGGTTTACTGATCTTGGCATTTCTTTTTGGTGTTTTGAATGACAGCGGCTTGTATTGCTCTTAGTGTATTGTTACGCTGTACATTCGGTTAGTAAATGTGTAAAAGAGATGGTGTTGCGTCGTTGCTTGTGAGCCTTTGCGCGGTGTTCCGGAGCAGGGCCATGCTTAGGTGCCGATGCTGCGTTGCGTGTAGGCTTATGCTGCGGCGCGGGTTTTGTTTATGCTCCTTATTTGAGGGCCAGCAGTGCTTTAACGTTGTTGACGTCGCTCTTGGCTACCAAGCCGAAGTGGGTCAGGTTGCGTTTCTGCTTCTTGGTTTTTTTGGTCAAGATGTGGCTCTTGTAAGCATGTTTTCTTTTGATCTTTCCTGAGCCGGTAAGGGCGAACCTCTTTTTGGCACCGGCGTTAGTCTTAATCTTGGGCATGTTGTTTTGTTTAATTATTAATAGTGTTGTTTATTTCTTCTTGGGAGACAACATGATAATCATGCGTTTGCCTTCCAAAAGGGGCATTTGGTCTACTTTGCCGTATTCTTCGAGGTCGTTGGCAAAGCGAAGCAGCAGTACTTCGCCTTGTTCCTTGAAGAGTATCGAGCGTCCTTTGAAGAAGACGTAGGCTTTGACTTTGGCGCCTTCTTTAAGGAAGCCTATGGCGTGGCGCAGCTTGAAGTTGTAGTCGTGGTCGTCTGTCTGAGGTCCGAATCGTATTTCTTTGATAACGACTTTGGTTGCCTTGGCTTTAATCTCTTTCTGCTTTTTCTTCTGCTGGTACAGGTACTTTTGATAGTCAAGTATCTTGCATACCGGCGGCTCGGCAGTCGGGGATATTTCCACGAGATCCAGCTCGAGTTCTTCGGCCTGACGCAGGGCGTCGTGAATGGAGTATATGCCCGGTGTGACGTTATCACCTACGAGACGTACTTCGCGTGCACGAATTTGTTCGTTGATGAGGTTGGGATTTGCGGGCTTTTCGCCGCGACGCGTCATTGGGGGACGGGGGCCCGAGGGGCGCGGAGGCCGTGGGCCGGGATGATAGGGTTTTTTCTCCATTCAGTGGGTGTAGATGTTGTGTATTATGTTTATATTGTGCGCGTTAAAGGCTTCGCAGAGCTTTAATGTCCTACGGAGTCTTTGACGTCTTGTGCTATTTGCTCGGCAAAGGTACTAATTTTCATCGAACCTTGATCACCTTGACCTTGTTTTCTTACCGAAACTTCGCCGTTTTCTTGCTCTTTCTCGCCTACGATAAGCATATAAGGTATGCGCTTGAGCTCGTTTTCGCGAATTTTCTTGCCGATTTTTTCGTTGCGGTCATCGATGATGGTGCGGATGTCGGCTTGGTCGAGTTGGTCGACAATGCTGCGAGCGTAGTCATTGAATTTCTCGGAGATGGGCAGCACTACCACTTGGTCGGGCGCGAGCCACAGGGGCAGATGTCCGGCAGTGTGCTCAAGCAGTACGGCCACGAAGCGTTCGAGCGACCCGAAGGGTGCGCGGTGGATCATCACGGGACGATGCTTGAGGTTGTCGGCGCCGGTGTACTCGAGGCCGAAGCGCTCGGGCAGGTTGTAGTCTACCTGTATTGTTCCGAGTTGCCAACGGCGACCTATGGCGTCTTTGACCATGAAGTCGAGTTTGGGGCCGTAGAATGCGGCTTCGCCGAGTTCCTTGCGTGCCTTGAGGCCTTTTTCTTCGCAGGCTTCGATGATGGCGGTTTCGGCCAAGTGCCAATTTTCATCGCTGCCGATGTATTTTTCTTTGTGTTTGGGGTCGCGCAGCGAGATTTGTGCCTCGTAGTTGTTGAAGTTGAGTGCCTTGAAGATATAGAAGATGATATCCATCACTTTGAGGAACTCGTCTTTGATTTGCTCGGGGGCGCAGAAGATGTGTGCATCGTCCTGCGTAAATCCGCGTACGCGGGTCAATCCATGGAGTTCGCCCGACTGCTCGTAGCGGTATACGGTGCCGAATTCGGCGATACGCAGGGGCAGTTCGCGATAGCTGCGCGGGAAGGCGCGGAAGATTTCGCAGTGGTGGGGGCAGTTCATGGGCTTGAGTAGGTACTCTTCGCCTTCTTCGGGGGTGTGTATGGGCTGGAAGGAGTCCTTGCCGTACTTGGCGTAGTGTCCGGAGGTGACGTACAGCATCTTGCTGCCGATATGGGGAGTGATTACCTGCTGGTAACCGTATTTCTTTTGGATGCGGCGGAGGAATTGCTCGAGGCGGTCGCGCAGGGCGGCACCTTTGGGAAGCCACAGGGGCAGTCCGGCGCCGACGTTGGAGCTGAAGGTGAACAGTTCGAGTTCTTTGCCTATTTTGCGGTGGTCGCGCTTCTTGGCTTCTTCGAGCAGTACGAGATACTCGTCCAGCATTTTTTTCTTGGGGAAGGATATGCCGTATACACGAGTCAATTGGTCGCGCTTTTCGTCACCGCGCCAGTATGCGCCGGCTAAGGATGTGATTTTTACGGCCTTGATAGGTGCTACCGAGGGAATATGCGGACCGCGGCACAGGTCGGTGAAGTTGCCTTGGGTGTATGTGGTGATGTGTCCGTCTTCGAGTTCGCTGATAAGCTCGCATTTGTACTTCTCGCCGCGGTCGCCGAAAAGCTTGAGGGCGTCTGCTTTGGAGATGTCGCGACGTACCACGGGGTTGGCGGTACGTGCCAGTTCGAGCATCTTGGCCTCGATGCGCGGGAAGTCGGCGGCGGTGATGGAATTGCCTGCGGGGTCGATGTCATAATAGAACCCGTTTTCGATGGCGGGGCCGATGCCGAATTTGACTCCGGGGAAGAGTTCCTGCAGCGCTTCGGCCAGCAGGTGTGCGCTGGTGTGCCAAAATGCGTGCTTGGCCTCGGGGTCGTCCCATTTGTGGAGCGTGAGTGTGGCGTCGCACTCTATGGGGCGTGTCAAGTCCCATGCTTCGTCGTTGACGGTGGCGGCCAGTACATCGGCGGCGAGGCGCTCGCTGATGCTCTTGGCTATTTCTAACGGCGTCGTGCCTTTGGCATATTCTTTGACGCTGTTGTCGGGGAATGTGATTTTAATCATATCGTTGTATGTCGATGATTGCTTGCATAATTATGGCGGTGTGCGGCATGCGGCTGCCGACACTAAAAGCACCTTCGCCTCGGGCGCCGGTGCAAAATCGCCGCAAAGTTACTAAAAATCTTTGAATCAGAGGGTAGGACAACCGAAGAAATCCAAGAATTTCATCGAAAATAAACCCAAATAAAAATAGCTAACATTTCTTACCCCCCCCAAAAAAACTAAGCCTTGTCTTTCGATTTATCCAACTAATTAGTACACCAACAGTACACTACAAAATTTATAACATGATGATATATAGATATATGCAAAGCACAACAGAAGGTATGTTAAAATCCCCTTTCATAAAAAATCCGGTTCTTCCCTGAACCCATTTATCAGGAAAGAACCGGAAAGCCGCCTTCGTCCACCGTAAAAATATGGCAAACGATCAATAGTTCTCCTTCTTCACTTCGAAGTAAGCCTGCGGATGCAAGCAAGCCGGACAGGTCTGCGGTGCTTCTTTACCCACATGGATATAACCGCAGTTGCGGCACTGCCATACCGTCTCTCCGTCCTTCACGAACACCTTGAATTCCTCCAGGTTCTTCAACAATGCCAAGTAACGCTCTTCGTGGCCTTTTTCCGCCACAGAAATCATACGGTACATCGCAGCAATGGCAGGAAAACCTTCTTCGTCTGCAATGTCCGCAAACTTAGGATAATCCAATGACCATTCTTCGTGTT
>ERZ779851.3129-NODE-3129-length-11480-cov-13.878162_pt1 | contig 11480 bp, 10 predicted proteins | sample MGYA00511094_ERZ779851 | MGnify/ENA primary metagenome ERZ779851 (study PRJEB29588, sample SAMEA2155512) | human gut metagenome | biome: human gut; feature: human-associated habitat; material: faeces | place: Denmark | collected 2008/2010 ...
CCTTGGAGTCACCTCCACCGGACGTTATCCGGCATCCTGCCCTGTGAAGCCCGGACTTTCCTCACCTGCAAATAATGCAGCCGCGATCACTTATCTGACTCATATATTTTTATATCAAATAAGGCAAAAAAAGTAAAGAAGTAATTATAATTATGCGATAAAAACACATACTAGACTGTGTTAAAATAAAACATATATGTAGTTTTTAATACTACTTAACACAGTTAAGAATGCTTGATGCCGGCGTTACTTCGTGATATAATAAATCGTACCAGAGAAAGTACTGTATTGTTTAGATGATCATATTTATACATGTTGTGTGTGGCATTATTATTTTGCAGTGGTATGTAAATATGGCAGGAATGTTGGCGCTGTGCGCTGGAAAGGATAGACATGGATAACATATATTTGACTAACAGAGATTATGTGAAGATAAAGAATATGAATCTTGTGAGTTATGGCGGCAACCAGAACTGGTCAAAGTCCAGAAAGATGCAGAAGGTTGGATGTGGAGTTATTGCTATGGCGGATCTTTGTATATACCTTGCGGAACAGAATCCGAATATGATGACAGATGCAATAAGAAAGATCAACAAACCGAAAGGGCTGTACAACAAGAATGATTATCTGGAGTTTGTGAGATTTTTTTATGTGCATTATGTGATACTGCTCATGCATAAAGGTATGCTGGGGATAGCTATGAAGCATACGATGAACAGATATTTTATGTTGAATGACATCGGACTTAAGGCAAAGTGGAAGATGTTCCAGTCGGATGAGGCCATGATGAAGGATATAAGACATCTTATAAGAAAGAATAAGCCTGTTATCCTTGCTATAGGACAGAACAGATATAATCCGTTTGGCAATAAGGGTATCAGATTCTACGTTGAGAAGGATGGTGCGATGAAGGAGTCCCACAGGGGGGAAGTTCATTCCCATTATGTTACTGTCACAGGTGTAGAGACAGTAAAAGGCAGAGAATATTTAGTTGTATCTTCGTGGGGAAAGAAGTATTATATAGATTATAAGGAGTACAGGGACTACGTGAATAACGTGGGTGACAAGATCACAAGCGGAATATTGTATATTCATGGCCTGCTCTGATAGGGATAAGCACATAAGGAGGACAAATGCTATGGACGCAATAACATGCATTAAGACAAGAAGAAGTGTAAGAAAGTTTACAGATGAGATGGTGCCTGCAGAGACTGTCAGAGAGATAGTAGAGCTTGCATCTTATGCACCGTCATGGAAGAACACACAGGTTATAAGATATACATTAGTTGAGGATGCTGATGTGATAGCCCGTATAGCGGCTGAGGGCGTTATGGATTTCCCTCTTAACCAGAAGACTGTCAGCAGAGCAAAGCAGATCATGGTTGTCACATACAAAGATGGAATTTGCGGATTTGAGAAGAATGGCGATTACAGTACAAGTAAGGAAGATCGTTGGGAGATGTTTGATGCTGGAATCGCAACACAGACGTTTTGCCTTGCAGCGCATGAAAAGGGCGTTGGAACTGTAATCCTTGGAATATTTGATGATGCAAAGATTGCGGATATTGTGGGGATACCTCAGGGACAGACTGTAGCTGCTGTTGTGACATTGGGATATCCTGCATTTGAACCGGATATGCCGCCTAGAAAATCAGTAGATGATCTGCTTGTAGTAAAGTAAGATATATTTTATATAATTACATATTTGTTGAATTTGATGTAAGCTGCACTTTAGTATACAATCTAAAGTGCAGCTTTCTTAATGTAGGTTCTTGAGGAGGAATTTTGTTATGATTTCTAAAGCGGATATGCTGGGCAGTCTGTATGGAAAATTGCAATTTTCAAAAATAGAGAAGATGATGGTTGTGACTGGAGAGGATGCCTTTATGTCAGCGGATGATATGGCGTCGCACATTGCAGAATATTTTGACGGTGAGAAGATAGTTGTAAGAAGCTCCTCGTCAAATGAGGATGGCAGTATGGCATCAAACGCTGGACATTATGAAAGTGTGCTGGATGTGGATTCATCCGATGCTGACGCTGTGGTTGAAGCTGTAAGGCGGGTTCTGGATTCGTACAGAGTTGATCTTGATGATGTGGATGGCGAGCAGGTGCTCATACAGACCCAGACAGAAAATATAAGTTACAGTGGAGTGGCTTTTTCACGTGAATTAAAAAAGGACAGACCGTATTATACTATAAGTTATGATGTTTCATCTACGGATGCGGTGACAAGCGGCAGGGGTGGGACGACGGTATATATTCTAAGAAATGCACGGACTGAAGAACTGCCAGCGCATTGGGCAGCACTGATTACCTCGATGAGGGAACTGGAACAGTTTTTGCCAGACTATCCGCTGGATGTGGAATTTGCTATAGATGAGAAATATGCTGTAACGATATTCCAGGTGCGGCCTTTGGCTGCTAGCATCAAAGGGGTCAGGTCGGCTATCCCGGATGACGAAGTATTTGAAGCTGCAGATGACTCTATGGCAGAGTATGATGCGCTGTGCGATAAGCTTGGAGAAAAAAACACTATATTGTCAGATATGGCGTTTTGGAATCCGGCGGAAATAATAGGAATAAATCCGCATCCTTTGGATTTTTCGCTTTACAGGGAGATTATCACATCTGGAGCGTGGAATCAGGGACTTAGCTATATAGGATATAAATATGTGGACGGAGACCTGATGTATAAGATAGGAAATAAACCGTATATATCGCTCAAAAAATCATTTTTGGGACTTATGCCTGATGATATTGATAACCGACTGGAACAAAAGCTTCTTAGATATTATAACAGGAAGCTTCTGTCAGATCCGACGGCACATGATAAGATAGAGTTTGAGATAGCATTTTCGGATTATGATTTTTCTACTGAGGATAAACTTAATGAACTGAGTAATGGTGAATTCAGCGGTGAGGAGATCAGAGATATATCTGACTGTCTGTTTGATCTTACAAATAACGCAATCTGCAATTTTAAAAGAAACAGAATGAAGGATCTCAGAGCGCTCAATGGTCTGAGGGTTCACCGCGAGAATATAAGGAATAACTGGATTATGGCGGACAATGATGTGGCCACGCTTATCCAGTATTTTGTGCAACTCATAGAGAGTATAAAGCACTATGGAACTCCAAAGTTTGCAAGACAGGCAAGGCTTGCATTCATATCAAAGGCAATATGCAGATCACTGGTGTATAAAGGATATTTTACGCATAAGGAGATTGACGATTTTATGATGTCGATATATACTGTGGCATCTGAGTACGACTCTGATTTTCAGGATCTGGTGGATGGACGGATAACCAGAGTCACTTTTGATGAGAAATACGGACACCTTAGATCGGGCACATACGACATTACGTGTGAGAACTATGCGCAGAGAACATTTGACCTGTCAAAAGGAAGTGATGCAGCCAGAAAGCAGCGACAGAAGATAGAGGAGTTAAAGCATAATCCATTGGATTCTGGCAGACTGTTGGATGCTCTTGATGATATAGGCTTTTTTGTGGATCTACGGGATTTCCTTGATTTCCTTAAAGATTCCATGGAAGAGAGGGAGTATTTCAAATTTGAATTTACAAAGTCGCTCAGTCTTGCAATAGACATATTGATAGAGATTGGAGAAAAGCTAGGATTTGAAAAAGATGATATGGCTTATCTTGAGGCTGTGGATATACAGCTTGCAGCAGGAATGGATCCTGATATGATAAAGAAAAGGTGGAAGACTGTGATATTAAAAAACAGAGAAAAATACAAAGTTTGTTCCATGCTTATCCTGCCGGATGTTATATATGACAGGAATCAGGTAAAATGCATTGAAATATGGGAGGCACGTCCAAATTTTATCACATCTGAGTGCGTGAGTGGTGAGGTTGTTCTACTTGAGAATTACGAGAATGAAGATCATGAAGATATTGCGGATGTGAGTGACCGGATAGTGGTTATCCCAAAGGCCGATCCGGGATATGACTGGATATTTGCAAAGGGAATAAAAGGATTTATAACAAAGTATGGCGGGGTTGCGTCCCATATGGCAATAAGGTGTGCCGAGTTCAATATACCGGCAGCCATCGGGTGCGGAGACTGTATATACAGCTTTGTGGAAAAACAGAAAGCAGTTACGCTTGACTGTGAGAACGGCAAGATAACGGCTTGTGAAGAAAATTATGGCAATTCTGAACACCTTGGTTTGTCAGAAATATCAGAGAGGGAGGTATAGGCGGCGATGCTTCATGCACTTATAACACAGCGGGAAGGCCATAATATGTATGGAAAATCAACTGATGTCCTGGAGGCTGCATACGTTGAGTTCTACGAGAGCCTCGGGGTAAGGCTGTTACCTGTATCAAATTTTACAAGAAATCTTGATGAGGTGGTGGATGAACAGTTTGACTTTCTGATAGTCACCGGTGGAGGAACGCTTCATCCAAGACATTACATAGAACCACACAATGCGGAGCTGCAACCTAGAAGAGATGCTGTTGAAGAAAGACTTATCATGTACTGCGTACAAAATAATATTCCGATAATAGGAGTGTGCCGTGGAATGCAGCATCTTAATGCTCTGTTTGGTGGCAAGATAAGTTATTCTGCAAGGTTTAAGATTCCAAGACCCAGGGGAACTGACCATATGGCGAGAGTGGTTGGAACTGATAGATATGTGAAAATCAATAACTTCCATAGTGACTGTGTGTACGTTGAAAATCTGTCAACCATGTTCTATCCAATAGTCGTTGATGAGGAGAATGGATCTGTTGAGGCATTTGTATCCCCAAACATGAGCATACTGGCATTTCAGTGGCATCCTGAGCGGTATTTTGAGAGCGAAGAGGGCAGGCTGTTTACCAGACATCTCATACAGGATTTCCTTGGACTCCCAAGGGATAATAAAAAACCAGAGATAGATTAGTTAAATAAATATAGTGCATTTGTTGAAATGACAGATAAAAGATGATAAAATAAATTCATATGTACTTATGTGTTAGATAAGTTTCTACGGAGGCACAATTATGGAGAACGGAAAAGCTAAACAGCTGCTTGACAGGATACAGGCTATCGTAGGCGATGGACAAAATGTTCCATTTGCGGCTGGAAAGGTTCTGGTAAATAGAGAAGAGGTTCTTGAGATCGTTGAGGAACTCAAGACAACTATAGATTTGGAATTGAAGGCATATCACGAGATAACAGACAAGAGGAGCAAGATCATAAAGGAGGCTGAGCAGGAGGCTGACGAGATCATAGCCGAGGCAGAGGAGACCGCATCCAGGATAAGGATGAGCAAACCTAGTCCTCTGTATGTTGACAAGAAGGTCAAGAGTCTGAACAAGCAGGACAGACAGGCACTTAGGACTGCGAATGAGATATATGCCGCATCAATCATTTATACCAATGAGATGCTCATGGAGATCAATGAAACCGTTAATCAGGCATATAATATGATAAGTATGGAGAGTGACAGAGTCCTTGATTCACTCAGAAAGAAGTCTGAGATCATTGAGAACAACAAGAGAGAGCTCATGGAAGGCCTCATGGATATGAAGAAGCAGGAGAGATATGCAGATATCCTTGATATAAGCCAGCTCCTTGCAAACGAACTGTATTATGAGAAGAACAAGGCAAAGGAAGAGGAACACACCGAGAAGAAGGCAGAGCCGGAGATGGTTCAGTGGGAATTTGACTTTGATGATAAGAAAGAGCCGGAGCCTATAAGAGTGAAGGCGTCCAGAGAGCCTGTCAGGGTGCAGGACGACGATGGCCAGAAGAAGGATCAGTCTATACGTGTCATAAAAGATGATAGTACAGATGAGAAGAAAAAACGTTTTGGAGACAGAACACCAGTGAGATTGGAGGAATCTATTACAGATGCCAGCGCTGAAGGTGCAGCATCTGAAAAGAGTGGAAAACCTGATTTCAGAATCGGTGGCAGAAGTGATATATACGACGACGTGGATGATGGAGTTGTGTAATCGGTGAGCTCTTCGGAATGTTAAGGTTGAATAAGTTGATGAACGGCACATTACAGGGGGTAACGTGTCTAATACCGTATTATATGATACAAAAACAGTCCAAGATGTAAGTTGTAGGGGTGGATATATTATCATATAATGATGGTGTCGTCGACAGGAGACAACGTTAATATTATATATTACAAAACAGCGAATAGCGGAGGTAAAGAGTTATGGGTATTTTAAAGAGATTCAAAGACATCATGTCATCAAACATTAATGCACTGCTTGATAAGGCAGAGGATCCGGAGAAGATGATTGATCAGTACTTAAGAGATCTTCAGGAAGATCTCAGGAAAGTTAAGTCAGAGACAGCCACAGTTATGGCTGAGGAGCAGAGATGTAAGAGACAGCTTGATGAGTGTGATGCTGAGATCGCAAAGATGCAGAATTACGCTGAGAAGGCTCTTGTAGCAGGTAATGAAGGCGATGCGATGAAGTTTCTGGAGAAGAAGAACCAGCTTACACAGAAGCAGGTTGCGCTTCAGCAGGCATATGATGCAGCCGCTGCCAATGCTGCTAAGATGAAACAGATGCATGATAAGCTCACAAAGGATGTAAATGATCTGAATACAAGAAAAGAGACTATAAAGGCAAAGGTTCAGGTTGCAAAGACTCAGGAGAGAATGAACAAGATGATGAGCGGTATAGGCAATTCATCAGCTTCGATAGATGCATTTTCGAGAATGGAAGCAAAGGCAGATGCCATGCTTGACAAGGCTAATGCCATGAGTGAACTGAATGCAAACTCAGGTGATTCGATTGATGATCTTGCAAGTAAGTATGATGCAGCTCCGAATGCAGATGTTCAGGATGAATTGGCTGCACTCAAGGCTAAGATGGGATTATAATAATCCTGCGTAATTTTAGATGTCGGAATACAGAGAGGAGTGCAATAGATGGGATTATTTTCAAATCAGTTTGCGAATGTTGTTGAATGGGAAGAGTATAGGGATGACATTATCTTCTGGAAATGGACCAATCGTGAGATAAAGAAGGATTCAAAGCTTATAATTAAGCCGGGACAGGATGCGATATTTTTATATAATGGCGCTGTTGAGGGTATATTTACTGAATCTGGAAGTTATACGATAGATTCACAGATTATACCTTTCCTTTCAACACTCAAGGGATTTAAGTTTGGTTTTAATTCCGGACTTCGTGCAGAAGTTCTGTTTGTGAACACCAAAGAGTTTACATGTAATTGGGGAACGAGTTCACCGATCAGGCTTCAGGCTCCGGGACTTCCAGGCGGGCTCCCTGTCAGATCTAACGGTAAGTTTTCGTTCAAGATAGATGACTATAACGTTCTTATTGAGAAGGTTGCCGGTGTAAAACAGCAGTTTACTGTTGATGATATAAGAGACAGGATTAGGGGTATTCTTGATGGTCTTCTGATGAAGTGGATCACAAAGGTTGGCGGAGACGTGTTCAACCTTATGGCCAATTCTGTAGATATAGCTAAGGGTATCAAAGAAGATCTGGATATGGAACTTCTCGGAATTGGTCTTACCATCACAGATTTCAGGATCAGTGAGTTCACTTACCCTGAAAATATACAGAAGCGTGCAGATCAGGCTGCGGAATATTCAATGATTGGGGATATGAATAGATTCCAGCAGGTAGGAATGGTTGATTCTATGGCGCATGGGGGACGTGCCGGATCAGCAGGAAGCAACGCAGCTGATATGGCGAATGCAATGGTTGGTATGCAGATGGGAATGGCGATGGCGAATCAGATGGCTGGCGCTATGAATCAGATGAACCAGAGTGCTGGTGCTATGAACCAGATGAACCAGATGAATCAGAGCGCTGGTGGAATGGGTGCTGTTCCTAAGTTCTGCCCGAACTGCGGGCAGCCGACGAACGGATCGAAGTTCTGCGGTAATTGTGGATCAAAGCTAGTGTAGATATTGTGTAATATTATTTTGCATGGCATTATAATGTTTGCAAATAAACGCTGTTATGTTATACTAAACAGATGAAACGAAACATATGTTTGGTATAGCTGACAGCGTTTTTTATGCTGATAGCATCTGGGCGGTTTATGTGGAATACATTGTGAGAATATCTACGGACGATACATTATAGATACATTATAGAGAAGTGCAACAGGAGGTTGATATGGCAGGACTTAATGATATGCAGCAGCAGGCGTGTGAACATGTGGATGGACCGCTGCTTATACTTGCAGGTGCTGGAAGTGGAAAGACCAGAGTTATTACCCACAGGGTGGCGTATCTGATTGACCAAGAGGGGGTAAATCCTCTTAATATACTTGCTATCACATTTACGAATAAGGCTGCTCAGGAGATGAGAGAGAGGGTTAATCTGATTGTGGGAGATGGAGCTGACCGGGTGTGGGTCAGTACGTTTCATTCTCTGTGCGTGAGGATACTTAGAAGATATGCTGACCGGCTGGGCTATGGCAAGTCGTTTGACATATATGACGCAGATGATCAGAAAAGTCTGGTCAAGAGTATACTTAAGGATTTGCAGATAGATCCGAAGCGGTATCCGGAGAAGATGTTCATGAGCGAGATATCAAAGGCGAAGGAGAAGTATATGTCTTGCGATGAATTTGCGAGAAAAAATGCTACAGATTTTGCTGCAACAAAGGTTGCTGATGTATATACGGAGTATCAGAACCGCCTCAGAAAAAACAATGCCATGGATTTTGATGATCTTATCTATAAGACTGTGGAGCTGTTCGAACATAATCCTGATGTGCTGGATTCATATCAGAATAGATTCAGATACATAATGGTTGATGAGTATCAGGATACTAATCACATTCAGTTTCTGATGGTGAAGATGCTTGCACGAAAGTACAAGAATCTATGTGTTGTAGGTGATGATGATCAGTCGATATACAAATTCAGAGGTGCGAATATAACCAATATTCTGGGGTTTGAGAAGGAGTATCCGGAAGCAGAAGTTATAAAGCTTGAGCAGAATTACAGATCCTGTGGTAATATACTTGCGGCGGCAAATGCTGTCATACAGCACAATGAAGGACGTAAGGACAAGGCTTTGTGGACGGATCGTGATGCCGGTGAAAAGATATCATTTGAGCAGTGTGACACAGAGTATGTTGAAGGAGACATGGTTGCCAGCAGGATAAAATCGCTTGTGAGACAGGGTGTGCCGTATAGGGATATAGCCATATTATACAGGACAAATGCCCAGTCCCGAATACTTGGAGAGAAGATGGTGTACAATAATATTCCGTATAGGATATATGGTGGAACAAATTTCTATGCCAGAAAAGAGATCAAGGATGTTCTGGCATATTTGAAAGTTGTGAACAATTCGACGGATAATCTTTACTTCAGGAGAGTTGTTAATGTCCCTAAAAGGGGGATAGGAGAGGCCAGCCTTGGCAAGCTGGAATCATATGCGAATGCTTACGGCATATCCATGCTGGAGGCAGCAGAACGGGCAAAAGAGATTCCGGGGATGGCGGTAAAGACCGCAGTGAAGATAATCCAGTTTGCGGAACTTATCGCATCGTTTAAGTCTATGATAGAAGAACAGGAAAGTCTGGATACTATATATGACAGAATCTTAGATGAGACCGGGTATGAAAGTGAACTGATAGCTGAACACACGGAAGAGGCCATGACAAGACTTGAGAATATAGATGAACTCCGCAATAAGATTGTGGAGTTTGCTGAGGATAGAGAAGATACCGGGTTGAGTGAGTTCCTGGAAGAGATAGCTCTGGTGTCGGATCTTGATTCACTGTCGGAGAATGATGATCAGGTGAAACTTATGACACTTCATAGTGCAAAAGGACTAGAATTCCCGTATGTGTTTATATGTGGTATGGAGGAACGGGTATTTCCGAGCGGTATGGCATTGAATTCTGATGATCCTGATGCAATTGAGGAGGAGAGAAGACTGTGTTATGTGGGTATCACAAGAGCGATGAAAAAATTGTATCTGAGTGCAGCTAAGGAGCGTATGATGCACGGCAACAGAGTTTACAGTGACGTTTCGAGGTTTATCAGAGAGATACCGCCACTTCTGTTTGAACATGAAGCAGATATGATTAATATGGCCAGGAGAAGACAACAGGAATCGGTAGACAGGTATAACCGCGGATTGGATGGCGGCTCCGGCTGCTTGGATGCAAGCTATTCGGGAACTTCCTCAGATGGTATCAGAAATTATGGAAGGTCGAATCCCTATAATGCGTATAAGGCAAAACAGCCGGCTTCACAGCCTGCTTTTGGGAAGGCTTTTGTTGTGGCAGGATCAGTAAAGCCTGATTATTCTGTCGGTGACAGAGTGAGACATATAAAGTTTGGTTCTGGAACTGTAGAACAGCTTGAGAAGGGGGATAAGGATTATGAAGTAACTGTCAATTTTGACAGATGTGGTATACGAAAGATGTATGCTTCGTTTGCAAAACTTAAGAAAGAGTAAATTGCAAATTATGTATAGAAATAATTGAATCTGTATGATATAATTTTTCATATGTTTAGAGAATGCTTGTATGAATTCTCAGACAAATCAACATAATATAATGAAACCCATCACAGGGTTAAGAAAGGGTGGATTGTAATGATGAAGAGTAATGATGTTATTTTAGTTAAGGGCGATGCAACAGAAGAGAAGGCAAAGAGCACATTGTTTGTGATACTGGTTATCATTGGTGCTGTTGCTGCTATAGCTGGAATTGCGTATGCAGTATATTCATATCTCACACCAGATTTCCTTGACGACTTCGATGATGATTTTGATGACGATTTTGACGATGATTTCTTCGATGACGAGGAAGACGCAGAAGAGGCACCAGCAGCAGATGACGTTGAGTAATCAATAATTGGTTATACAATTTGTCAGGATAAATAAAACGCTCTATCTCGATGGGATGTTCCATATGAGATAGAGCGTTTTATTTGTTTTGTATATGCATGTGTGCATAAAAAAATGCGGATAACAGGAATCGAACCTGCACCCCGAAGGACTAGATCCTAAGTCTAGCGCGTCTGCCAGTTCCGCCATATCCGCAAAAAAATAACCTCCCATAAGGAAGGAAATATCAAGAAAAAAGTGAGCCATCGGGGACTCGAACCCCGGACAACTTGATTAAAAGTCAAGTGCTCTACCGCCTGAGCTAATGGCCCATAATCTTGGACTTTAATAACTGGGCTAGCTGGATTCGAACCAGCGAGATGCAGGAGTCAAAGTCCTGTGCCTTACCGCTTGGCGATAGCCCAATAGCATCGCTTATATATGCGATAAAGAGAGGGTGGATAGAGGGACTCGAACCCTCGGCCTCCAGAGCCACAATCTGGCGCGCTAGCCAACTGCGCCATACCCACCATAGGCTTATAAAATAAAAATATTTTATAAAAATATATCTTAGCATGCTGTAATAGTAGCTAAGATACGAAAATGTGCCCGAAGGGATTCGAACCCCCGACCCACGGCTTAGAAGGCCGTTGCTCTATCCAGCT
>ERZ779851.3132-NODE-3132-length-11473-cov-2.476528_pt1 | contig 11473 bp, 23 predicted proteins | sample MGYA00511094_ERZ779851 | MGnify/ENA primary metagenome ERZ779851 (study PRJEB29588, sample SAMEA2155512) | human gut metagenome | biome: human gut; feature: human-associated habitat; material: faeces | place: Denmark | collected 2008/2010 ...
TTGGCTGGTGCCCACTTCGCCGTCCTTGTTCGGCATGGCACCGACGCGGACGGGGACGGCAATCATATTGTCTTTCTGAACGGTTGTCAGGCAGTTGGTTTTCTGCGGTTCTTCGTTTACCTCGAAATACTGGAAATGTGGGATTGTTTCGTTATAATCGTCGCGGTGCCCCTGTTCGTTGATCCTGCGTCCCACGATACGCCCCGCCGCAGGAACAGGAATAGCCACACAGGTTTTGCGATCCACGGTATTTCCCACCAGGTTGCGGATCCCGTCTTTGTAGTAGGTAGCGCGTAGACATTGGGCTTTCCCGTCCACGGTTTCGTTTACTGGTTCCGGTACGGGCACGGCATAAAGCCCAGTTTTTGCACCCAGGCCGCCGCCATTTCCGCAGAGGGTCACGGCCTTGCCGTCCGGGCTGTAAACACGGTATTGCTGGCTGTCAAAAGCCTGGTTCTTTGCGTCATTCTCAATGGTTCCAATCCTTACCGGCTCCGCTACCATCGTGCGGCGATACTTTGAAAGCGTCTGCTGCGGATTGCTTCCCTTGTATTCCGTAGCCGTAATGCAGTAACTCTTTTCTTGCCATGCTATACCCGTTTCCAGAATATCCCGCAGCAGAATACCCCTGTCCTCCGGCTGTTCCACACAGACTTGGCTGTATGTGCCGTCCGGCTCACGCTTTCCCACCCAATAGAGCCGCTGGCGGTTTTGTGCGCTTACCAGCGCGGAGTTGATAAGCACGGGTTCCACGCCCAGCTCCTTGCTGATTTGCTCCCGGATAGCGGGCGACATACTTTTATTGTTTTCGTACAGGAAAAAATCCGGCTGGTACTTATCCCGTGCAATACGGTAATTCAAGAACAGTTCCCAGCCTATGCCGCTGGCTTCGGTTTCGCGGTTCTTCGTCTGTGCGATGCTCCAATGTGTGCAGGGACTTCCGCCGATCAATAGTTTCATACGTCCTCCACCTCCGCAAGCCAGAATTGCCGTTTGCAGTCAGCGCACGAGCCGGAACGGATGGCACAACTCCCATCTTTTTCCCTATACGCGGGAGATACATCAAGCGGGCATATCGTGATGACGCCATCTTGCTTGAGTTTTGCCTCCGGCCACTGCTTCAAAAACTCGCTCTGGCGGGTTTTGACGGGGTGCTCTGCGGCCCACTGCTCGACTTGACTAACGAGTGATATTGGTTCAATATGTGCGATATTAAGTTCTTCACCGTAATAATCCGGGTTGCTTTTACTGCGTTTTTTCAGTTGTTCCAAAAACTCAACGGCTTCCATCATTTTTCCTCCTCAATGGTGACCTCCACGCGGATCGTCTCTCCGCTCCAAAATTTGTGTTCCACGGCGCGAAACCACTCGGGGTTGTCATCCGGCAGTATGTAGCCCTTCATCGCATCCACAAAGGCTTTGCCCAGCGCGCCGTGATTGTCAACGTCCAGATTGTCATTCCAGAAAAACGTCACCTTGACGGGGTGATTTATCAGACGTTTTGTAATTCCTGCTTTTCGCATTGCCCAGTGGGCCAGCTCGTGCAGCTCTTCCGCATCCTTCTTCCGCTGCGACCAGTGCTTGCCGGCGTAATACGCGTTCAGGCCAAACCGCTTGTTCCACGCCGCTTTACCGCGCTTTGTTGCCGGATAGGGGATCTCAAATGCAATCACCGCTTTTCCTCCTCACAAGTAAACAAACTGAGCTGCGCCGTGTGTTCCGCAAAGCGCTTTTCCTGCGCCTGAAAATAGTGAGGGTCGATCTCACACCCAACAAAATCAAAGCCAAGATCATAGGCGGCTATGCGGCTGCTGCCGCTGCCTAAGTGGGTATCCAGTATCTTGTCCCCCGGCTTTGCGTACTTCTGCAAAATCCATGTGTATAGCGCCACCGGCTTCTGCGTCGGGTGGATGCGCTTCTCATTGAGAGCTTTGTTCCCCTGCTGGACTGTCCCCTCTGCGATACTCTTCCCCTGCATCATGCCGCGCCACATAAACCGGAATATGTCGGTTCTCAAATTCAAAGAGTTAAACGCAATCTCAGCCCCAGACTGATCGGCTCCGTCATTGCACTTGTCCCAGACGATTGCTCCGCCGCGAGGAAGAACAAAATAGTTTGCCCCCCAGATGATCTGATTCTTGCTGACCCGGAAAAGCTCCGCAAAGTACCGCTCATCCGCAGGGAAACGGTCAAAGCCGGTCTTTTCGTAGCCGCCATCCTTGACGTAAATCCGTGATCCATTCTTCTGTGTTACATAGCGGCTCCGGTCCTTACCGCCATCTTCTCCGATTCCATAAGGCGGGTCTACCACAGCCAGATCAAACGCCTTGTCGGACAGCGTCCGCATATACTCCATGCAGTCCATGTTATAGGCTACGTTCACCGCTTTTCCTCCTTGCCATCGGTAATTACGCTGACCACCCGGACACGGCCCAGAGGCTCCAGCAGCATAGCCACCGCCTCCTTCGTGCCCTGCGTGTCCTCGCCATCGTAAATGTCAACTACGATCCGCATCATCGTGTGTCCCTCCTGAATTTTGGACAGTAGTGGATCACGAATGAGGATGCTACCCGTGTACCGCCCTTGCCCTTGCCGCCAACCTTCAGCACCCGGCTTGTGGGGGTGGCGTCCCAGCCGGGGACCGGCTCAAGGTGGTCGGACCACTCACAGCCGCCGCAGGCGGCTGCGCAGTCCCAACAAAGTTGCTGCTGATACGTGGCCGCGGTGCTGCCCTTGGGGGCTTTCTTCTGCTTCTTCTCCCGTGGGGGATAGCGGCGGATCAGCTCGTCCAGCCGAAAATTACTTGCCATTAAACACCTCGCATATCTGCCAGAGCGCACCATGCGGCATAGGTCATCCCCTGCTTCTTCGCTTCGGAGGGGGTAGGGATACCGGCATCGTGCCAGCGCTCGTGCTGTTCGCCTGCCTTGGCGTAGAATTTTTCCAGATAGGCGTCGGACGGCTCCGGCATGGGGGCCTCCTTCGCCTTGGGGGTTTCCGGTTTAGGCAGGTAAGGGATCAGTTCGGATGGGTTCGGGAAGTATATATTATCTCTCGCACGGAGGATCACTGCCCTTTTTGCATCCTCGTAGCTCCACGGCTCCAGAACCAGAAACCACGCTTCTACCACGGCTTCGCCTTTCGGCTTCTTCACGTTTGGATAGATCGTCCCAAGCAGCGTAAGCAATTTCGCTATGTCCTGTTTCTCCATGTTCTTCTCCTGTAAGACTTCCGTAGAAGCCTCTAATTAGCTTCTAATTCCTGTATTAGCCTCTAATTCTTTTCCCTCACACACAAAGAGATATAATATATATTTATTATTTCTCTGTTAGAGAGTGTGTGTTTCTTCTTAGGGGGGTGTGGGGGGCGTTCTTCTTTTCTCTGCGGCTGCTGTGTGCGTCGGTGATCGTGCTGCGGCTTGCTTGCATCCGCCCGTCATCACTCTTTAGACACACACGGCAACGTTGTTAAAAGGGAAGCTCCCTGTCATCCTGAATTTCTTCAAATCCTCCGCTGCTGTTCATGGGCGGGGCGGCGGCGGTGCGGGCGTCGATGCGCTGAGCGCCCACAGAGGCCCACTCCGCGATGAAGTCGATATAAACCTTGCCCTCGTAGTCATGGGGTTCTACGCGGCCCACAGCAATGATAGGGTCACCCTTGGAGGCGCTGGCGATCACACGGCCCATGGAGCCAAAGCCCTTGACGGTCATCCAGACGGTGGTGCCGTCAGACTTGTTATAGGCCGCCACGGAGACGGAGCCTATAACGGTGCCGTTTTTGGAGGTGAAGATCTGGGCGTCCTTGGCGCAGCGGCCACAGATCAGGCCGGTTTTCTGCGGGACGCCCTCCCGGTTGCAGTCCGGCAATCCGTTGATAAACATCAGGCATCCTCCTTCGGTTCCAGTGCGTCCAGAAGGGCGTCAAAGTCCTTGCTGAGTACCTTGCTTGCGCTGTCATAGCCGTGAGCCTTCAGAAGCGCCTTAGCCTCGCCCTTGGTGAGACCGTGGTTAGAGCAGACCTTATAGAAGAACCTGATCTGCGCGGCGGTGATGGGGGCCTCCGGGTCCTTGTTCTTGAAATAAACTTCGCCGTCCTCGGTGTCGCTCTCGATGTCCTGGGTGAACATATCGGAGACGCAGCCGAGGGACAGGGCGGCGGAGACCAGGGCGCGTTTCTGGGCCATCTTCACGGCACTATTGGCCCCGTCATAGGGGGACTGGGAGCCGGTGCGGCCCTCCCGGGTGTTGCCGGAGCCGTAAGCGGAGGTGATGACGTATTCCTTACCATCATAAATCTTGATGAGGTCGCAGCGGACGAGGAAGTAGAAAAAGCCGTGCTCGATGTCCTCCAGCTTGCTTTCCAGGGTGTAGCGCTGGCAGAGGCCGTAAGCCACGGCCACCTTCTCCGCGCCGGATTTGAAGAGGGTAGGGTTTTTCGTCATGGCGTCGCCGTTCTTCTTGCGGATCATGCCGAAGTCGATGCCGCGTTTCAGGACGGAGGGTGTTCCGTCTGGGGCGCAGATGGTGTAATTCCCGGAGCGGGGGACGGGGGCCACCGTCAAAGCGGCGGCGTTGTATTGATACAAAGCGAGTTCATTCATGTGCGTTTCTCCCTTTCTGTGGCTTTGTGGAGGGTGCGGCAGGCGTTCACCAAATTTGAATTTGGTTCTACATGGCGAAGCTCATAAGTGCCGTCCTTTGAGAGTTTCAAGGCATAGAGCGATTGAATTTTCCCGTAACCGCAGCGCGGGTCCCACGAGAAAATCATCTTGTAGGCGGTGAGTTGGGCGGAGAGGGCGGCGTCATGGAGCTGGCCGGTCTTAATGTCCAGAATCGCGGGGGCATTATGGATGATGCCAAAGCGGTCCATCGTTCCGGCCATTTTCATATTCCAGTCCGCTATGGGACATTCAATCAGCTTCCATTCCGGTTTCCAGTCTTTGAGAAACCGGCGGTAGGCTTTCAAATATCCGGCGATCTCCGGCGTTTCCTCCGGGTCCTCACCGTAGTCGATGAGGGCACAAGCTTCGTGGACGGCGGTTCCCCGGCGGCAGCCTCCGCCAGCCATGGCCGGTCTGACTTGTAGTCATAGGCGCAGAAGCGGGTGACCTCGGTCACGCTGGGAAGCTGGATGCCGTCAAGGGGGTAGGGGTGGGTGGCTTCGTCAAATGTCAGCATTGGGACCCTCCGTATACAGGACCGGGATGCCGAGGGCGTCGGCAAACAGGTCCATGTTTTTATCCAGCTCGTTCAGTAGGTAATCTTTAAAGCAGGGCGGGCAGCACAGTTCCCCGTTGGGCAGGACGAACACGCGGTCGCAATCGTCCTCCGCATTGGGGTTCAGGGGATGCTCGCAGAAGTGGCAGATGGGATAGGTTTTTCTGGTCATAGTTGGGTCTCCCTCCAGACACGGACCGCATGGGCGATGTCCGTATATTTTTTCGTGCGGTAGCCGCAGGAATCGCAGAGGACGAAAAACAGGTCCTCCTTTCCGGGGGCTACCATCCGTTTACCGCCGTACATGTGGCACCGGGGGCAGGGCGGTAATTCTGCCATCCGGCCACGGCGTCTGCGCATCAGATCAAGCCCAGCATGTGGGCCAGCACCATGAGCAGGAAGCCGAGGAAGCAGCCGAAGGATACCCAAGCGGAAAAGTCGGCCCGGTCCCGGCGGCGTTCCTCCCGGGTGCGGTTAGCGCGTTTCATGGCGGTTCCCCCTCTCAATAAGATCTACAATCCGCAAAGGCCACGCGGCGGCGGTGGCCACGCCGATCAGCACAAAAATGAACGTTGTAATATCCATAATTAAGCCTCCCCGAAGTGATAGCCCTGGCGCAGGCCGCCGTCGAAGGTGACCAGAAACCAGCGGTGCGGAATGTTGATGTAAGTGATGGTGCCAGGTTTCAAGCGGGGATGGTCGTCCTCAATTCGGAACCGCCATGTTCCCCGTGTGCCCAGCTCCGGCGGCGCGGGCGGCTTTGGGTCTGGCTTAAAGCCGCAGAGGTTGAGCTTGCTCATTTTCTGGCACCTCCGCAAAGCTGGCGGGCCAGCGTGGCGGCGGAGATATAGCCGTCAATGAACGTGAAGCGCCGGTGAATGGCCCGGTAGTCCTTCAGGCCGGTGAAGGCCAGAACCTCTTTGATGTTCAAGAGGTTGCGGCCATGGGAAAAGGTCAAAATCTGTTCAAGATTGTCTCGATATGCGGGATGTTCCATAGGGGCCTCCTTTTTTGGTTTTGTCGTGATTGCGATTGCTGCTGCGGCTTGCGGTGCGTAGCTAACCTAAGCCGCCGCACTGCCGAGCCCTTCTGCGCTTTTCCGTTGCGTTTCAAAGCTACACGGCGCTCCGCCATTCCATTGCATTGCAAAACGGTGCTGCTCCATCGCCATTCAATGCTACACACTGCTCCGCCTTTCAATTCCATTGCTTTGCCTTGCGCCTCTGTGCATAGCCTTTGCTCAACATTTCTTAACAGTGCCATTCCTCTGCGATTCAATGCTTGGCTAATCCTTTGCAATGATTCTCTCTGCGATGCCTTGCCGTTGCATTGTTGAACGATTCGCGGCCCTTCCATTCCATTGCTGCTCTCTACCATGCCGACGCGCTGCGTAGCTTCGCGTTTCCGTTGCTTTGCGCCTCCTGACCTTGCCCAGCCCCGCGTTTCCGTTGCTAAGCCTTGCCATTCCGATGCGTTACTGGATTTCCTCCCAAGTAAACCGGCCTTTTCCGCTGTTGCGCCACTGACCAATGCCGGAGAACCGGCCATAGTCCAGCCATTCCCGGACGGCTTTCTCATGATCGTCGCAGAGGCAGACCACCCGGAACTCGCAGGTAGCGCCTGCGGGGATCTCCTCACTCATGGCAAGGGAGATGCGCTCACCCTGCGCCGTCTGCGCTCTCAGGGGGCGTTGGCACTCACCAACGGGGCCGTCAAACTCCAACGGGATCACGCGAGGCTCCGGGAAGATCAGCTTGTCGATCTCCTTCTTGTAAGCCTTGATCTTCTCGCTGGCCGTGCCCTTGACCTTGCGGAGACCGCCGCAGGTATCCTTGAAAAAGCCCTTGATCTGGTAGTCATACAGGAACGGGGTGCCGTCCTCCATCCGGGGAAACACCGTCATAGCCTTTTCTGCAACGGCATCAGCGCCCAGCGCGGAAACTTCCTCTTCCACGGTGGCGGCGTCGGGGGACTTGGAGCCGATAAACTCCCGGTAGATTTCCGGGTTGGCGGGGGACGTGCCGAGGATGGGTTCGGTGAAGGTGAGTTTTACTTTCAGTTCTTTCATGTTGATTCTCCTTTTCGTGATTGCTTGTTGGTGTGAATTGGTGTATGTTTGGGGGTAAGGGGGGATATGCGGTGCAGAGGGAATTTGCTGGCAGACGCGCCAGATAAATTCACCTTTTCAAGATAATTTCAGGAGAAAAAAATTTGCTCCGTCTGTTCCTGATCCAGACCCAAAACGCGCTTGATCGCACGGACTTCACCAAGAGAAAACTCTGCGCCGCCAGTTTCGTTTAACTTAGCGTTGAATCTGGACAGGCTCAGGCCAACTTGAGGGGCAAGGTCGGCTTGTGTCATGGCCTTTTCGCGAAGGCGTCCCTTCAACATATTTGCGTTCATTTGTGTCACCTCAATTCATCTTTTCAAGATAATTTTATTATACTCATTTATTTCACCTTGTCAAGATATTTTTATTGACTTTTTAAAAAAACATGGTATTATTAAGATAACAAACGGAAAGGATAAGAAACGATGACAATAGGGGACAAGATCCGGCTGCACCGGAAAGCCCTCGGCCTGACACAAACGGAATTAGGTGAAAGGCTGGGGGTAAAAACCAATGCTGTAAGCAAATGGGAGTGCGGCCGGGTAGACGATATACCAACATCTAAGATAAAAGCAATGGCGAAGCTGTTTGACGTGCAGCCTTCATATCTGATAGACGAAAAACAGCCCGCCCCCACGAATGGGGGCGAGCTGGCGGAAGATGATAAGCGGATCATTGAGCTTTTACATCAGCTGACGTCGGAGAACCGGGAACGGATCGTTGAGATAATAAAAGCTCTTGCATCGCAATAAGTACGGCGGCTTGCTTCTCCGGCAGTAAGTTGCGGAAGGTTTCCAGAAATTCAAGGTCTGTCATAGGTTGGATGCTCCTTTCTATTTGAAACCCCGGCCCGCCGAAGCGGGACCGGGGAAAGGGGAGTGGGCCTATGAGAACGATAGACCCATTTAGCAGGAAAGTCCAATTCAAAGGGAGGATTTTCCTTGCAAAAAACTTTCAAGGAGGGGAAACGGTGAATTTTTCGGAAAAGGCGAGGGCAATGCGCATGAAAAGCCCGCTGACCCTGCGGGAGATCGGCGAGCAATGCAATGCATCGGAAAGCATGGTATCACGCTACATTTCCGGCGCGGCGAAACCGCCGGACGATGTGGCTGAAAAGATTCTGGAGGTGCTGCGGAACAGCGGGCAGGACGATGACCGGGGCATTTACGCCGCGCATATTGACGATCTGCGGCGGCTGATCCGCCAGCAGCAGAGGGAGAAGTGGGTATTGTTCGGGATTCTCACGTTCCTTTTGATTTTTCTGCTGCTGCTCTATCTGGACGCTACTCACGGGGCCTGGGGCGCGATCCGTTACATAGAATAAAAATTTTGATGGGAAGTGGGGAAAATGACAGACCTTAAAGAGATTCTTTTCGTGTGCTCACTTCTATTTTTCTTTTTCGCATTAGTGACTGTGTGGGCACTCATAGCTTCCGTGTTTGAATTGATCTTCAAGAGGAAAAAGATAGATTGGAGCATGTTTAACCTTGCCGATTTTTTCAGAAGTGCTTTTTCAGAAAAACATTCCATGACGGGTAAAATTGTTTATGGAATTGTATTGCCGGCTGCTATTGTGGCTGGCGGTGTAAATGCGGCGCTCTGGCATTTCTGCTCCAAACCGGAGGTCGGGGCTTTTTACGAACAAGATACATACAAGCAAAATTACGCATCCTGGCTGGATACTGGAACGAGCTCAATTTTCTGCATTGCAACAGTCTCCAAGTACGAGGGATACACCATCGAAAATATACGCCTTCCGTATGGGAGGGAAGACAGTGGCGATTCCGAATATGACCCCCAAAAGAATGTTGCCAGCGTGTATATGGGACCGGAAGGGGTAGACTGTGACCTATCCCTCGACCACGTTGCTACTGCTATGGACTACGAATTTCTACGGACCTATACCATTACGAACTATGGGGAGTTCTGCGCAAGCAGACGCGGAGATACCTATCATTTTTCAGACTGCCCATACGTGAACCAAATAAAGCCTGAGAATTTAATTTATTTCAACAGCTGCGATGATGCTATGGCGTTAGGGTTTGAGCCATGCGGTTTTTGTGGCGGATAGGGTATAACAGAATAAAAAAAGGCCGTCTAAGTGCTGGAACACTCAGACGGCAGATGATACCACCAATCGCAATCACGATAAAGCCAAAGGAGGATCAATCACAGTATAGCACGATCCCCCTGGCGATGCAACAGGAGGAAAGGAAAAAATGGCGAAGAAAAGTAAATATGGCGTCCGCAAGGACGGCCTGCACGAGGCGATCCGCACCATCAACGGCAAGCGGGTAGCCTTTCGCGGCAAGACTGACAGAGAGGTAGACCGCAAGATCTTAGAGTACAAGCTGGAGGCGGAGAAGGGTCGGAATTTCCCGGCAATCGCGGACGAGTGGGAGCGGGAGCATGAGAGCGAGATCTCCGAATCATCCCGGCGGGTATACAGCTACGCCGTGAAGCGGCTGAAAGAGGCGTTTCCGGGGCGGGCGTCGGAGATCGAGCCGGTAGACGTGCGGAACTACATCAAGCGTTTTGAGGCCCAAGGGCGAAGCGCAAACAGCGTCGGCATTGAGCTGGCGGTCTGCCGGATGATCTTCACCCATGCCGTCATCAAGGGCGATATTCGGATTAGTCCGGCGGCGGAGGTCAAGAAGAGCCGGGGCCTGCCCTGCAAAAAGCGGGAGGCCCTGACGGAGGAGCAGGAAGAAGCTGTGAAGGCAGCCGGGGAGGCAAAGGCGGCCCGCTGGTGGCTGTTTGGCTATCTGCTACTTTACACCGGATGCCGCCGGGGTGAGGCGCTGGCGCTGACGTATCGGGACATTGACCGCAAAGCCGGTGTGATCCACATCGACAAGAAGGTCAGCTACGCCACCGGCAAGCCGGTACTTGAGAATCATCTGAAATCGGAAAACGGCCTGCGGGACATTCCCCTTCTTCCCCCTCTGGCGGCGGCGCTGCCGAAAAACCGGATCGGGCTGCTGTTTCCGGGGGATGATGGGGGCTATATGCGGCCCCATGAGATCACGCGGGAGTGGCGGCACTACTGCCGGGACGTGGGCCTGAATCAGATCCAGCAGGGCGAAAACGGAGAGACGTTGGAGACGTTCCCCATCACGCCGCACTGCTTCCGGCATAGCTTTGCGACGATCTGTTATGAGGCGGGGCTTGATCCCAGACAGGCGGCTGGCTTGCTGGGCGATACGCCGGACGTGGTGGAGGCGGTTTATACCCACCTCAGGCAAGACCGGCGGCAGACGGCAGCCGAAAAGCTGACGGCGTATTTTGAAGCTGTAAAGTAAAAACACTTTCGTGTGAACTTTTCGGCGAAAAGACGGCTTTCAACTGTGAAGTTACTGTGAAGTTCGGAACGCAAAAAGGCGCAAACAAGCGCAAGCATTTGCAACACGAAAATAGCGCTGGAAGCGTTGCGGGACAATGGATGCCTTGGTTTTCAAGGAAAAAGAGAAAATCGTGAAAATTTAAAACTTTTGTAAGACTTTTTTAGGAATGGCAAGGGATTGCGGCTATACTGTGAACGTACTGTGAAGCATGACGAAAACGGCATAAAAAATCAGCGGCTCGGATGGCTCCGGGCCGCTGTTCTTTTTCGGTTAAAGCTCGATCTCTTCCGCACCACCGTTGCGGCGGTTGACAGCATCGACGATCCACACATAGCATGCAGCCGGGTCCGGTTCTCCGCCCTCCCATCCGTCAGCAATCGGATCACCACCAGCGCGGAGTGCGTCCAGCGTTTCACAAATCAACGCCCGGTCTTGGTCTGCCAGATAATAAACACAGGCCCCGGAATCATCCAGCACCGCCAGGTGTAGGCAGCCCGCATTATCTTCAAAGCACTTGTAAGCATATTTCATGATCTTTCGTCCTTTCTCCGGCGGGGGCCGGTCTGTAAGTTGATGGTAACATGGGCTGCGTTGATTGTCAACGCTCCCAGCTGCGCTTCTCGGTGTCCTGCATGGTCTCAATGCCGGGGCGCTGGTGCTTCAGCTCGGCAAATCGGGCAAAGGCTTTCCGGCGCTCCGTGCCGAAATATTTCTCGTCCAAAACGCGCTCCGTGGTGCCATCCTCATAGGTGCGGACGATCCGCACAAAGTAGATTACCGGCTTGCCCCTGTAACCGGGGTCAC
>ERZ779851.3135-NODE-3135-length-11467-cov-12.408517_pt1 | contig 11467 bp, 8 predicted proteins | sample MGYA00511094_ERZ779851 | MGnify/ENA primary metagenome ERZ779851 (study PRJEB29588, sample SAMEA2155512) | human gut metagenome | biome: human gut; feature: human-associated habitat; material: faeces | place: Denmark | collected 2008/2010 ...
ACGGAAAAACCGTCTTGCTTTTGGTCACTTTCCGGAGCTGGCGGTTGAATCCTTCAATGGCATTTGTGGTATAAATCAGCCGTCTTACTGCCTCCGGATATTTGAAATAAGTGGACAGGGTTGCCCAGTTATCATTCCAGGATTTCTATTATAAACAAAATTCTGCCCATTCATAACTATTCACAATCATATATCTCTTAACCTCCAATACATTAACGCTCCATTAATTTCCTACTCAAATCTCTTACTTGGCCAATTTGTTTTTCGAACATTACATCCCATAATTTCAAACACTTTTCTGCCAAAGCCTGCTCTAATCTATTGTCTGAATTAGCGGTCTCATCATATAACGCGATTATAAGCTTTGAAACATCATTTTCTATTCCCCACCGAGTTGAGAGTTGCTCTGTCGACATGCTAAGTATATTTTCGCACAAAGTAATTATTACTTCAGCATAGTCCTTTACCGAGCAGGCATTCTTTTCTAAAAAATTTACAAATGAATACGCCATTCTTCCACTTACGTTTGAGCTAAAAATTTCTTTTAAGAATTCTGCATCACGCCCTACATCTACAAGATTATCATAAAACATACTGCCTAATGAAACCTCAATGTCAGCCACTGAATTCTTGCACCTTAAAATAATAGCTTTACCTAATTCACGGTATTCATCAAATTTAAGATACTTAACCGCCATATGTAAAATTGCATTTACTTGTTTTTCATTCAGTTGTCCCATATTGGACATTATACTTTCGAACTCATTATACTTAATATAAAATTCGCAAATCGTATTCCCTCCCATTCGTATAAGTTGCTCATCATTTGTCTTAAAGCACCTTTGAACCAACGCTAAAACATTACTTTTATATTTCGGATATAATCTAAAAAACAGCTCCTTCGAATCGTAAAAACCTGCCATCCTATCATCTGATTCGTATATGCGAAGTATTCTTTTCTCTGCCCATTCTCTATCAATATTATATATAGGCCGCAATGCATAAAAGCATGCCATTCGAACAGCTTCATCTTCATCTAATGTCAGTTTATCTATAACTTCCTTAAAATCTACAAACAATGCCTGATTATCCCATAGCAAATGACCAATTGCCCTTATTGCGTGCCCCTTCATATAATTAAGTGATCTGATTATCAACTCTTCGCAACTCAATTTCTTAATATCTTTTATATTTTCCGCTTCCTCTTCTTCGCTGTAAAGAGCCACTTCCCTTAATTTATTTATTACTTCCTCAGACCAGGAATAAATCTTTACTTTTTCAATTATTCTACAAAAATACAATGTTCTCTGGCTATTCATACCACAGGGAAACGCCTTAAACATTTCCTCCCAAAGATTTTTCTCAACTGTTCCAATCGCATCTGATGCCTCCGCTCCTGAATACATTGCATCAATGTAAACTGGTACAACATTTGCTCTATTTTCAATAACCATTTTAATCATTTCAACAGGTTCATGTTTTACAATCGATTGAAAATCTTCTGCATACATGCTTAGTGAACTTTCTATAAATCCACCATTTACTTCTTTCCATTGTGAGCGATTTCTATCAGGCATTTGATCATTTGTAATGATTTGCAGCCATTGTTTTTTCCCTATTTTCTTTTCGGAAACAGGTGATTTCACCCAACCAGAATGTCCATTACTATTAATGTAACGGTCTGTTTTTCCCTGAAATTTTCTTTCAAGCACATTTAGCAAGTCTCTATACTTAGGCGCAAGCCGTTCAGGAGCGATACATTGTAAGATATGATACTGAAAATCTCCCCAAAAACTCCAATATACATGCAAACGTTCTTTTTGTTTATTACACTCTATTCTCCGTTTATACCATTCTGAACTTCGTGGCGAAATATATTTTTCCACTGATTCAAGGAATGAATTCAGACACTCTTCTGTGCAATATTTAGTATGAATCTTAAGTGCTTTCTTTGCTAATTCTAATTGATCCTTTGCTCTGCTTGTACGATTGAATACCTTTTTGTCAAACCCTCCTGTTAAATATTCAACAACTTGATTGCTATATGATTCCGGCAAAAACTGAAAACCATGCAAAATCAATTCGTTAAAAATAGCGTAGTTCTTCCCCATATACGGAGAATAGTATTTCCAGAAAACTTCCGGGGTTGCAGAGATTATTGCAATATTTGCCTTTTTCAACAATTCAACAGCAGTTCTTTCCAAGTTTTTATGCACATATAGACAGTCCGACCAATCGCTAAGATATAATTCATCTGCATCCAATAACGGAATATATTGTAATAATTCATTCAATATAAATTTTCCTTCTTTTGCCGAATAAGAATACGCTTCAATCCTGAGGTTTTCCTCATATTGATACACATTTTTTTCCTTCAATGCAATTTTATTTTTTAACCAAAACGATATTATTTTAATCATTCTTGTTTTACAATATTTCATCCCCGCATTAAAGTCTAAATGTTTCATCAGTGACCATGCCGGATATCTATTATAAAACAACATTCTCAGTTCAAACATCTCATCGCTTTCTCTGCTGAAATCAAAGGAAAAGCAATCCATAAATTTTTTATCGTCTTCTTCATTCATAAATGAATGTTTTTTGATAAATGCAATATCTTCAGTGTCCAAATCCTGACTAACACTTTTCAACAAAGTAAAAACAGTATTTTTCTTTTTTTCATTGGAAAACCACTGTTCCAAGATGCCGGCCTGTCTTAATAAAGTAATATATACATGTCTTTCACATACAACATTATTTACAAAATAATCGCTCTTATTTTCATCCTTACATTCTCGTTTTACATATTCTGCAATTTTTTCATCCGGTTCAGATATTTGCCTCAAAATCTCATAGAATACATATTTTACATAAAATCTTACCTGTAATGATTCTACTAATTGCATTCCAGCTGACAGGAAATCACCACTGTCACACTCAAGCAAATTTTGCAAAAACATTTGAACCTGATAACGTTTTCCTGGTGTTTGTTTATTTTTTTCTCCTACAATCTGTTCAATTTTATCTCCAGCAAAAAATTTTTCTGTCATCTTGTTAGAAATAAAATAATCTAGAATTGATTGGTGAACAAATCCAATTTTTTCCCCATCTGCTATTAGCAATTCCGCGGATATTAGGTAATCAAGGCCTCTTACCTCTACTTCTAAACTTCTTTTCAAAGCATATAAACGGCCTGTTTTATCTAATTTATCTACTACATAATGTACAGTATCTCTAACACATTTTTCATCTACTCCAACGTTATTACTTTTTTTGCAAATTTGTTGAAACCAAATATCTATCAAATGGCTTGTTGTCTCGCAATCACCACATGTTTTTTTCTCATCTAAGTGTTGCCATATGTAGAGATTACTCGGCACCTGTAACAAATGCCTCGTTTTTAACGTTAATTCCTCATATTTTTTCCCTACAATCGTTTTCACAATAACTTCATCAAAATTTTTAATAACTACTTTTTTCCATTCCACCTTTTGAGTGTCATTGTCATCTCTATTAATTAACGTTTTAATATTATTATCATTTTCTAAATCATATGTTCTACATACAAGCACTATCACAATTTTCTTGTGCCTCTCACAATTCAAATACAGAACTTGCCCAATCATTTCCATACAAACGGCCAACGCTTCACTTGAATTAGCTTGTGTCCACCTCAATGCATCTAATTGATCTAAAACCAATACTGCGATTTTATCTTTAGAAATTGCATTAAGAGCATAAACTATTGAACTGGGAAAGCCTAACTCTTGTCCCCAAATTTGGCTATTACCATGTGGAATTCTTCTATCTAATTTTATTGCAATATACGGAATAGTCTCTCCTTCACAATAATTCAAAATAGCTTCTGTACATCCACTTTTTCCATATCCTGCATTTCCCGAAATAATAAAAGACTGCTCCGCATTTATTGCTTCAATACATTCTCTAAATTCCTTTCTTTGAATTAAACCCTCTTTCAATGGCTTAAAACTGTCTCTATACTCCTTATTGATTCGTTCAATTTGAGGAACAATCCGTTTATCTCCATCCAACATACGCATACGTATGCCTTGTTTTGTGAAATATTCTCTTAATTCTAATGACGTTATTTCTTTCGCATAGATATCGGAATCAATAACCAATGCTACAAATGCGTTGTATACACTTTCCTTATCTGTGGCAAAATAAAAATTTATTTCCTGTAATATATTTTCCTGTAACGTGTATTCTGACATTTGCTTAATATAAATACGTTGCAAAAAATCAATACTTTTAGCTATATCTGCAATCTTAAAATCCTCTATTCCCATTCCTTGGCAAAAATATTCATATGAATCCTGAATTTCCTTACCTCCTGATTTTACTTGGTACTCGTAAAAATCATTTGGATTATCAGTGGAATTTACTGCTCGATTATGTAAATCAACAATATGTGTACATCCTACTGCACTTACCAGTGCAACTTTCCTATTATCATCTCGTTCCAACTGTCTCTTCCAGTTTTTTAATATATTATGTGATTTTAAATCGGCTATTGACCAATATTCTTTACTTGCATTTCGAACTTTACATTGTTGATGCTCTTTTCTCCCTTCACAATCAGTTATCAGAATGTCAGTTCCAACCTCGTCATTTCCAAGTGCTTCTATAACAATACTATAATTAACTTCTTTAAGAACCTTAAGCATCTCATAGATAATGCATCTTATTTCATATCTATTCCCCATTTTGTCAGCTCTTCCACCTTTTTCTAACGGCATTCTAAAATCTCCTTCCCCAAAATCAACCGAACAATATAACTTTACTGATTTTTTCGCATTTATAAAATATATTACTTCTATCATTAGTATAACAAATATACTGTAGGTATTATTTTATAATGTTTTCTCAAAAAACAATTTTCATCTCTATTCCCAGTTTATTTCATCCAACTGTTCCAAGTATTTATTCCCCTTATCACTATCCACCATTTTAATAAAATATGCTATACCGTATAAATGCTCCAGATAAAATGATTTGTTGCACTTAATATGTTTCATGTGATCATCTATGCCATAACGCTTTATAAAATAAATGGCATTTCTTATCTCATTTTCTATTACCGCAGATACTGCTATTTTACTATTTACAATTAACCCTGTTACTTCTTGTCTTTGATTTTTATATTGTAGTCTGGTTTTCTTCTTATTAATTTGAAATCCCTCTTCTTTTACAATATCCTCTACTAATGGTACAATCGTAGATATATTTCTGTTTCCCGAAAAAGTCATATCGTCCGCATACCGGCTATAATCTGCATCTATCGATTCTGCTAATTTGCCAAGTCTTTTATCCAATTTCAGTAATATATGGTTTGATATAGATGGACTTACAGGTGCCCCTTGTGGTAAAACATTATTTTCATTTGTACACAATTTGGTAAGCAGATGCGCAACATCTTTTCTATAGCCAATATACATAAACATTAAAAAAATTTTTTCATATGTAATACTTGGGAAAAAATCTTCAATGTCCATATTAATAACTAAATCTTTTCCCACATGTTTTTTTGCATTATCAACTATTGACATATTCTTTCGAAAACCTGTTGCGTATTCTGAAACAACAAAATTATCTACAATCTCATTCTTAATCCATCTTTGTATATCCTTTAACCGGTTGCAAGGTGCTTCAATTTGCCGAACACCTCCTGATTTCTTTGGAATATAAAACTTTCTATATAATAAACCTTTGTTTTCACCAAAAAATAAATCCTGTTCTCTTTTCTTAATATTAAAGATTTTCCGCAGATGCCTCAGATTATATATTACCGGAACATTGTTATCTATTAACCGCTCTTTATATTCTATTATGCTATCATATGTTTCCTTCGATATAAAACCGCGTTGCACCGCATTAGTTAAATTATTATTTTCCATAGTATATAAAAAGCAAACACTATCATTTACTAAAACTGTTATTGCGACGGCAGCCAACGGATGCCGTAAAGCGAAGCTGCACGTTTAGCCATAAGCTAAACGTGGCTATTGGAAGTCTTACGATGGCGAAGCCATTGTGATATGTGTGCGGCCAGGCATGGTGGTTACGCCTTTAGGCGTCCACTGCCGCCACACACATATGGCTTCAAGTACCGTAATCTAATAGAGTAATCACCGATTACTCTTTTTCTAAATAATAGTGTTTGTTTTTCTCCCTCATATAAAATTACGTGGTATGTATTCTTCGTGTGCCTGATATTTATTCGTCGGCTTTTGTGCTTCTTGAAATCTACTCTGTCCCGTCTTTATTCTGCTTGCAAATACATGAGATTTAAGCTTAGCCGTTGGTTGTAATTTACCTTCTTCATTAGTCATATACCCCTGTTCTATAATATCTTTTAAAATTTCATCCGCCTGCAATGCAGTCAATCCAAATGTGTTAATAAAATTTTCTATATAAAAATTTTTAGTATGACCAAGACAATAAATTAACATAACCTTCATTTTTCCGTCTTCAATTCCGAAAACTACAGGAGACTCTTCCTTAAATTTTCTATCTTTAGCCTTTTTCTGCATTTCTGCCAATGTGGTTCTTTGTTTCTTTTTTCGTGGAAACAACGCAGCAAAATCAGCTAAATCCTGCCAAAAAAGCCCCAAAGTATTATTGGGTGTGTTATAATAAAATGACACTAAAGATGCAACTTCCTCATACCCCAATACATACTTTTCTATTTCTTTCCTCTGACATATATCCATATAATGCTTTTTTTTCCGTTCAGCATATATTTCATTGTATATATAATTTTGCTTAAATGTCTGCTCACTATAATCTAATGAAATACAGGCAATATTTAATCCATTATCTTCTGCATAATTCTCTATTGCTTGAATTGAACGCTGTGTAACATGCATGGTCAGAAAATATAAATTAGTCTTTTTGACTGATTCATTAACATCTATCATTCTTTTTACTGTCTTGATGAAAGTGTTTCCTGTACCGGAATAATCATCTACAATCACTAATTCTTTGGGCACTTGACCACTCTCTAACAAACCCACGATATTATTTTCTGCCTGCGAATACATAGAATTATTTTGCATCCAAAAATTAGTAAATAATATATCTGAGCAGGCTACCCCCTGTTCTTTAATTATTTTTGTATAAACAACATCATTTATATCTCCCTCATATTGTTTTCTAAAAGCATCATATAATTCTATTACTTTATGCTTTACTTTTTCTTCACTGTAATAATAAAACTGCATCAATAACTCCAATAAAAAAGCATGTTCTTCTTTAGGAAAGGCTTGTAGCCACTCGTCTATTTGCCCGGCAAAGCTCTCCCGAATTTTCATTCCTCCCCAACGTGACGTGATATTTTCATATTTAGGATGCTTTCTTCCCGATGACATGTAAACTCCTTCATAAAATATTCTAAATGCATAGTTATTTTGATTTGATTATACATTGTCATCACAAAGTATGCAACCATTCACTACTTTCTCTCTATAACTTATCTATAATTGTATCTTCACTAAACAAGAAAATAGCATTTCAACAGTTCTGTTTCTAAAAAGCACAACCTTTTAAGAAACATATCTTTACCGTTGAAATGCTATTTCATTTCTTGTATATATCTACGCAACATATTCTTTTATGGCATCCTCGATAGCCTGGTACCGGGGCGAATCCAGTACGGCCAGCAGAGCTTCATAGGGATCTTTCTTCCTTGGGTCCGCTGCCACTTTCATGGCATTCTGAGAGAAACCGGATAAGAGACACAGACCTTCTTCATTGTCCACCTTGGGAATGGTGTCCGTTCTGCCGCACACATTCCAGAAGATGAGACGCGGCATCCGGTAGCCGTTTTCTTCGTATTCTGCGGCAATCCTGTCAAACAGAGTGTCATTTACGGTATTCCGTCTTCTGGAATACCAGTCGCAGTTTCCGACAGCCCAGTCAAATTCCATGTCGGAAATGATGAGCACCTGTTTGGGCAGTTCTTCCCGGGGTACATCCTTACTTTTTGCCATGTCAAGGATCAGGTTAAACACAGCTTCAATGTTGGTGTTTGCCACCTCGTCATGGGCAAACATGATTTCCATTTTGTCCTTCAGGCTGGTGTTGTCTTTCAGGTCGATGAACTGCGGATGTTCACTGAAGGTAATTGCCTTGTTGTGAAATACCCCTTTTAACTGCTCCGCAAAGTAAATAGCAAGGGAGTTGCAGACCTCAATGGCACTGACAGAGCTGCTGCCGGAAGCAAAGGAAAACATGCTGCCGGAGCCGTCCGCCACCACAATGGCATCCTCCAGGCCCCAGTCATTAGTGAAGCCGTCGGCCAGAATTTTCTTCCACATCAATTCTGCCAGAAGGTCATCCTTCAGCCCTGCTCCGCTGGGAGCGTTTTTCATAAATCGATGTACGATTTCATAGGGCATCAGACCGCCTGCATTCAGTTTTCCTTCTCCTGAAAGAACACTTTCCAGGTATTCCGTCCTTCTTTCTAAGTCATGCCTTGCAAACGCCCTGTCATAGTTTAGATTTGCCTTGGCGGGCACCTGTTCATAAGCAATCCCCTCCCAGTCGGAAGCGGACATTTTCGTTTCCACTACGTTTCCGTAAGCTCTTAACCGGGACAACGACTTGCGGTATTCCTTCTGCGACATTTTAAAATGACGGCAGAGTTTTCCCGCATATTCCCTTGTTTTTGCAGAAGAAGTGTTGATGCTGGGCAGCCACTTTGCAAGTAAAGAAACAGGCTCGCCGCATTTCATGGCTTCCAAATCTCTATCCAGTTGCTCCTTATAAAAAGCTGCCACGTCGGCAGCAAGGGGCGTATCCAACAGTATGAGCGCGTCATCAAAGCGTCCGTATTGCGGAATAAAGGGTAGAATTGCCAGCGCAATCTTGGGCTGGGATATGGCAAGATATTTTAGACCGACGCGGAAAGTTCTTCTTTCTCCCATTCCTTCCAAGATATCCCTTAAAAAGAATAGCCACTTTACGGCATACTTTGGAGATTCATGAAATGCTTTTATGTACCCTTCAATAATTTCGCTCTCGCTTCGTTTTCTCAAAGAAGAAACCTTGAAATTCAAATCTAACAGTGCTTTTGTCGTGGTTCGGTAGCTCACCGCACCGTTTTCGGTTACGGATGTATTTCCGTAATTTTTAGCGAAACGGACAACATGAGCTTCTGTGGTATCCACTTCTGCAATCTGCTGATCCATATGTGTTTCATCGTACCAAAATGCTCTTTTCATAGTTACCTCCTCGTGTTGTCCGTATTTTTCTACCAGACGCAGATAAAATGAAATTTCCCAAAGGAAAAATTTTTCTTCATAATTTGCTGTAATATGTTTTGATTGCTGTATGCGTCTGTCTGTTGTTTATTTCCTTGTGATACCCTGTTTCTTCACGCCAGTATGTCCTGCAGTCCATCTTTTTCGGTCATGTGCATGAACTTCTGTAAGTCCACCACACTCCGGTTAAACAGCATCAGCATTTGTCTGCCGTCCTTCCTCGGATAGAGTCTGTCGGCATGAAAATGTCCGAACGCCCATCGTTTATAAGAAAGCCCTTCCTCTATTTCACCCAGGTATTGCTCCATCCGCTTATCCACCGTCTCCTGGCTGATATAAGGCAGAAACAAATCCCGCGGTTCGTAGGATATCGGACAGGTATGGGATATCACCAGGTCAAATTCCTGTTCCTCCGCCTTTATCTTTCTGCCTGTGTTCATTTCTTCCTCCGACAACTGCTCATCCTCAAACCACGTCCATCCACGGTTTAACCGGTACCATTTGTCCACACTGTAAGCTCCCGGAAGTGAAAATGTTTTGTAACCGTCAAATTCATATACAGCGGGTCCGTCGGATAAATATTCTATCTGGGGGAATTTCTTTTCCACATAAATTTCACCGCCGTATTTCTTTTTTGCTTCCCATTTTTCCGGGTGCATCTCTATTACCTTCTGCACTCTTGCCTCATGATTTCCCCTGAGGCAGATGTAGGTAAACGAATACCTGGAAAGTGCCTTCTTAAACCTTGCGTCCTGCTGGCCCTGCAGCGCATAATTTGCCCCCATATCCCCCAGCAGAATGATATGGTTGTTTCCGGTATCCAACTGCAAACGTTCTTTATTCTTTTCGTAAAAATTCCGGATTACCTCCGGTTTGCCGTGAATATCGCCTAACAGGAACCATCTTTCCTTTTCCATGGCTGCCTCCGTTTTCTAAAATGTCTTCTTTTGTGGTTCTGATATCATTGTAAACGAGAATACCCGGTTTGTCATTGAACGCATAGTTTAATTTTCTCTACAGGAAATGGATATTCAAATAGAAAAAAACGCAGAGCTTTCTTACAAAGCCCTGCGTTCGCACTTCCATTATAATCTTTTACTTTCCTAGCGGCTTACCGGTCAGTTTTTCATAGCCTTCGAGGTAAATGTCGATGGTCTTCTGCGCCACAAGATGCAGGCTGCCGCCCGCGCCGGTGATGAGCGCGCCGAAGCCTACGCCCTTGATAAGACCGTCGGTCAGGAAGTACAGCGTACATGCGGCGATCATGCCCGCGGGGATCGGCATACGCAGCACGAATATGAGCACGAATGTGACCAGAAACACGATAAGAGGCAGATGCTCCAGCATTTACTTGTCCTCCTTTCCGGCGTCGTCCGTCTTGCTGACATCGTTCTTTCCGTCATCCGGAGCGGGGGCGCTTCCGCCGTGGCCGGAGCTGAAATCGATGCTTGTAAGATCTATGTTCTCCTGAGCGAGGGATTCTTCAATGGCGTGCTCCGCCTCGCTCTTGTCTTCGTTTTTCATTTTTTCGATATAGTACGCATTGCCGCAAAGTACCATGATATACTCATATATCTCCACGAGCGCATACAGCATGAGGATCGCGATCATGACGACGTACGGGGAATACACGATCGTTTTGGGCCATTTGAGAATGGTGGTCACCTGATGGCGCGCCGCCAGACCCAGAACGTAATGGAGTGAGGGAAGAATGTTGCAGAATGCCGTGAACGCAATGATGATGTCACCAAGCATGGCAACGACGGCCTTGCCCTTGATGCTGAGCTTATCGTACAGAAGCGTGAATGTAACGTGTGCCTTCATGCGCTGCGCATAGCAGGCGCCGAGCAGAACGAGCCACAAAAAGCAGCTCTGCTCCACTTCGCCCGCCCAGGCCTGCGGCTGGCGGAGAACATAGCGCATAAAGACCTGATAGCAGAAAATGATGAACAGCGCCGCGAGCGCAATGGACGGGATGTACTTCTCCACGCAGTCGCGGACAAAGCCGAACGCTTTTTTACCAGCCAATGCAGATCTCTCCTTTCGCGTGCGGAAATAAAAAACCCGGGGAGTCGGGTTGCCTCGGCTCCCCGGTTGGGGTCAAAGGGGTTACGCCATCGCCTGGATCTGCGCAAGGAGATCCTTATCCCAGGTGTCGGAGATGGGATCGGCGAGGTAGGTTT
>ERZ779851.3145-NODE-3145-length-11451-cov-5.573622_pt1 | contig 11451 bp, 6 predicted proteins | sample MGYA00511094_ERZ779851 | MGnify/ENA primary metagenome ERZ779851 (study PRJEB29588, sample SAMEA2155512) | human gut metagenome | biome: human gut; feature: human-associated habitat; material: faeces | place: Denmark | collected 2008/2010 ...
CTTCTATCAGTATTATGCAACTATGATGGAGCCATGGGACGGACCTGCATCTATCCTCTTCTCAGACGGTGATGTGATGGGAGCTGTCCTGGACAGAAACGGTCTCCGTCCATCCAGATATTATATTACCTCCGATGGTTATATGATCCTTTCCTCAGAGGTGGGTGTTCTGCCAATCCCGGAAGAGAAAATCGTATTAAAAGAGCGTCTCCATCCTGGAAAAATGCTCCTGGTAGATACTGTAAAGGGAAAAGTTATCGATGACAAGGAGCTGAAAGAGGGCTATGCAAAAATGCAGCCATACGGTGAATGGCTGGATAGTCATCTGGTACAGTTAAAAGATATCAAGATTCCTAACGAAAGACCGGAAGAATATACACCTGAGCAGAGAGCACGTTTGCAGAAAGCATTCGGCTATACTTATGAGCAGTACCGTACTTCGATCCGAAACATGGCATTAAACGGCGCAGAAAGCATCGGAGCCATGGGACATGATACTCCCCTTGCAGTATTTTCCAAGGAACATTATCCGTTGTTCGATTATTTCAAGCAGCTTTTTGCACAGGTAACAAACCCGCCAATTGATTCCATCCGTGAGAAAGTGGTAACATCCACTACCGTATATATCGGAGAAGATGGTAATCTGCTGGAAGAAAAGGCAATTAACTGTCAGGTATTAAAGGTAGATAACCCGATTCTTACCAACACAGATTTGATGAAAATTAAAAATATGAAAGTAGAAGGCTTCAAGGTTGTGGTTCTTCCTACTACCTATTATAAGAATACAAGCCTGGAAAAAGCATTGGATCATCTGTTTGTAGAAGCAGACCGTGCATACCGTGACGGCGCAAATATTCTGATTCTTTCCGACCGTGGAATTGATGAGAACCATGTGGCAATCCCATCCCTTCTGGCAGTATCCGGTTTGCAGCAGCATCTGGTAAAGACCAAGAAGAGAACTGCAGTTGCCATGATTCTGGAATCCGGTGAACCAAGAGAAGTACATCATTTTGCAACATTGCTTGGTTATGGTGCCTGTGCAATCAACCCATATCTGGCACAGGATACCGTAAAGCAGTTAGTAGACGAGCATATGTTAGACAAGGATTACTATGCAGCAATCCATGATTACAATCAGGCAATTATCAGTGGTATCGTAAAAATTGCTTCCAAAATGGGTATTTCAACCATTCAGTCTTATCAGGGTTCTAAGATTTTTGAGGCAATTGGTATTGACTCCGCAGTAATTGATAAATATTTCACAAATACCGTAAGCCGTATCGGTGGAATTACACTGGAAGACATTGCAAAAGACGTAGATACTCTGCATTCTGCAGCCTATGATCCATTGGGATTAGAGACAGACCTTACTTTAGACAGCAAGGGACGTCACAAGATGAGAAGCGGCGCAGATGTTCACCTTTATAATCCGGCAACCATCCACCTTTTACAGGAATCAACCAAACGTGGAGATTACAACCTTTTCAAACAGTACACAGACCTTGTAAACAGCGAAGAGCGTGATGCTAATATTCGTGGACTGATGGATTTCAATTTCCCGAAAAAAGGTGTTCCGATTGAAGAAGTAGAAAGCGTAGATTCTATTGTAACAAGATTTAAAACAGGTGCGATGTCCTATGGTTCTATTTCCAAGGAAGCCCATGAAACACTGGCAATTGCCATGAACCATTTACATGGTAAATCCAATACCGGTGAGGGTGGAGAAGATCCGGACCGTATCGCAAGTAAACATACAAGCTTAGACAGATGTTCTGCAATCAAGCAGGTAGCGTCCGGCCGGTTTGGTGTAACCAGCCGTTACTTAGTCAGTGCAGAAGAGATTCAGATTAAGATGGCACAGGGTGCAAAACCTGGTGAAGGTGGACACCTTCCGGGCAAGAAAGTATATCCTTGGATTGCAAAGACAAGACTTTCCACACCGGGTGTATCCTTGATTTCGCCGCCACCTCATCATGATATCTACTCCATCGAGGATTTGGAGCAGTTGATTTACGATTTGAAGAATGCCAACCGTGATGCAAGAATTTCCGTAAAACTGGTATCAGAAGCAGGTGTGGGTACAGTCGCAGCCGGTGTTGCCAAAGCAGGAGCGCAGGTAGTATTGATTTCCGGATATGACGGTGGTACCGGTGCAGCACCAAGCAGTTCTATCCATAATGCAGGACTTCCTTGGGAACTTGGACTTGCAGAGACACACCAGACTCTGATTATGAACGGACTTCGTAATAAGGTAAGAATCGAGACAGACGGTAAGCTGATGAGCGGTCGTGATGTAGCAATTGCTGCATTGCTTGGAGCAGAAGAGTACGGATTTGCAACTGCACCGCTGGTAACCATGGGATGCGTGATGATGCGTGTATGTAATCTGGATACCTGCCCTGCCGGAATCGCAACACAGAATCCGGAGCTTCGGAAACGTTTCGCGGGAAAACCGGAATATGTAGAAAACTTCATGCGGTTTATTGCAGAAGAATTAAGAGAAATCATGGCGAAGTTAGGCTGCCGTACCATTGATGAAATGGTAGGAAGAAGTGACCTTCTCCGGGTAAGAGAGGATTTGACAGACCGGGAAAAAGAAATCGACCTTTCCAAGATTTTGAATAACCCGTTTGCAGGACCAAAGGAGAAAGTTACATTTGATCCAAAACATGTATACGATTTCGAACTGGAGAAGACCAAGGACGAAACTGTGCTGTTAAAACAGCTTTCTTCCGCACTGGATAAGAAACAGAAGAGAAGCATTGATGTGGAAGTAAGCAATACAGACCGTTCCTTTGGTACCATCTTTGGTTCCGAGATTACAAAGAAATATGACGATACTTTAGAGGAAGATACCTTTATCGTAAAATGTACCGGTGCCGGCGGACAGAGCTTTGGCGCATTCATTCCAAAGGGACTTACCTTAGAACTGGTAGGAGATTCCAACGATTACTTCGGAAAAGGACTTTCCGGTGGAAAACTGGTTGTCTACGCTCCGGCAGGTGTGAAATATAAGAAGGATGAAAATATCATCATCGGTAACGTAGCACTTTACGGTGCAACCAGTGGTAAAGCATTTATCAGTGGTGTGGCAGGAGAACGTTTCTGCGTACGAAATTCAGGAGCTTCTGCAGTAGTAGAAGGTGTCGGTGACCATGGATGTGAATACATGACCGGTGGCCGTGTGGTTATCCTTGGTAAGACTGGTAAAAACTTTGCAGCCGGAATGAGCGGTGGTATCGCTTATGTATTAGATGAGGACAACGACCTTTATACCAGAATCAATAAGGAAATGGTATTCTCAGAAGAAGTCGGAAACAAATATGATGTTATGGAATTAAAAGATATGATTAAAGAACACGTAGCTTTGACCAATTCTGAAAAAGGAAAAGAAATCTTAGATAACTTCAGTGAGTATCTGCCGAAGTTCAAGAAAGTAATTCCATACGATTATAACCGTATGTTAATGGCAATTGTTCAGATGGAAGAAAAAGGATTGTCTTCCGAACAGGCACAGATTGAAGCATTTTATGCGAATACAAGAAATTAAGGAGGGGACGCAAAATGGGAAAACCAACAGGATTTATGGAATATGACAGAGAGAATGCAGCAGCGGTTGCACCAAAGGAGCGTATCAAGAACTTTAACGAGTTCCATACCCCTCTCTCAAAAGAAAAACAAAGAGTACAGGCAGCACGTTGTATGAACTGCGGCGTGCCGTTCTGCCAGGCTGGTATGAATATCATGGGAATGACCAGCGGATGTCCACTGCATAATCTGGTACCGGAGTGGAATGACCTTTTGTATACCAACAACTGGGAGCAGGCATATAACCGTCTGACCAAGACCAACAACTTCCCGGAATTTACCTCAAGAGTATGTCCGGCACTTTGTGAAGCAGCCTGTACCTGTGGACACTGGGAAGACCCGGTAACCTGTAAGGCAAATGAGCATGGAATCATTGAAAATGCCTATGAAAAAGGATATGCTGCAGCAAAACCTCCAAGAGTCCGTACCGGAAAGAAGGTTGCAATCATCGGTTCCGGTCCTGCCGGACTTGCAGCAGCAGACCAGTTGAATAAAAGAGGACATTCCGTTACTGTATTTGAAAGAGATGACCGTGTCGGTGGACTTTTGATGTATGGAATCCCGAATATGAAGCTGGAAAAATGGGTTATTGACCGTAAGATTAATATAATGAAAGAAGAGGGTGTCGAGTTTATTACCAATGCCAATGTTGGAAAAGACATCAAGCCGGCAAAACTCTTAAAAGAATATGACCGTGTCATCTTAGCCTGTGGAGCAAAGAATCCAAGAGACATCAAAGCTCCGGGCAGAGATGCAGAAGGCATTTACTTTGCAGTAGATTTCTTAAAGGCAACTACCAAGAGCCTTTTAGATTCCGAGCTTAAAGATAACAAATATATTTCTGCCAAGGGAAAGAAAGTAGTTATCATCGGTGGTGGAGATACCGGAAATGACTGTGTCGGAACTTCTATCCGTCACGGCGCAGCCAGTGTCATCCAGCTTGAAATGATGCCAAAAGCACCGGATGAGCGTGCAGAGAACAACCCATGGCCGGAGTGGCCAAGAGTCTGCAAGACAGACTACGGTCAGGAAGAAGCAATTGCCATGTTCGGTTCCGACCCTCGTATTTACCAGACAACCGTAAAAGAGTTTTTAAAAGACAAGAACGGTAAGCTCTGCGGATTAAAAACCGTAAAATTAGAGGGCAAAAAGGATGAAAAGACAGGACGGATGCAGATGGTGGAAGTACCGGGCTCCGAAAGCAAGTTAGATTGTGATCTGGTTCTGATTGCAGCAGGCTTCCTTGGAACAGAAGATTACATTGCTAAAGCGTTCGGCGTAGACTTAAATGCCAGAACTAATGTGGCAACAGACGCCGGTCATTACAAGACCAACGTGGAAAATGTCTTTACAGCAGGAGATATGCATCGTGGACAGTCCCTGGTTGTATGGGCAATCCGTGAAGGAAGAGAAGCAGCCCGTGAAGTAGACGAAAGTCTGATGGGATATTCTTATCTTTCCGTACAGTAATGAAAATTACAATATAATGATAGAAGAAAGTCGTCTGACTATGGTGACGCCGGAAGGTGAGCTGTGGCAGGCGGCTTTTTCGTGGTTGACACATTCTGCTTTTGGGGCATAAAATAATCCTTGTGACAAAAAGAACGAGAAGAAGAAACAGCGAAAGGACATAAAGAGAATGAGCAGGAAAGCAGTATTTTTTGATATTGATGGAACATTGTGGGACGAGCATTTTGTGATACCGGAGAGCACAAAGGAAGCAATCCGGAAGCTGCGGGAAAATGGACATCTGGCATTTCTCTGCAGCGGAAGAACCAGAGCATTTATTCAGGATGAAAGATTGCTGGCACTGGGATTCGACGGAATTGTGGCAGGCTGCGGTACCTGGATAGAGATGGATGGAAAAACACTTTTTTATAAAAAATTAGAACAGGAATTGATAGAGGATACCATACATATATTAAAAGAGTATGGAATTCCTACGGTATATGAGGGAAGCCGGAATTTGTATATGGATTTGGAAGAATTTGAAGAAGACCCTTATGGCTTGAGACTAAAAGAGACATTGGGAGAGGATTTGCTGCCGGTAACGGGAAATGAAGCAATTATGGAAATCAGTAAGTTTTCCTGCTCCACACCGGATGATGCTTATCTTAAGGTACTTTCCCATCTGGAAGAGAATTTCACACCGCTGGTGCATGATGCGGCATGCGCAGAGTTTGTTCCAAAAGGATTTTCCAAAGCGTCCGGCATCGAAAAAACCTGTGAGCTTCTTGGTATTGAGAAAGAAGATACCTATGCATTTGGAGACAGTATCAATGATGTGGAAATGTTAAAGCATGTGCAGCATGGAATTGCCATGGGAAATGGTACCAAAGCAGCAAAAGAAGCAGCGGATTATATCACAGCACCATTGCACGAAGACGGCATTTATAAGGGATTGGAGCATTTTGGACTGATTTCATAAACAAATCTAAAAAAAGTATTAAATCGTTACAAATTACAGAAAGTGAGAAAACGAGAGAAAAAACGAGATATTAAGAGTAAATATAAGGAAACAAGAGAAAAATAAAAAATGGTCAGGCTTGCGAAAAAGAGACGCAGAAACTATTATATGACTATCGGTTAGCACTCGGCTTGAATGAGTGCTAATAAAAAAGAAAGAAAACAAAGAGATCGAATCAAGGAGGCAATGAATCATGAAATTAGTACCATTATCAGACAGAGTTGTATTAAAACAGTTAAAAGCAGAGGAAAAAACCAAATCCGGAATTATCTTAGCAAGTGCTGCACAGGAGAAACCACAGGAAGCAGAAGTAATCGCAGTTGGTCCTGGCGGAGTGGTAGATGGCAAAGAAGTTACCATGCAGGTAAAAGAAGGACAGAAGGTTATTTATTCTAAATATGCCGGAACAGAAGTAAAACTGGATGGCGAAGAATATATCATCGTAAAGCAGAATGATATTCTTGCAGTAGTAGAATAATCGAATTGATAATTGGTAAATAAAACAAATAATAAAATAGGAAAATAGAAGAAAGAGGTAAGAAATTATGGCAAAGGAAATCAAATATGGAACAGAAGCCAGAACAGCATTAGAGGCTGGAGTTGATAAACTGGCAAATACAGTCAGAGTAACAATCGGACCAAAAGGAAGAAACGTTGTACTGGATAAATCATATGGCGCTCCATTAATCACAAACGATGGTGTTACCATTGCAAAAGAAATCGAATTGGAAGATGCATTCGAAAATATGGGCGCACAGCTTGTAAAAGAAGTAGCAACCAAGACCAATGACGTCGCCGGTGATGGTACTACAACAGCAACTGTTCTTGCACAGGCAATGATTCAGGAAGGAATGAAGAACTTAGAGGCTGGTGCAAACCCAATCGTTTTAAGACGTGGTATGAAGAAAGCAACTGAAAAAGCAGTTGAAACAATCGCAGCAATGTCTTCTAAAGTAACCGGAAAAGACCAGATTGCAAAAGTTGCATCTATTTCCGCAGGTGATGAAAGCGTTGGCAACATGGTAGCAGACGCAATGGAAAAAGTTTCCAATGATGGTGTTATTACCATTGAAGAGAGCAAGACCATGCAGACAGAGCTTGACCTGGTAGAAGGTATGCAGTTTGACCGTGGATACATTTCCGCATATATGTGCACAGATATGGATAAGATGGAAGCAGTTTTAGATGAGCCGTACATCTTAATTACCGATAAGAAAATCAGCAACATTCAGGAAATCCTTCCACTGTTAGAACAGATTGTTCAGTCCGGTTCCAGACTTCTTATCATTGCTGAAGATATCGAGGGTGAAGCTTTAACTACATTGATTGTAAATAAACTGCGTGGAACATTTAACGTTGTAGCAGTAAAAGCTCCAGGATATGGCGACAGAAGAAAAGAAATGTTAAAAGATATCGCTATCCTTACCGGTGGTCAGGTAATTTCAGAAGAAGTTGGTCTGGAATTAAAAGATGCTACTATGGCACAGCTTGGCCGTGCAAAATCTGTTAAGGTTAAGAAAGAGAACACCGTTATCGTTGATGGTGAAGGAAATAAAGAAGAAATCCAGGCAAGAATCGGCCAGATTCGTGCACAGCTTGAAGAGACAACATCTGAATTTGATAAAGAAAAATTACAGGAAAGACTTGCAAAACTGGCAGGCGGCGTAGCAGTTATCCGTGTTGGCGCTGCAACAGAGACAGAAATGAAAGAAGCAAAACTTCGTATGGAAGATGCTTTGAATGCAACAAGAGCAGCAGTCGAAGAAGGAATCATCGCAGGTGGCGGTTCTGCATACATCCATGCATCCAAAGAGGTTGCAAAGCTTGCTGAGACATTGGAAGGTGATGAGAAGACCGGTGCAAAGGTTATCTTAAAAGCATTGGAGGCTCCATTGTATTACATTTCCGCAAATGCAGGTCTCGAAGGTGCAGTTATTATTAATAAAGTAAAAGAGTCCGCTCCTGGTATCGGATTTAATGCAGCAACAGAAGAATATGTAGATATGGTAGAAGCTGGTATCCTTGACCCGGTTAAGGTTACAAGAAGTGCTTTGCAGAATGCAACATCTGTAGCATCTACATTACTTACAACGGAATCTGTTGTAGCAAATATCAAAGAAGATGCTCCTGCAATGCCGGCAGGAAACCCAGGTATGGGAATGATGTAATAAGAAAATAAAATATATTACTGAAAAGTAAGGATAGAGAGCTCCTGGCTGCGGATAATGCAGTCAGGAGTTTTACTATGCAGTTTTTTTCCTGATGTTAGTTTTTTGGGGGCAGTTGTTTTGATTTGCAAAATATGTTACAATTATTTCATTGTGTAACATGAAGTCTGAATAGCAAGGAGGAAGAAAAATGGGAAAGGTAGTTATTCTTACAGACAGTTCCAGTGGAATTCGTCAGGCAGAAGCGCAGCAGTTAGGGATTAGCGTATTACCAATGCCTTTTTTTATAAATGGTGAAACACTGTTTGAGGATATCAATCTGACACAGGATACATTTTATGAGCATCTGACAGATGGAGCAGAGATTTCAACATCCATGCCGGCAGTAGGAGACCTTACAGACCGTTGGGATGAGCTTTTAAAAGAATATGATGAAATAGTATACATTCCTTTATCCAGTGGATTGAGCAGTTCCTGTGAGACAGCAACAGCATTATCTTCAGATGAAGAGTATGAGGGCAAGGTTTTTGTAGTAAACAATCAGAGAATTTCTGTAACACAGAAACAGTCCGTATTTGATGCAATCAGGCTGGCAGAGAGTGGCAAGAGCGGAAAAGAGATTAAAGATATTTTAGAGGATGCAAAATTCCAGTCCAGCATTTATATCATGGTAGATACCCTTTACTATCTGAAAAAAGGTGGAAGAATTACACCGGCAGCAGCAGCACTGGGAACATTGTTGAAATTAAAACCGGTATTACAGATTCAGGGTGAAAAGCTGGATGCTTTTGCAAAAGCCAGAACGGTAAAGCAGGCAAAAAGCATTATGATAAAAGCAGTAAAAGATGACTATGCATCCCGCTTTAAGGAGTGTCAGGATGAGATGCAGCTTTGTATTGCATACACCGGAGATATAAGTGCAGCGATGGAATTCCACAAAGAAGTGGAAGCAGAATTTGGGATTACAGACATTATGATGGATCCGCTTTCTTTAAATGTATCCTGCCATATCGGACCGGGAGCATTAGCACTTGCCTGTGCAAGAAAATTATAAGATTTAAAGTGTAAATTCTCGGTAAAATTGATTGACCAACCACAAAATATTGTGTAAAATTGAAATAGTTTAACTCGTTAATGCATAAAAGCAAGTAACATATCATGGTAAAACCAAGGAGGAAAATGAAAATGGCATTTTGTGGAAATTGTGGCACACAAGTGGGTGATGATGCAGATTTTTGCCCGAATTGTGGCCAGAAATTAAAAGGGGAGACGGAACAGCCGGCAGAGCAGGCAGCACCGGTACAGGAACAGCCGGCAGAACAGGCAGCACCGGTACAGGGACAGCCGCAGCAGGGACAGTTCCAGGGAAGACCACAGCAGGGACAGTTCCAGGGACAGCCACAGCAGGCACGCCCGCCTAAGAAACCATTTAAGATGACGAAACAGTTATGGGCATTGCTTATTGCAGTCATTGCAGTTGTAGTAGTTGCAATTGTTGCACTTGTGGTAGTGAAGAATCAGAAAAAGAAAGTAAATATCAACGATTATATTTCTGTAGAGTATAACGGATATGAAACAGCAGGAACAGCATATGTTGATTTCGACGAGACCGGATTCAGTGAAGCTGTTATCAAGGCACAGGGAAAGAAACTTAAAAATGTAAAATCTCTTGATGACCTTGACTGGAGTGACCTCACAGATTTGATGGGAAGTAGTAACTGGGATTTGATTGACAGTATTACTTTTGATGTGAAACCGGATTCAGACCTGTCAAATGGTGATGTGGTAACCGTTACTGCTTCATGGAATGAAGATTATGAGAAAAAAGCAGGAGTTAAAATTCTTTCCAAAGAACAGGAATTTACAGTAGAAGGACTGGAAGAAGTAAAAGAAGTTGATCCGTTTGAAGATATCGAGGTAACCTTCTCAGGAACACCACCTTATGTATATCCAAACTGGACAAATAATTCAGAGGATGACTATTTACGTTATCTGTGGTTCAACTTTGAAGATTATGACAGTCTTGATGTCGGAGATACCGTAACTTTAACTGTTGATGAGTCAGAAGAGAATGCATTGGCAAATGGTTACAAATTCACACAGACATCAAAAGAATATACTGTATCCGGAGTAGATTCTTATGTAACATCTGCTGCAGATATTTCAGCAGACAATCTGGATTCCATGAAAAATGAAGCAACAGATGCGTTAGATGCATATTTTGCAAATAACAATTCCTATATTGGAAATTCCGGATTCAGTTATGAAGGTTCTTATTATCTGGTTGCAAAAAACAGTGATACATGGGGTGATACGAACGTCCTTTATCTGGTATTTTCGACAACTGTAACCAGTGCAGAAAATGCATTTGAGCCAACTGTTGTATACTTCCCGGTAAAATATACAAATATTATGGCATTATCCGATGGAAGCCAGAACTTTAATACATATGGTGATATCGAAGGATATACTGATTTAGAGTATGATGATGGATGGGATAATGTTGAGGGTTATACAGATGGGGCACAGATGTTTAATGATCTGGTTGTAACTCAGAAGGTTGATTATACTTACGAAGTAACTGATAATTTAACTCAGTTTGGAAACTAAAGGAGAAGGAAATGAATTCTGGAAATGATTTTACAAAGCACATTCATGTGAAAAATATCATTCGTCTGTTATCTATTTTATTAATGGTATTTTTCTTTGTACCATCATTTATGGTATCCTGTGCTGGATATGGAAATATTAAAATTAGTGCTTTTAAAGCTATGACAGGTATTAAGATAGAAGGCGAAAGTGTAACAGATCCAAAAGTAATCTGCATTATAATGTTGCTGCTTCCAATCGCTATGCTGGCTCTCTGGTGCTTAAAGAGCGTATTAAAAGACAAAATTGCTGCAATCGCATCCGGAAGCTGTGCAGTTGTTGACTTTATTTTCTGGATTGCACTTTGCGTCGGAGTAAATAAGGAAGCAACAGATAATTACTGTACAGCGAAAGTTACAGCCGGATTTATATTTAATATATTGTTTATTCTGGCAATTGTAGTGTTGGATTTGTTGATTATTATCAACGTACTTCAGGCTGAGAAACCATTAATCAGACAGAAAATGATGAACGGATATCAGGGAATGCCACAGCAGAATATGTATGGAAATGTGCCACCACAGCAGGGACAGTTCCAGGGACAGCCAATGCCGCCACAGCAGGGGCAGTTTCAGAGCC
>ERZ779851.3146-NODE-3146-length-11450-cov-9.411145_pt1 | contig 11450 bp, 8 predicted proteins | sample MGYA00511094_ERZ779851 | MGnify/ENA primary metagenome ERZ779851 (study PRJEB29588, sample SAMEA2155512) | human gut metagenome | biome: human gut; feature: human-associated habitat; material: faeces | place: Denmark | collected 2008/2010 ...
TTGCTTTCAAAGTAATTTAAATTATTCTTATTATCTTCAATATACTCCACCATCCATGAGGCCATATAATTAATTTGTCTTAATGAAGTTGTATAAATCATCTGAGTTGGCATAAATACAGTAACTAGGTATCTAGCATTCTCTTGAGCTAACTTCTTTATTTTTAAACTACTTAAAATATTTCCATATTCTTTAGTTATCTTATTTTCAAATAACCCTAACCATTTATTATATAAATCAACTTCCTCCTTAGTAATTACTGAATCTTCTCCCGGTGTTATCTTCGTATATCTAGCTGATTTCTCAGATGTATCGTATACTTTTTCATTGTTTAAAACCATTGCTAAAATTTTAGGAATCTCCTCAAAGGCAAAATTATACTTCACATGTCCGAATACGCTATGATGCCCAGATGTCATTGTTCCTTGCGCTCTTTTTATTGTTTTTTCTTTATCTTCAGAAAAAAGAGCATCTACATTATCCGGCATATAGCACATTCCCGCTTCTAATCCTGAAAATTCTATAGCTTGCTCAATTGGCAATTCATATCCTGGTTTAGTTGAGGCTAATACTTTTTTCTTCATATTTTATTGCTCCTTATATTATTACATTTCATATTGATAATAAATATATGTTATTTATATCATTCTTTCAATTAAAAATCAAACTTTGGAACATATTCTTCTTCATGTTCTCCTAATTCTTGTATGTATCCATTTTGAAGTTCTAGTGTATATAAATAATTTTCTATTTCTTTATACTCATTTTTTGTAAGCTTTCTGTTTATATAATTGTCTTCTTTGGCTTTATATGTTGGAAAATACTGAGCCATTACACTAACATATATGTCTTTTGGCATATTTTGCTTTATCCATTTTAAAATATTTTTGCTGTTTTGAATATGATTTGGTAAAACCAAATGTCTTATAATTACACCTTTTTGTATTATACCATCTTTATTAAATTTAGGTTTGCCAACTTGTCTATACATTTCTTTTAAAGCCTCACTAGTAATCTCAAAATAATTATTAACATTAGAAATTAATTATTTCTGTTACTCTTGTTACTTTACTAGTTTAAAAATATTGGAGGTGAATTTAAATGACATCTAACAGCAAAATGACAAATAAACAAGCTAAAGCGGCATTAGATAAGTTCAAATACGAAGTTGCAAATGAAATTGGTGTAAACCTAAAGCAAGGATATAACGGTGACCTTACTTCTAAAGAAGCTGGTTCAATAGGTGGTGAAATGGTTAAAAAATTAGTAGCTCAAGCTGCTAACCAAATGCAATCACAAATGCCTAACCAATAGTGTTAAAAAACTTAGTTCATAATTATTGATGAAAATAGTGAGTATTTATTTTTCTAATACTCACTATTTTTTAACTTTTAGGAGTACTCAAATCACTTCCTACTAAATAATACCATAATTGAATATTCATTTCCATTTTTTATCGTTTTTTTCCACTTTTTTCTACTTTTTTTATACTTTTTGTCAATTTACATAATTATTATTAACTAATTCGTGTCGATTTTTGGCATTTAAATTTTTAAAGCTCACATAATTAGCAGAGTTCAAGCAAATTTAACTATATAAAAAGTTATTTTGTGAATCATTTATGCATCTTAATTGCTCATCATTTGATAACTATTTATATTGACTTTTTATTCAAAAAACTATATAATTTATGTGATAGGAGGATCAAAATGATAGGAAATATTGGCATTGAAGAAGAACATATTGATATACTAAATAACATTTCAAAATTTCACTTTAACTTTAATGAAAAAGATTTTTTAGAATTTGCAAAATATGATATAAATTTTATTTATTATATCATATTATTTCATTTTTGTGTTGATTTTTTCAACGTTCTAGAGCAAGAACAGCTATCTGTACTCTCTTTGCTCAACTATTTGTTAAATATTTAGTGCTATCGAAATATACCTTTAATCGTGTTCAATGTAGTACCAATCGTTACCAAGGCTCTCTTTGTATAAAGGTTCTCCACTACACCAAATGTAATACTCCTCATCCTCAATTTTTACAATTTCTTGACTAAAACCTATCATACTGTTAAACTGAAATAGCGTATTTTTTTCAGTTTTATGTACACAGTCTATGTTTAGTTTTTCCATTAAATTTATGGTATTTTTATATTTACTGTATTCGCTTTCGGATACTGTTACAACATTTACAGTGTCATCTTCCAAATCCTCATGTATTGTAATTATTATTTTACCTTTTCCAAATCTTAGGTTTTCTCTATCAAAATAAATTTTATTTTCTGTTAGTTCTTCTATGCATTTTTCAAAAGCTTCAATATTTTTATTATATTTTTTTATTATAGTATTTTTATTTGTCTTTCTACCCAATACTAGAACAGCTAATAAATTAAAAAGAATAAATATTAGTAAAATAGATGATATTAAAATTATGATTATTTTTTTCATAAATACTATTTTCCTTTCCTTATTTTTTGTATGTATTATAATAATCTATACCTAGTTGTATGTAATAGTGATCTTCTTCACTATCTCCCCAATATGGCGGCCATTGAAACAAAAAGCTGACAAATCCAACATTTGCATATCCTCCTCCCATAAATAGTATGTTAGGAGAATATCCCATCGCAGTTCCTACAATACCATAATGCAAATTACCAAATTGTTCTGCTGTCATAGACATTCCATTAAATTTAAATATACCATTATATCCTAAAAACGGCTTTGAAATATCTCTCTCCCAGTTTTCTTTTCTTTTATAGTCCCATGGACCCCTATTATCCACTTGATTCTTAAACCAAACTATATCTAATACTGCTGATTTTGATGATACTATTGCTATATTTTTATCTATGAGCTTATTTAGCTCGTCTGAATAATCGTATTTCTTTATTATATTTTTTACTGTTTCTGTTTTTGCTACTTTTATTAATACTTCTACTGCTTTATTTGCGATTTCTTTAATTGTACCTACTATTTTATTTATTATTGCAAACAACGGAGAATTTCCATTTGGATCATACAAGTTTATTGGATTGTTTAAACAGTAAGCATATACATTATGGCTTAATAATTCTCCTACTTGTCCTCCATATCCATCCCCATTTATAAACCTTCCCCATTCTGGGTTGTAATATCTTGAATTTAAGTAATATAGCCCTATTTCGGTATCGTATCTATAACTTCTATATCTATATGGATTTATTAGCCCTATATTTGTTGTATCTGTTATTTCATTTCCGTTTGCGTCTTTAATTGCTATTAATTTTCCCCAACTGTCATATGTATATGATACTACTTGCGCTAGGTTATTGTCAAGTATTCCTATTATATCTCCTTGTATACTTTTTATAGTTATAATAAAGCAGGGACAAATAACTTGTCGTTGCTTTATTAGCTAATTATTTATTGTTTTTTCTATTCTTAGTTCTCTAGATAGAATCCAGCCACACATTCCATAAGAGGATTGTAAAATATAGTATTTGTATTTTTGTGCTTCTATAGTGCTATTTAATTTTTCAATGCTATTGTATACTATCGGCCATCCATAATCTCTTTTTAATAATTCAATGTTGTCATTAATAAATTCTGTTCCTCTCCTTTCTTCTATATCCAGAATAATACTGTTTTTTTGCTGTTCTTCAAAAGCACATGTTAGCATATCTTCAAATATTATATCTATTCTTGCCCCGTCTTCGTTTATCGTATTGATAATTATTTTACTGTTTTCAAAATCAACAGAATATTTTATTATTATATTATCGTGTATATTTTCTAACATTTCAACTTCCTCCTTTATGGTATTATTGCATTAGGGATTATTGTTAGAGGGCAAAGCAATGAAGGAATCATTCTTATTAGCCTATAAGTAATATAAGCTGTACCTCCAATAATTAACCCTTGGGTAATTTCTTTTGCTGTCTCTTTTGGTTTCTGTCTTGGTGGAGTTTTATTCCAATCCCATTCGTGATCATGGGGGAATTGATGTTTCCCTGAATGATTATAATCTGTATCTCTAGTTGCTCTTCCATCAGGTCCATAATATCTTCTTTGTTTTACTGTTCCATCTGGATTTAGTAATTCTTTAGTTGAATTAGGTGTTCCAGTTTTCGGCAAACTCTCTGCAAATCTGATGTTTTTACGCATATTATCATTAATTATTAATTTTTTTATTGTACTATTTGCAAAATTACTGAATTTCACTGGAGTTAAAGCATTTGTTGCTACATATGCAATTGCTATAGCTAATATTGGAAGCTTGCCATCAGGATCACACATATTTATACAGTTATTATTGCAATAAACATACATATTATGCCCTAATATCTCATATCCACTACTCATAGTTCCATCCGCATTTATAAACCTTCCCCATTCTGGGTTGTAGTATCTTGAATTTAAGTAATATAGCCCTATTTCGGTATCGTATCTATAACTTCTATATCTATATGGATTTATTAGCCCTATATTTGTTGTATCTGTTATTTCATTTCTGTTTGCGTCTTTAATTGATATTAATTTTCCCCAACTGTCATATGTATATGATACTACTTGAGTTAGGTTATTGTCAAGTATTCCTATTATATCTCCTTGTAGGTTTTTGATATAGTAATATTGAGTATTGTTATATTTTAGTCCTATGATATTTCCTGACTCATCGTAACTATAATAGATTACATCATTGCTTCCATCTTTTTTCTCATATATTACTTTTGTTCCTTCTGTATGGTATCGTGTAACTACTCCATTTACATTTTTCTCTATTCTTATTCCTTCATCATTATATTTATATTGATATGTATTTGTTCCATTTACTATTTGTGCTAATTCTCTTCCATTTTGCCAAGTGTAGTTGTTTCCATTGTATATTATTGGGTTTCCTATTGCATCATAGGTTATTGCTTGTCCGTTATAGCTTGTTAGTTGGTCCTTCCAATTTGTATTTGTGTAGCTGTAGTTTATTGTATTTGTTGCTGTTCCTAAGTTTTCTGTTGTATATGGATATTCTGTTTTGGTTGTTATATTTCCGCCTAAATTATATGTATATATTATTGTTTTGCTTAGGTCACTATTATCTTCTCTTATTAGTTGGTTTAATTCATCATAATGGTATGTTGCTTTTAGTATGCTTCCTTCTGTGATTGTTTGGATATTACCTAGGTTGTCATATGTATAACTTATGTTGTTTGTTCCGTTTGTTATACTTGATATGCTTGTTGTTGTTTTGTTGTTACCTAAATTTCCATAATTGTATTGTGTTGTATATGTGTTTGTTCCTACTTTTAGCTGTTTATTTGCTATTCTTGATAGTGTATCATAGTTTGTTACTACATTTATGTTATTATTTAGGTTTAAATTTGTTATTCTATTATTTTTATCAAATGTATAATTTATCTCGTTTGTTGCATTGCCTAGTTTATATTTTTTGCTATTTATATTATTATTTTGATCATAAGTATAACTTCTTGTAAAATTATATGTTGTGTTATTTACTTTTACTAGTCTATCTGCTAAGTCGTAAGTATAATAGGTTTTTATTCCCTCTGGTGATTGTGAATATGCTAGGTTTGATTTTGCATCATATTCATACTGATATGTTCCCTGTGTTTTTGTTTGTGTTATCATTCTGTTAAATCTATCATAAGTGTATGATATTTGTTGATTATTTCCATATGTTGCACTGGTTAAAAGTCCATTGTTTGTTGCATAGTTATTTGTTATTAATGTTTGGCTTCCAACCTTTACTTGACTTGTATTTCCAAATTTATCATATATAAAGCTATAGCTAAATCCGTTATGTGTTATGGTATTTAGTCTATCATTTGCATAAGTATAGCTATTTTGATAGTTTTGACCATTTGCTGTTTTTCTTGCTGTTTGAATTCTGTTTAAGGTATCATAGGTATAGTTTATTATATTATTTTTTGCATCTGTTACTTTTGTTAGTGTTCCTGTTGTTTGGTTATATTCATAGTTTGTTTCATTTTCTTTTTCATCTGTTAATTTGGTTAAATAGTTTCCATTAGCTGTGTATTCTGCTTTTGTTTCTATATATTGAGAATCTATATTGTTTTTTACTTTTGAGTTTGTTGCTTCTCCGTATTGATTGTATTCAAAATTATAATTTATGCCTGCACTGCTTATTGCTTTTGTTAATCTATGCTTATATGTTGTATCATATTGATATTCAAATGTGCCACCCTTTGGATTTGTATATTCTATTAAATTGTCATTTCCATCATAATTAAACGTATTTTGCTGTTTTGCCAAGTCTTGTGTTTTTATTAAATTTCCTTTTGAATCATATTGATAGCTTTGCCCAAATTCATCTTTGAATAAAGATATATTTGTAATATATGCTTCGTTTACATTTTCATAGAAACAGAAGTATACTTGTATCATTTTATAATCGTGATTAGCTACAAATTCATGTTGCACAAATTGCCATTGATTGCTTGGATTAATACCTACTGATAACCATTGCTCTGTATTATCAGGTGCTATTACATTTATTGCTATTGTATTACAGGTATTTCCCTTTGCTCTAGTTCCTCCCGCATATACCCATGCTGATACGCTAAATGTGTCTCCTGCTTTTCCACTTGTTATTATATTCTGGTATATTCCTTTCCTCTTACTTGTATCTCCATATAGTCTAAATAAATTATACGTTCCTACTGTTGCTACACTATCCCACATTGATGGTGCGTTAAAGGTTGTCCATTTTTTTGAATTGTTTCCAGGATAATCAAAAGCTGAATTTTCTATCATATTGTATTTATTTGCTATTGTGCCTTCTTCTAATTGTGCATCATCAAAATATATACTACCTTTACAGCCCATTAAACCTAAGCAGACATACAAATCTGATGTTGCATTTGCTGGATATGTAAATGTAAAAGAATATTCTTGCCATCCATTTGTATTTTGAATGTACTCTGACTGTGGTCTAACTAATTCTCCATTTTCATTATAATAATATACAAATAATTGCCCTCCTTCATTTGAAGTTAAATTTACTGTTTTTGCCTTTACTGAAAAAGTATATGTTTTTCCTTTTGGTATAGCTAATGTTTGAGCATAAAAAGTATAATAGCTACCTTGTGCTGGATTTGTAAGTTTTAGACTTCTATTACCACTATATTTTTCTTCTGTCGTCATACAATATGTGCCTTGGTTTAATCCCCAATTAGAACCTACCCATTCTCCATCATATTCTGCACTTCCGTTTATTAGTAAATTATTTACTGATTTTGTTAAATTTCCATCAAGTGTTAATTTATTTTTACTTCCTCCACTTGTCCCATAATTATAAACCTTTCCGTAAGCTTCTTTAAAGTTTTGTGCACCTTTTCCAAAATCTGCTACACTTATTGCTTGTCCCCAGTCGTTAAATGTTACGTTATTACTATATCCTTGGTTATCAGTAAATGTAGTTAAATTATTGCTATATGTTATATCCATGCTATTCCCAACTGTAACAGCGTCATTAGCATACTCTGATATTTTTTTCACTCTCTTTGTTTTATCTGGATAATATTGATATTTTATTAATGAACCATCAATTTTTTGTAATGCATTTAATACGTTATTTGAAAAGTCATAATATGTTCTCAGTCCATCTGGATATTTGATATTATCTAATATACCTGTACTTCCATATGTGTATTCTATTATTTTTCCATCTGGCCCTATCAGTTTTGATAAATAATATCCACTATATTGAAATGTTATTGCTTGTCCTGCTGCATCTGTTACTTTTACTATTATAAATTGGTCTGAAATTGTATCTAGAAAACTTATTACGGTTTTATTACCATTATTGTCTTCTATTTCTTTTAAATGCCATAAGTATTCTCCAGCAACCATTCTTCTTTCAAATCTTAATATATTGTCGCCTTTGTCTTTCATTATAAACATTACTGAGGTTGTGTCTAATGTTAATTCTAAACCTAATCCATCTTCATCTTTATATGTATATGCCGATTCTTTTGTGAAATAATGTCTAGTTCCATCTTCATCCGTATATTCTGCATAATCTGCTGCTCCTATTGTTACCAATTTTATTGTTTGGCTTATATTTAATCTAACGCCTTTTCCAAAACGTAAATTTGTATCTTTATCATTTGTATTGTATATGTGTTTAATTGTTACAGGCATTCTTACCCCTGGTGTTGATATGTCTTCATGTACCCATGTTAAATTTCCATTGTAGTCATTTGTATATACAGTTCCTGCCCTTCCTAAATTTTGTACATGATAGCTTAAGTAATCTTCTAAACCTGTTTGATTTCTATATATTATTTGTACTACTGGTCTTCCTTCATACCATGCTGAGGTTGTATCTGCTGAAATAAAGTAAGCATTGTTTTCTGTTGAATTGTTTGCTTCCATATGTTCTTTTATCATTACTCCATAATTATTCCCTGTTGTATACCATTCTTTTGCTACTGAAGTAATATTAAAGTTATATTGTTTACATTGATTGTTGTAGTCAAATTGGTAAAGTATATAGTCTTCTATTCTAGGTTCGTAATTACTATTTGCATTACTCCAAACTGCTGTTGTTTCATCCCAGTCACTCGTCATTTTATGTACATCTAACTGTATTTGCCTTGTTGGTGGAGTCCATTCGGTTGTTTTGGGATAACTAAATATATTTAAATATGCTCCTATTATCTGGTCTCCTGCCTTTAATTCTGGTAAATCAAATTTAATTAAGCTTCTGTCTGGTACGTTTACATCATTTCCTGCTCTAAATATATGTGCATTACCTTTTGGGTTGTTGCCTTGAGTTGAATATATGAATGTGTCTTGTATGTCTTGATAATATCTAGATGTAAGTATACTAGGATCTATAACTACAGGATATATTCTGCTTGTTTCTTCTAACCAGTTTTTGTCTGGTACTATTGTTACTAAATATTTTCCATTTTGCTCTTCTAAATAAACTTCTATATCATTACTTGTTTCTAAATTGCTATCATACATAAAAGGTGCTTTTATTGTAAATATTACATTTTCTTCATTTTCATCGTATACAATTATGTCTTTAGTTTCCAATTGTTTCATTTTTAATGTTCCAATATCATAAGTAAATACTAATGCATTGTTAATTGCATTGCTATTATTCAGTATTATATCTTCTTTTACGTGTTCTGGCTCTAGTGAGTATTTTATATTAATATTATCTAATATGTTTCCATATTCAACTGTTGTTTGTGGTATGTTTATTTCTATATCTTTTGCTTTTTGACCTTTTATTTTATTTGCTTTTGTTTTCATTTCCTTTATATTTACATTAGATGTTTTTGAACCTAAAAGTCCCCAAGTTATTTTATGTCCATCACTTTCCATACTTCCTATATTAAAACCATCTGTTTTATTAGTAAAATTAATTTTTGCATTCCCTGTTTTATTTCTAAATATTTTTATATCTGTTTTTACATCTTCTATTTTTGTATTTGTCTCTTGTTTTTCGGATATGTTGCTGTTCTCATTGGTGTCTACATCATCTGTTTTTCTTAAAGTTTCCTTTTGGTCTAATACCTCCTCTAGAGTGTTATCTACATCTAATAGTTTTCCTTCTTTTTCATAATGTATATTGTTTGGAAAAATTGTTGCTAGAATTGTACCATCTGACATTAAGAAATGTTTTTCATTTAACGTTCTTTGGTCTTCTAATTCTCCTATAACAGTTGGTTCTTTTTCAGCATTTTCTTCTGTTGTTTTTTTTATGTGCTCATTCATTCTCTCTAGTGTTTCTTCGTCTTTTGTCGTTTGGTTAATTGCAATTACAATGTTGGGTACAAATTGAAAGACCATCACAAACAATAGCATTGTTGCAATGGTCTTTTTTAAAAATTTGTTTTCGATTTTCTTATTCATAAATCACCCTTCTTTCCTAAAAAGATTATATGTGAGTGATTTAAATATGTCAAGCTTTTTTGTGGAATTTGGTAAAAAATGTCAAAAAAGTAAATCTGTTGTTTGAATTACAAATACTGTGCTTGGTTTTTGGGTCAAAATTATCCGCTCCTTTTGATTATTTTTTTATTACTAGTTCATCATCTTTGCAGTCTATTGTTACTCTTTGTTTTGGTAATATTGTTTGTTTTATGATTTCTCTTGCTATTAATGTTTCTAGTTTCTTTTGTACAAAACGTTTTAATGGTCTTGCTCCATAAACTGGGTCGTATCCGTTTTTTATTAGATATTCTTTTGCTGATTTTGTTAATTCTATTGATATTTCTTGATTTTCTAAACGTTTATTTAAGTCTATAATTAGCAAGTCTAATATTTTTCCTATTTCGTTTTGTGTTAGCGGTTTGTAAAATACTATTTCATCTAGTCTGTTTAAGAACTCTGGTCTGAAGCTTTGTTTTAGTAATTTTTCTACTTTTTCTTTTGCTTCTTCTGTTCTTCCTGCATTTTTTCATAGACCGTATCACTTTCCGTTCTTCCGGCAGTTTCCGCCACCTGTATTCCCTGCTGACCGCATGCCGTCAGCAGCACAATCCCCACAAGCGCCATTCTACAAATACGTCTACGCATCACACATCCCGATTTAATCTCTTTATAAAATATATACTCCCTACTGCTTTTTCTTATTCTCCTAAAAGACGGTGTCTTCCCTGATCTGTTTACATACCGGAATTCTTATTATCCTCATTATAATTTATAATTCTTCCAAGCATACCGGCATATATGGCTCTTCCCTTCTGCGTCAGATGAATTCCATCCTCGAGATAGTCATCTGCATTAGTACTGTCAATTCCCAGTGTCTGATATGCATCCATAAACAAGGTATCGAGTTCATTCGAAACGTATTCACAGGCTCCTTTAAAATCACTGATGGTTCCATAACCATTGCTCATCATATTCGCATCTCCCAAAAAGGCACCGTTTTTACCAAAGAATTGTGAATAACAGGGAGAACACAATACAATAGCAGCATTGGGCGATACAGCTCTAAGATTACCAACCGCAATCCGAAGTGCTCCCGCATACGTATGCATATCATACGGATCCTCCACATCCCCGGGATTAATTCCTCTTAAGAAATCATTGACTCCATATTCAATGACATAATAATCTACGGTTGAGAAATCCACTTCCTTGTTATCCATAATTTCACCGGCTCTGGTACCCTTAAAAATATCTGTCGGAATGTCTCCCTTAATTGCCTTGGTGACTCCGATCAGACTTCTGGATGTCCAGTCCTCATTTCCTTCCTTCTCACCATATTCAATTGTTGCACTTGTTCCGGCAATTGCCATATTGTACACATTCGCATTACAGGCAACACCCGTAAGATAAGCAATACCGGTCTCATCCCGGTGATTATCAATGATACTGTCTCCAAGGAAAACAATATTCAGTTTGTCATCACCAAGCTTTTCTGTATCTACGTGGCTTACCGACTGTTCCGGATGGGGAACC
>ERZ779851.3157-NODE-3157-length-11417-cov-2.179634_pt1 | contig 11417 bp, 14 predicted proteins | sample MGYA00511094_ERZ779851 | MGnify/ENA primary metagenome ERZ779851 (study PRJEB29588, sample SAMEA2155512) | human gut metagenome | biome: human gut; feature: human-associated habitat; material: faeces | place: Denmark | collected 2008/2010 ...
TGGTAACTGCGTAATTGGTGGAGGCAGTCCGTGGACAAAGGATGGCACAAAAGCGGATTTGAGTCTGAATCTGCTTGCCAGAGCGCGAGCAGTATCCTACATCAAAGAACATCCGGACTGCCCGGAAGTTCACTGCGCCATCTCCTGCCGCATCGGTTCTCCTGAAATCCTTGTTGTCTTTACCGACAAATCCGGAAATGAATTGCTCTCTTACCGTGAAACGATTACTCCGGCAGAAGTCATCGAAGAGTTCCGTCTGCGTGAACCGCGTTTTGCTGATATGTGCAGAAACGGATTGTTTTCATGATTGCAGCATTTACCTGGTGCATTACGGCATTGAGCCTGACCGGAACGATTCTCAACGTAAAAAAGAACAGTCTCTGCTTCTGGCTGTGGGCTGTCGGCAATACGGCATGGTTGCTGTATGACCTGTGGCTGGGAACATACAGCAGAGCTGCACTTGATGTAGTTCAGCTTGCCTTTGCCGTGTGGGGCATTTTTGCGTGGAAAAAGAAAGTCCCCTCAACTTGAGGGGTACTTGTCGGCTACTTGTAGGGTGAACTTGTAGGGTCAGCTTGTCCGCTACTTGTCCGGTGAGCTTGTCCGGTTATCCGGCATATTCAAATTTGCCTTTGACCGAACTCTTGACGATGCGGGGATTTTCCTTGATTTTCATTTCGCGGAAGATGCTGCCGTAGAGAGTTTGCTCCGGAGTTTTGCAGTCCGTGGGGATCCACAGCCCGGAGTCGGTGGCGGCTTTGACCATCTCACGGGTATTCATCGGCTCGCCGCTCTGCTTGAGAACTTCCACCGCCGCATCCATGAGAGAGAGTTTTTTCTCTTTCTTTGGTGCGGTGGTGCATTCCGGCGCAGGGTTCGGAGCTTCATCTTCAACGGGGACAGGCTCTGCGACAGGCTCGATGCTAACGGTCGGAACTTTGATGCGCGCGCTTGGCATCATAAACTCTTTGCCGGATGCGATGCTTTTTACCCAGTAGGCATCGCCATCCGCCATAGCTTTGAGGATTTCCACTTCTACCGCATTGCGTCCGACCTTAAGGATCACTTTGCTGCCGACTTTGATTTCAGATGTTCCGTTCATTTTCTATCTCCTATATTGTTGGTTACGAGCATATTACCTTGCTCTACTGTTAATAAAGCGTGCCTTCCGGAGATAGCCAGCGGAGTTTTGATATTAAACGCTTAATTCTTTACTATGAGGATGTTATATGGATAAACAACTTAATCCTCTTGCCTTGTCCCGGGAAAATCTTGTAACGCTTCTCAAAAAGGCCGGATTCCGGGATATGACAGCAGAAATGCTGCAGGAGGATATTGACGGCGGAGTGCCGGTAAACGCTGACGGCACTATCAGCCTTGTGAAATATATGGCGTGGATAATCAGGGAGGTTCACAGTAATGGCGACAATGAATCCAGCCAAACTGCGGCCGAGTGAAGCAGTCCGGCTTATCAACTCCACCCCACTGCATGATGTTCTGAATGACCGGCAGTTACGCCGTCACAGAGAAAGAGCAGGATTCCGGATTTCCGATGATAACGGTCAGAGTATAAATCTGTTCAAATATGCCGCCTGGTTGCGTGAGCAGTTATTTATAAAACAGAATACTCCTGTGCAGACCTATGAGGAAAAGAAAAATGCTGTCCGCAACCGGAATATTGCTTTGGCATTGGCGGGGCGGGATATCGGTGATTTGCCGGAAGTGGAGAACCCGGAACTCAAGGAACTGTGCAGAAATGATTTCAAACTCTTCTGCGAATCTTATTTTCCCGGCAACTTTACACTTGCCTGGAGTGATGACCATCTGAAAGTCATCAACCGCATTGAAACGGCAGTTTTGCGTGGCGGACTTTTTGCATTGGCAATGCCCCGTGGCTCCGGGAAATCAACCTTGACCGAGTGTGCCGCATTATGGTCCATGCTCTATGGTCACAGAGAATTTGTAGTCCTTGTCGGAGCAACAGAAGCTGCAGCACTTGAAATGCTGGAAAGCATTAAAACAGAATTGGAAATCAATGACAATCTTGTTGCGGATTTTCCGGAAGTCTGTTTTCCCATATCTGCCCTTGACGGTATTGCCAACCGCTGTGCCGGACAGCTCTACAAAGGTGAGAGAACCCGGATCACTTGGACCAGCAATGAAATCGTTTTACCAACTATTGCTGAAAGTCCTGCATCCGGTATTATTGTCAGGGTAGCTGGTATAACCGGGCGTATCCGTGGAATGAAATACAAGCGCAGTGACGGCAGAAATGTCCGCCCCAGTCTTGTAATCATTGATGACCCGCAGACTTCCGAATCCGCAGGCAGTCTTGAACAGACCAGAAAAAGAGTCCGCGTTCTTGCCGGAGATATTCTCGGTCTCGCCGGACCCGGTCAGAAAATATCAGGCATCATGCCATGTACCATTATCCGCCCGGGAGATATGGCAGATACGATTCTCAACCGGCAGACTCATCCTGACTGGAACGGTGAAAAAACAAAGATGCTTTATACAATGCCCAAAAACATGAAGCTCTGGGAACAGTATGCTGATATCCGGGCAGAATCGCTGCGGACCGATGGCAATTTCCAGGCTGCAACAGATTTTTATGCAGAACACCGCAAGGAGATGGATGAAGGGGCGGTTGTGGAGTGGGAGGCACGGTTCAATGACGATGAGATTTCCGCTCTGCAGCACGCCATGAATCTGAAGTTTCAGGATGAAGCGGCATTTATGAGTGAATATCAGAATGAACCTCTGCCGGAAGATATGGGCGATGATGTCATGCTCTCTGTTGATGAGATCGCCAGCAAGGTCAACGGTTTGAAAGAGGGACGCATTCCGCTGGAGTGTGACCGGGTAACGGCATTTATTGATATTCAGAAATCTCTTCTGTTTTATGCCGTCACCGCCTGGTCAGAAAATTTCAGCGGTGCGGTCATTGAGTACGGAGCATGGCCCGATCAGCACAACCGTATTTTTTCTCTTGCTTCTGCCAATCCTACAATACAGGCAAAGTTTCCCAATGCCGGATTGGAAGGGTGTCTTTACGGAGCATTATCTGAATTGACTGATGACTTGCTTTCCCGGGAATGGGAGCGTGAAGACGGAGCATTGCTGAAAATTGAAAGAGCCATGATCGATGCCAACTGGGGACAGAGTACCGATGTGGTTTACCAATTCTGCCGTCAGAGTCAGTGGGCAGGCATTCTCTTTCCGGCACACGGACGCTATGTCGGGGCAAGCAGCAAACCGATGACTGAATACAGAAGGCAGCCGGGAGACCGTCTGGGATTTAACTGGATGATGCCGAATGTTGTCGGCAAAAGAGCTATACGGCACGTGATATTTGATACAAACTTCTGGAAATCATTTATCCATGCCCGCCTTGCAGTTCCTATGGGTGACCGGGGATGTTTGTCATTTTATGGACGCCACCCTGCGCTTCATCAACTTATTGCAGAACACCTGACTGCGGAATACAGGGTGAAGACCACCGGGCGTGGCAGAACTGTTGATGAATGGAAACTCCGTCCGGAACGCAGTGATAACCATTGGCTGGACTGCCTTGCCGGGTGTGCGGTATGCGGTTCTATGCTCGGAGCAACTATGCCGGAGTTCGGAATTGCCTCTACCCGTAAAGCCGTATCCGGTCCGGCAATGCGTCTTTCGGATATCCGCAGAATGAAAACTGGAGACTTACCAACATCTTCGGTCTTACCGACTCAAGGTCTGAAACTCTCTGAAATCCAGAAAAACAGAAAAAAATGAAAAAAATCAAATTTTTTTCAAAATCAATGGGAGTAAATCGACCTTTGCGGGAAAGAAACTGAGTAGAACAAAAACAAAGGATTTTCAATATGGATTATGGAAGTATTTGCAGCGGTGTTGAAGCTGCCGGACTTGCTTGGAAAAAGCTCGGATGGAAAGCAAAGTTTTTTGCCGAAGTAGAGCCTTTCCCCTCTGCGGTACTGATGCACCGTTTCGGAGCGACAAAACCGCTCCGCACACTTGATCCTGATTCGGCAGATAATGAAAAGGAACGGAAACAGCGTGTAACCTGGCAAAAACAGATTGCCGAATTTCCTTCCGGTGGAACTGTTCCGAATCTGGGAGATTTCACAAAAATAACAAAGGATGATTATGAAGGAAAAATTGAATTGCTTGTCGGTGGGACCCCCTGCCAGTCCTACAGCCTTGCCGGATTGCGGAAAGGACTCTCCGATCCCAGGGGCAATTTGGCCCTTGAATTTGTCAGGCTGGCTTACCGCACAGATGTCCGGTGGACAGTCTGGGAAAATGTACCGGGCGTACTATCGAGCGGAGGCGGACGCCATTTTGCCAGCTTCTTATCGCTCCTCTGCGGATGGGAAGTCCCAGTCCCTGAAAAAGGATGGGGAAAATCAGGAATTGTCACTTCCGCCCCAGGATGTTTCAGCTTGGCATGGCGAATTTGCGACAGCCAATATACAAGAGTTCCCTCGTTCCCGCGAGCTATTCCCCAACGGCGAAGAAGACTCTTCGTGGTCGGATACCGTAGCCAGCCTGTCGGAAATCCTTTTGACTGGCAGTATCCCGCAGCGGTACTTCTTGACGGCGAAATGCGCGACCGGGATAATCCGCCGAGCCGAAAGACGCGGCAAGACTCTGCCATCTCTTCTATTGATGGCTCTGCAGAGACAGGCGGCTTGCACAGAGTAAGTCATACCGTGCGGATGCGTGAGGGTTGCTCCGGTGGCGGGAAAGGACCGCTAATCAGTACGGAACGCTCTCTTACTTTGGCAACTGCCAATGACCAGACGCTGGTGCAGTGGTGGGACGGCAGTGAAAAAGCCGACACTCTGACTTGTACCAGCAATAATCAGCTGATGCCGGATAAGAAAAAACTGCAATGCGTAATTGATATGCGGCAAGTCGATGTCCAGGAAGAAGAAGTTTCTCCGACCCTGATTGCCACCGATTACAAAGGAGGAAAAGCTGTGTACGAAGAACCGGAAGTCATTTGTTATGAAAATCATGCCAATGACAGCCGAGTCACAGAAACTGATGGAGTTTCTCCGACAATCACCGGGAGATGCGGCACAGGCGGAAATAATCTTCCGCTGGTGCAGGATGTTCTCGGATTTATCAAAAATGATGCCGGTGGCAATCAGGAGGGATACTGGGAAGAGGTTTTCCCCACGGTCAGAAGTCAGGTGATCCCAGCAGTAGCGGTCAAAGAGTGTTTTAATATCACTCCCTGCGATGCCAACGGAACACGTGCCGACCGTCCCAATGGCGGTCTGTATGTGACCAAAGCTGAAGCAGGCAAAACAGTTACCGCCAACGGCCCGGGAACAGAAACTGTTGTCATTGAAAGTGAAGTAATTGCACTTGATGGTGACAAAATGGCAAAGGCAGAGCGCAAGGGTGGTTCCGGACTCGGCATCAGCGAGGACGGAGTGATGTATACCCAGACAGCAAAGGATGTTCATGCTGTGGCATATCAATCACCGCAAGGAGTGGATGTTTACAATCAGCAGATCACCGGCGATGTTGCAGGAACACTTACTTCTGCCAGCGGAGAACCGAATACTTCCGGTCCCAAGGTAATGAGCAAAGCAACTGTCCGCAGACTGCTCCCGGTTGAATGTGAACGCCTTATGGGATTTCCTGACAACCATACCAGAATCCCCTGGAAAGGGAAACCGGCAGAGGAATGTCCGGATGCCCCCCGCTATAAAGCCTGTGGCAACAGTATGTGCGTCAATGTTATGGAATGGATCGGTCTGCGGATTCAGCGTGTGGAAAACTACATCAAGGCAAAGATGGCTGCTGGCAAAGCGGAATAATCACTTTGCCAATTTTTCAAAGGACTTGGCATAGCGTTCGCCGAATTTAAGTATGGACTTACGGACTTTTTCAGTCTTTGCCATATCCTTGTTCTGCTGTAATTCTGTTGCCATAAAAAAGCCCTTTCGATAAAATAAATCACACGGTAATATAATTCATAACAACGTAAAAGTCAAGGAGTTTTATGTCAGAAAACCAAGAGAATCTTGAGGAAAAAATCCGTCAAAATGCCACTGGTCCTAAATCCGTGGATATTGATGGGCAGAAAGTGGAGCAGCATTCCATAGCAGACCAGATTGCCGCAGATGAATATCTTGCAAAAAAGAAAGCTCTGCGCAGAGGTAACGGTCTGAAAATTACCAAACTCAACCATTCAGGAGCAGTATAATGCTGAAAAAACTGAAATCAATGTTCCGCAGCAGAACCCCTCCTGCGGAAAACCCGGTCAGGGTAATCGGCAGATTTGATGCGGCACAAACTACCCGGGACAACATCCGGCACTGGGCAATGGCCGATTATCTCTCTGCAGACCAGGAGGCAAATCCGGAGATCCGCAAAACTCTCCGTATGCGCTCCCGGTATGAAGTTGCCAATAATTCCTATGCAAAGGGATTGGTGCAAATGCTTGCCAATGACACCATCGGTACTGGTCCGCGGATTCAGTTGCTGACGGAAAATGAGCATTACAACGATGAGATCGAACGGGAGTTTATGGCGTGGGCTGAAGCGATCCGTCTACCGCAAAAACTGCGGATGATGAGAGTTGCCCGGTGTCAGGACGGTGAATCTTTTGCCGCAATGGTCACAAATCCCAAGGTAAATCACCCGGTCAAAATGGATATTCAACTGCTTGAAGCAGACAGGATTGCCGGTGAATTGCAATGGAAGAACGATGACAATAGCGTTGATGGCATCACCTACGATGACTGGGGAAATCCGGTAAGTTACCGGGTTCTGAAATATCATCCGGGAGATGAAAAGTTCTCCACTGGGTGGGAAGCGTTCCATATTCCGGCAGAGTATATGCTCCATATTTTCCGGGCAGACAGACCCGGATTGCACCGGGGGATACCGGAACTGACAGCAGCTCTTCCGCTTTTTGCTCAACTGCGAAGATACAACTTGGCGGTACTGTCTGCCGCTGAAGCTGCTGCAGACTTTGCGGCAATTCTTTACACGGATGCTCCCCCGGACGGAGAAGCAGAAAGAGTTCCGCCAATGGATGCGTTGGAGTTGGAACGGAATATGATGCTGACAGTGCCTGCCGGGTGGAAGATGGCGCAGTTGGATGCGAAACAGCCGACTGCAAATCATGCCGAATTTGTCAAAATCATTCTGTCGGAAATCGCCCGGTGTGCTGTATCTACATACGGCTCTGTATCAGGTGATTTCAGCGGTCACAATTACGCCAGCGGCAGACTTGACAATCAACTTTACCATAAAAGTGTGCTGGTAGACAGAGCCTTTTGGGAATCAGAAGTGCTGAATCAGATTTTTGCAATGTGGTTCAGAGAATATTCCCTGGTCAATCCCACCGGAGAGTTCCGGACGCCGCGTCACACATGGTTCTGGGACGGATTTGTCCATGTTGATCCGACAAAAGAAGCAAACGCCCAGCAGATAAGACTTGCAAATCATACCACTACCTTGGCTGCCGAATGCGCCAAAGACGGCCGTGATTATATGTCGGTACTGCGGCAGAGAGCAAAAGAAATCAAACTGATGCGGGAGTACGGCATCCCTGTTCCGGGAGAGCAACCGGCATCACAACCCACGGAATCAGAAGAAGATTCCCAACAACAGGAGAATGAAAAAGATGAGTGAATTTACGCTCATTGAAGCTGCCAATGGTGGCAAGCCGAAAGTTTCTGGACTTGCCTACGGCGGTGGAAAGATGAATTTGCCGGGATGGAAATTCCCGGTAGTGGTCGATCTGGCGGGAATGGAGATCCCTGATACCGTTCCTTTGCTGACAAACCATGAAAACAAAACTGACAGCCGTGTCGGAATGATTTCAGCCAGCGTCAAAAACAATGCTCTGGAAATCACCGGAGAAATCGTTTCCGACAGCAAAGATGCCCAAGATATTGTGGCGCAGTCCAAAGCTGGTGCTGATTGGCAGCTCTCTATCGGTGCGGATGTCAGGGAGTGTGAGTTGGTAAAAAGCTCCCGTGAAGTCAACGGTCAAACCATTGACGGTCCTTTTTACCATATTCAAAAATCTGTTTTGAGAGAAGTTTCCGTGGTGGCGGTCGGCGCGGATGCTTCTACAAAAATGCGTGTTACCGCCCAATTCAATCTTATCAATAACAAAGGAGAAGTCATGACTGACGAAAACAAAAATCTGAAAGCGACGGGTGCAGAAAATGCGGAACTGGAAAAAGATGAGCGCAAGGCACAGCCGGAGGAAGTCAAAGCAAAAGCTGAAGTGGACCTTGCTGCGACTGCAAAAGATGCCGCTGTGGCTGCTGTCAAAGCAGAGCGTGAACGCGTGAGTGAAATCCAGGCAATCTGCGCCGGTGAATTTCCTGAAATTGAAAAGCAGGCTGTTTCTGCCGGTTGGTCTCCTGAAGTGGTGACCAAAAAAGTTCTTGAAACTCTCCGTGCCGAGCGTCCTGCCGCCAGCGTCAATATTGCCATCCACAGTAAACCGGAAGGTGGTGAAATGCGAAAAACTCTTGAAGCTGCAATGAGTCTGCGTGTTGGCGTTTCTGCTGATGCTTTGGAAAAATCTTACGGAGCGCAGACCGTTGAAGCGGGTATGCGTGAAATGGATATGCCCCTCAAGCAGTTGATGGTGGAGTGCATGAAACTTGACGGTATTCCTTACAGTCGTGGCTTTGACAATGAAACCATCCGTGCCGCTTTCAGTTCTGTTTCCCTGCCGGGTATTCTTTCCAATGTGGCAAACAAAAAACTGCTTCAGAGCTACGAAGCCCAGCCGGTCATCGCTACCAAACTCTGTTCCACCGGGGATCTCAATGATTTCAAAGAAACGGAAAGATTCCGCTTGACGGATGTCGGTGATCTGCTCCCGGTTGCCGCTGACGGTGAAATCAAGGACGGCGGTCTGTTGGAAGAAGCTGCGACCAACCGTTTGGAAACTTACGGCAAAAAATTCTGCCTGACCAGAAAAATGATCATCAACGATGATTTGAACGCCTTTATGAAAGTTCCGGTTGCCATGGGTAACAGAGCGGCAAGATTGATCGATCAGCTCTTTTTCTCCCGTCTGCTTCAGAACCCAGCCCAGAATGATGGTAAGGCTCTGTTCCATAACAGCCACCGCAACATTCTGACCGGTGCATCCAGTGCATTGTCTGCCGACTCTCTCAAAAAAGCGGTTCAGCTCTATCTGGATCAGGTGGATGCGGACGGGCAGCCGATCTCCGTTGAACCCCGGTATCTGCTTGTTCCTACTGCATTGAAACATCTTGCCATTGAACTCACCCGCGGTGCAACTCTGGTGATGAGCGGCGGTGCTGAAAATACGGTCAGACCGGCAATCAATGTCCTTGCCGATGAAAATCTGCAGGTGGTGTCCAGTCCTTACCTCGGCAATGCGGCCTATGACGGCAGCAGCCAGACTGCCTGGTATCTCTTCGGTGATCCGCGTACTGTGGATACTTTTGAACTCGGATTCCTCAAGGGCAAACGCACTCCTACCATTGAGCGTGGCGAAACTGACTTCAATACGCTGGGGATGTGGTTCCGCGTTTACTTTGATATCGGCGTCCGTGAGCAGGACTTCCGCGGTATGGTGAAAGCCAATGGTGCGGCCTAATCTGACAGAAACATTCAAAATTTGGAGAAAACTTTATGATTGCACGTTATGTTCATGAGGGCAAGTCCCTTGATTACCGTCCGTCCGAAGCTGTTGCTGCCGGAGAAGTCATTGTTCTGGAATCTCTTGTCGGCATTGCCAGACTGGATATCGCTTCTGATACTCTGGGTTCTCTTGCGGTGACCGGTGTTTTTGAAGTTGCAAAGGCATCCGGAGAAATTTCCGCAGGCGTTCCCCTTTACTGGGATGCAAAAAACAAAAATGTCACCGTTTCTGCTGCCGGGAACATTTACATCGGCAAAGCAGTTGCCAGTGCCGCATCTGCGGATGCAACCATTCATCTCCTGCTTAATGCTCCCTATGTGGCAGCAGTCACTGCGTGATGAATATTATGGAACAGGCTGCTCAATGGCTTGATTCCCAACGGCGCAATACCCTCTCTGTTCCGGCGGTTTATATCTGCCGGGGCGGAGAGAGTTTTAACATCTGTGCCACTCTGGGAAGAACGCTGTTCAGAGCCGAAAATGAATACGGTATGACGATCCGGACAGAATCGCGGGACTTTATTGTTTCCGCAGCAGATTTGCCGGTCGATCCGGTACAGGGAGATACAATTCAGTATGATGGACGCAAGTATGAAGTCCTTGCTCCCAACGGAGAATCGGTCTGGATATGGTCCGGTTCACAGCATCTTGTCCGCAGGATCCATACCAAAGAGATAGGAATAATATAATGGCAAACGGAGATATTCCCGACCATCGGGATCTTTGGGACGCAGTCAATCAGTCCCGGCTTGAGCTTGCAGAATTAAAAGGCATGATAAAAATGCACTTTGAAGCAGGACAGCATCATTATCCGCCCTGCAAACCGGCTTCCGATATGCAGAAAACAATGCTTTCCGCTTTAGGAGCTGCTCTGCTGGCACTGCTTGCTGCAATCGGCAATATTGTTGTAGCTTTCCTGAAAGGAGGAGCATGAGCGAAGTTTTGAAACTTGCTGAAGCTGTAACGGCAGAACTTGCAGAATACAATGCTGAATTGCTGTTTTACCCGGAATTTGAACTCCGGGATTTGGAAACCATGAAAGTGGCAGTAGTACCCATTGCCACTGAATACAAAACCCTTTCCCGCACATCCCATGAAGAACTTCTGAAAGTTCAAATCGGATTTATGAAACGGGGAATTGAGGATGAACTTCCGGAACTGCTTCACACTGTAGAGCGTATCGGCCTGGGATTTCTCAACAAAAAACTTGCCGGAGCAATTTGCATCGGCGTTGGGTACAACCCCATCTAAAGTCCCGAACATCTGCGGGAAAGACGGCAGTTCACTTCCGTCATGGAACTCACCTTCAAGCAGATACGCTGATGATAAAAGGTGCAGATGTAAGAGTTGAATTTGATACTCACGAACTGAAAAGAACGATTCAGAAAAGCGGCACAAAACCACTTACCCGTGCCGGAGCATACATCCGGAAATCAGCCCGGAATGCTGTGTCGAGGTCAAAACATTCCTCCGCACCGGGAAAACCTCCGCATACCAGACGCGGATTACTTAAACGCTCAATCCTCTTTGGCGTGGAAAAGGAACGGATGACTGTTGTCATCGGTCCGGCTGAATCTTTTATCGGTATCTCAATGACGGCTCATGAGTTCGGCGGTATGTACCGCAAAAGAAAATACCCAAAGCGTCCGCTTATGGGACCTACACTTGTAAAAGTCGCTCCCCAGTTGCCGAAACTGTGGGAAGACACTCTCAAACCTTAAAAACAGGAGTTTTATTTATGGCTGTTGTTCTTG
>ERZ779851.3162-NODE-3162-length-11408-cov-47.432309_pt1 | contig 11408 bp, 8 predicted proteins | sample MGYA00511094_ERZ779851 | MGnify/ENA primary metagenome ERZ779851 (study PRJEB29588, sample SAMEA2155512) | human gut metagenome | biome: human gut; feature: human-associated habitat; material: faeces | place: Denmark | collected 2008/2010 ...
GTAACACATTGTGGTTGACTGGCGACCAGATTCGTAAGGGTGCTGCCCTGAACGCTGTTCAGATTGCTGAGTACTTGATTAAGGTGGGCAACGTAAAGTAAGCCATACCTTATTTATATAAAAGAATATAACAAGAGCGGATGCTTGGTAATAAAGGGCCAGGCATCCGCTTTTTGTATGTAGATAGTTAAAAGCTGATTTCCGGGTCCTGTTGGTACAAAAAGCAAGGAAAAGTTTGGCGTTCTCATTTTCTTTGCTTAACTTTGCAATCAAGTAATGGTATTTAAATATTTGAAGTATGAAATATCCTATAGGAATACAGTCGTTTGAGCAGATCATCAATGATGGTTATGTATATGTTGATAAGACAGATTTGGTTTATCAGCTTACTCTTGGCAAAATCTATTTTCTGAGTCGTCCTCGTCGATTCGGAAAGAGTCTGCTTGTTTCTACTCTCGAGAATTATTATCTGGGTAAGAAAGAGTTGTTCAAAGGCTTGAAGATTGATGCCTTGGAGAAGGAGTGGAAAACCTATCCTGTATTCCATCTGGATTTCAATGGAAAGAATTACAATGATAAAGATGCTCTGATAGAAACGCTTACTGGTTTTGTAGAAGAACAGGAGGCGCAATATGGACGTGATCCTTATCATAACTCAATAGGTGACAGGTTTGCGTATGTATTGAAGTCTGCCCATCAGCAGACGGGGCATCGTTGTGTGGTCTTGATAGATGAATACGACAAGCCTTTGCTTGATGTGATGGATTTGCCTGAGAAGATTCGTGTCAACAATGTGGATATTACCTTGGAGGAGAACCACCGCAACATCCTCAAGGCTTTCTATTCTACTTTCAAACTTGCCGATGCTGACTTGCAGTTCGTATTGCTTACTGGTGTTACCAAGTTCTCGCAGATTAGTGTGTTCAGCGGTTTCAATCAGCCTAACGATATCAGTATGGATAATCAGTTTGATGCGCTATGTGGTATTACGGATGACGAATTAGAATTTTATTTCAAATCTGCGATACAAGAACTTGCTGACAACTATGGATATTCTTATGAAGAAATGCATGAGGTGCTAAGACGACAGTTTGACGGTTACCATTTTGGAAATAGATTGAAAGGAGTTTATAATCCTTTTAGCATTCTCAATACTTTTTTCAAGATGGATATCCGTGACTATTGGTTTCGCACAGGTACGCCAACTTATTTGGTTCGTCTTTTGCAAGACAGCAATGAAAACCTCAACGATTTGACAGGCAAGTATTATGACGAGAGTGAGTTTGTTGACTATCGTGCAGATAAAGAGAAACCTCTTCCTATGATTTATCAGAGCGGTTATCTCACCATCAAGGGGTTCGATCGTGAAATGCGTACATATCTGCTTGATTTCCCGAATGACGAGGTGAAGAAAGGTTTTCTTACGATGACCGCTAATAGTTATCTCGCTACTAAGGAGGATGCTGGCTCATGGGTACGCAGTGCCGTTATAGCCTTGAAGCGTGGGGAGTTGGAAAAGTTCAAAACTCTCCTTACTTCTTTCCTAGCTAGCATTCCATACACGGCTCGCCGTAAGGAAAATGAGACAGAGAAGGAGAGATACTTTACTTATACGCTCTATCTTATCTTCCGTATTGCCAGCTGCTATATTACCTATATAGAGAAAGAACAAAGCTATGGTCGTCTCGACTGCTGTGTGGAAACATCGGAGCATGTCTATATCTTCGAGTTCAAACTTGATGGTTCGGCAGAGGCAGCTTTGAAGCAGATAGATGATATGGGATACGCCAAGGAGTTCTTGGCTTCGGAAAAGATAATACATAAAATTGGGGTAAATATCTCGTCGGAGACAGGAACTGTTGCTGATTGGAAAGTGGAAGAAGAGAAATGAAGAAATAATTAGAAAAAATGATTGAAAGATTCAAACTCTTGCTCCAGGAGATGAACCGGGGCATTTATGAGAAGGAGACGGAGATATCGCTCTCGCTCCTGGCAGCTCTGGCAGGTGAGAGTATCATCCTGCTGGGACCTCCGGGTGTGGCAAAGAGTATGGTGGCCAGACAGTTGAAGACGGCATTCAGGGATGCTCAGAGCTTTGAGTATCTGATGTCGCGATTCTCTACACCCGATGAAATCTTCGGTCCGGTGAGCATTCAGAAACTGAAGACTTCGGATACTTACGAGCGTGCGGTGGAGGGTTATCTGCCTACTGCCGATGTGGTTTTCCTGGATGAAATCTGGAAGGCGGGACCTGCTATCCAGAACACGCTCCTTACGGTGATTAACGAGAAAATCTTCAGAAACGGCAATCGAGAAATGCATCTTCCTCTGAAGCTTCTCGTGGCTGCAAGCAATGAGTTGCCGGCTAAGGGAGAAGGACTGGAGGCGCTCTGGGACCGATTCGTTATCAGAATAGAAAGCCGACCGATTAAGCTGGAGAAGAATTTCCGGGCGATGCTCTTGGAAGTGAAGAGTGAAGAACGAGGAGTGAAAAAACAAAGTCCGGCGGCCGAAGGAAAAGCGAATTCAAATGCTATTACTGCTGAGGAATATGCAGGATGGACGGAGCGTATCGATAAGATTGGCGTGAAAATCGAGGTGCTCGATGCAATTTCCGCTATCCGTAAATCTCTGAGAGCCGTGAATGTGGATGAGGCTGCCGAGCGCAGAAACATCTATGTGAGTGACCGAAGATGGAAGAATATCGTCCGCCTGCTTCGCACTTCAGCCTTTATGCAGGATAGGGAAGAGGTGGATATCTGCGATTTGCTTCCTATCTACCATTGTTTGTGGCAGGAACCGGAAGAGCGGGATGCTATCCGAAACATCGTGATCCATGCCCTTTTTTCTCCTTTTGCAGATAAACTCGTGGAGATGAAGAATGCGCTTGCTGAGGATATTAAGTATCATCGTGTACGCAGGAATCCGGAGGATGGAAGGGATTACGAGGGAGAGATAGAAAACCTTTCGGATGGCTTGAGCTCGCTGGAAAGGCAGTTGGGCGAGAATCTCTTCGCATCTGCTGATGATAAGGCGGAAATATCGGCTTATCTCCGCGATTTCTATAAGGAACTGGCGTTTACCCGTCAGGATACGATGAAACTTTATGAGGTTTAATCGCCTCCTATTACATTATTATATATAGAAGAATCTAAACATGATGAATGAACAGAAAATATTGACTCCAGAGTTGGAGGCGCGTGTTCACCAGGCGGTGGATAACTTTATGCAGGGCTATGGCTGCTGCCAGTCGGTAGTGGCTGCCTTTGCCGATTTATATGGTCTTGATGATGAGATGGCGAAGCGCATTGGTGCCGGCTTCGGTGGTGGAGTAGGCAGAATGAGAATGATGTGTGGTGCTGTTTCGGGCATCGTGGTGCTCGTTGGCTTGGATTGCGGACAGACCGAGGGGGATGACCGCGAGGGCAAGTCGGCCTGCTATAAGGTGGTGCAGGATTTGCTCGCCAAATCGAAGGAGCAGAACGGCAGTATCATCTGTGCCGAAATCCTCGGCTTGAAGGGCCACGAGAAAGCGCAGTCCAGCTATGTGGCTTCGGCAAGAACGGCAGAATATTACAAGTCTCGTCCTTGCGCAGCCAAAGTAGAGAGTGCTGCAAGAATCTTCGCAGAATATCTGATGGAGAAAAAATAAGGATTTACTCCTATGAAATACCAGAATAACAAGGACTTGGCGGAGGCACAGTATTACTTGAAGATGCTGGATGACTTCTGCAAGTCGGGACAGGTGAAGATTCCTGATCCGACAGGCACCGCCATGCCTTGGAATTTGAAGGAAGACCCGCTGAAGGATTATCTCATTCATCTCTTTACCCTGAAAGTAACCATAGAAGAAACTGGCGAAGAGGTGCAGAAATTCGTGCGACAGGTGGTGAACAGCAAGATTAAGAGCAAGGTGTTCTATGATAGCGTGGGAAAATTCATCGTGGAATGCGTCCACCACATGCGGTTCCAGCGTCAGCGTGCCTGGACCGAGAGTCATCGGGCAGATGATGTGCTCGATTGGGCTCCCTTCAAGCGGATGGATGAACAGGTGTGGCTCCCTTTGCTCGACCAGCTGGAACAGGAACATGCTGAAGATGGGTTCGATAAGCCTTTCTTCCTCAAGCTGATGACTGGAGACGGGGCTTCGAAACCCGAAAACTGGGAAAGGCTGGTAAGAGACTGGAAGGTCTGCATCGACCATCAGGTATTGGACAAACTGAAGGACTTCATCTCCCTCCGTCAGAACAACTTCGAAACAGGACTGGTGCGCATGATGGACCAGATAACCCGCAACATGAAGACGAAGGGCGTTTCGGAACAGCGCGCCGTACAAGCCTGGGAACTGATGACGAACGGATGGACTGAAACGGAGTTTGAACGCCGTCTGAACCAGGTGAAGATTCAGGATAAATACCCCGAAATCAAGGAAATTGTGGCAAAGATGGGACGAGTAGCCGATGCCAACGGCAAAGACCGGCTCACCATCGCATCGGGCGTAGAGATGAAGATGGAGCATTCAGCGGGTAGCGATATCGAGGGCATTACCGTGGGCGATGATCTCAACTCCCTTCTTCCCCTCGAACTGGCACAGTACTGCGATGAAGATATGGAGGGCCTCTTTATCTATAAGTATCGCACGCGAAGACTCCAGACCTTCCGTTATAAGAGCGAAATGTCGAAACCATCCCGCAAACTGGGCTTTACCCATGCTTCCCGCAAGGGTCCGATGATCGTCTGTTTGGACACCTCAGCCAGTATGTATGGCACGCCCGAAAGGATATCCTCAACACTCATCTCTCTGCTGGAAGAAACGGCAGAAGATCTGGAGCGAGACTGCTTCCTGATAGATTTCTCCGTCAGTACCCGTGCCATCGACCTGATGGCGAAGCGCAAGGCAGAGCGCCTGAAGAGAATCGGAATCACTATGATGGAATCAGCCGAAGCAGATGCAGCTCCGTCCGACGGAGATGGACAGGCGCATACCGGGCGAGGCATCCGGCGGCAGCCTACCACAACCCACCTTCCATTTATTGGCGGCGGGACTTCGGCAAAGAAGATGATGACCCAGATGTTCGACCTTCTCGACAACGACGGACTCCATTACGTGAATGCCGATGTGCTTTGGATTACCGACTTCCTGATTCCAGATCCGCCACAGCAGCTGTTGTCGAGATTCCGGGAATACAAGGAGACGGGTACCCGATTCTATGGCATCCGCATCGTGCGTGATGATGACAAGGAGCCGAACGCCTGGAAGGAGTACTTCAATCAGATTTATACCATTCGGTACCGCCCGCTGCGAAGATATTAAAGAAGATGTTAAGGCAGAAAAGGGGTATCAGATGATAATAGAGACATGTATGAAATGTATCAAGAACTTTATCATATGTTACATTTGGCGCAGAATTTCGGTTTTGCGCCATTTTTTTGAATTAAAAATTCCTTAAAACGCTTGGTGATACAAAATATATTTGTACCTTTGTGCTCGGAACAATGAATAATTGTCAGCCAAACAAATTTAGAAAAGAATTAATAAATATAAGCAATTTATACAAAAACTTAAGTAATAAACTAAAATTATGGTAAGCAACAACATTCCACAAGTAAAGCTCGGTATTATTGCCGTTAGCCGTGACTGTTTTCCAATCGCGCTTTCTACTCAGCGCCGTGAGAACATCGTAAAAGAGTACAAGGGTGAAATCTTCAACTGCCAGACTACAGTTGAGAACGAGAAAGATATGCTCAAGGCTTTGGGCGAAGTGAAAGAGCAGGGCTGCAACGCTTTGGTTGTATTCCTCGGTAACTTCGGTCCTGAGACTCCTGAGACTTTGATTGCAAAGAACTTCGATGGTCCTTGTATGTTTGTTGCAGCTGCAGAGGGTGACGGCGACATGATCAATGGTCGTGGCGACGCTTACTGCGGTATGCTCAACTGCTCTTACAACCTCGGCATGCGCCACCTGAAGGGTTACATCCCTGAGTATCCTGTAGGTACAGCAGAGGACGTAGCTAAGATGATTCAGGACTTCGTACCAGTAGCTCGCGTTATCATCGGTTTGAAGGGCTTGAAGATTATCACCTTCGGTCCACGTCCACAGGACTTCTTCGCTTGCAACGCTCCTATCAAGGGCTTGTACGAACTCGGTGTTGAGATTGAGGAAAACTCAGAGCTCGACCTTCTCGTAGCTTACAAGGAGCACGAGAACGACCCACGTATCGACGAGGTTTGCGCTGATATGGCCAAGGAGATGGGCGAAGGCTGCTACTATCCTGACCTCAGCCGCAGAATGGCACAGTTTGAGTTGACATTGCTCGACTGGGCAGAGGCTCACAAGGGTTCTCGCCAGTATGTAGCATTCGCAGACAAGTGCTGGCCTGCATTCCCAAGCCAGTTCGGTTTCGAGCCTTGCTATGTAAACAGCCGTCTCGTTAGCCGTGGCATTCCTGTAGCTTGCGAGGTAGATATCTATGGTGCACTCTCTGAGTACATCGGTATGTGTGCTTCTGACGATACCGTTACATTGCTCGATATCAACAACTCAGTTCCTCAGTATATCTATGATGAGGACATCAAGGGCAAGTACGATTATAAGTTGACTGATACCTTCATGGGCTTCCACTGCGGTAACACTCCACAGTGCAAGATGTGCTCTAGCCGTAAGATCAAGTATCAGTTGATCCAGAACCGTTTGTTGGAGAATGGTGGTACACCAGACTTCACCCGTGGTACATTGGAGGGCGATATCGCTGCTTCTGACATCACATTCTATCGTCTGCAGTGCGATTCAGAGGGTAACCTCCGTTCTTACATCGCAGAGGGTGAGGTTCTCGATGTTCCTACCCGTTCATTCGGTGGTATCGGTATCTTCGCCATCAACGAGATGGGCCGCTTCTATCGTCACGTACTGATTCAGAAGGGTTATCCACACCACGGAGCCGTAGCATTCTCTCACGTAGGTAAGACCTTGTTCGAGGTATTCAAGTATCTCGGCATCAAGGATATCGCTTACAACCAGCCAGCTAGCCTGCCTTACCCAACAGAGAATCCTTGGAAGTAAATTGAGTGAAGAGAGAAGAGTGAAGAAACAAAGTTCGGCGGCCGAAGGGTAAGCCAATTCATTTGCTCTTCTTTCTGTACTGAGTTCATAAAAGATAAGGGCGATTGCTTATCCCTTGCGTGGGGAATAGCAATCGCCCTTTTTATGTTTTCTTGGAAGGAGATTACCTGATGATAATCTCCTTTACGAATGGTTTGCTTATTTCGTATTTTCCAACGCTTCCTGTTTCTGCGGAATCATCACCGAAGCCCCGATGCTGACGAGCAGTACGAGGATGATGAATACCAGCGAACTGACAGCATCAATCTCGAAGAAATCGTGGATGAGCATCTTCACACCGATGAACACCAGCAGCACACTCACACCCACCTTCAGATAGCGGAACTTGTCTGCTATCGCTGCCAGCAGGAAGAAGAGGGCACGCAAGCCCAGGATGGCGAAGATATTCGAGAAGAACACCACGAACGGGTCGAGCGATACCGAGAATACGGCTGGGATGCTGTCGAAGGCGAAAATCAGATCGCAGAACTCGATGAACACCACCGTCATCACCAGCGGACCCAGATGCAGGCGCTTCTGCATGAACTTCACTACCGGATGCTCCAGGGCATTGATTTCCTCCTTCTTGTTCCTGTTGAGGAACATCTTGGCACCGCTGTAAATCAGGAATCCTCCGAATACGAGCAATATCCAGGCGAACCGGCTGATGAGCGCAGCACCCGCGAAGATGAAGACGAAGCGCAGTACGATGGCTCCCAGGATACCCCAGTTCAGTACGTGCTGGTAATCTTTCTTGTCCACTCCGAACGAGGTGAAAATCATCATCATCACGAAGAGATTATCTACCGAGAGCGTCTTCTCTATCAGATAACCCGAGATGTAAGAGATGGTCATGTAGTGGCGATATTGCTGCAGACTCCCCTCATAGTCGTTCGGGTCCAGTTTGAGATGCGAAGCATAGCGCGAGGCTATCAGCTTCAGGTCGTCGAAGTTCTCGATGCCGTGCACCATGTCGCCATGAAAATAGATGAATACGGCGAAGGCGAGCGCGAGAATAATCCATACAGCCGTCCATGAACCGGCTTCCTTGATAGACACCACATGTGCCTTTCGGTCGATGACCAGCATGTCTAATACGAGTATGGCGGCGATGAAAATCACGAATCCCACCAAAAACATCGATTCAGTAAAAACATGTTCCATTTTTCTTTATCCTTAATCTATTTAGTATATACCATTGAATCTTAAAATCATTTCATCTGTTAGAAACGTGGGCGCAAAATTAGGAAAAATATCTGGAATAGCGAAGGTTCCTGTGCAAAACTTAATTGATTTTAACTTGAAAGGCAGGAATGTAACAGGTTTGTAATAATAGCGCTGTGAGAACCGGCAAAAAAGGCGTTTTAAAGATAAAAGGGTAAAAAGGTAAAAAAGTAAAAAGGTAAAAAGAGCCTAGCGGAATGTTAAGCTAGGGGGCTCTTTTTACCCTTTTACCTTTTAAAGGCTCTTTTACCTTTTCTTAGTCAGCACATAGTGCTTAGCCATGGCGCCTTCAGGCTCATTGCCCAGCGAATCGGTCATGATGAGGCTATTGGCATCCTTTACCTTGTAGTAAGATGTCTCGCCGCTCGATGGACGGGTGATTTCTACCACGTTGTTAGCCAATACCTTGAAGATACCGCTCGCTTCGTCGTGACCATCCTTGCGCTCCAGATAGTCGGCTGAGTACTGGTAGGTGCTGTCGGCGTTGAGCGTCAAAACGGTCTTGATGCCCGGACAGTCGGCAGCAGGGAGAGTTCCCTCGTAGGTGCCGGCGATGGAATCGAGAATGACATCGTTGGAATTGAGCGAATCATTTTCTGCATAACTGAGGCTATCCTGGTCAGCCCCCTGGCTATTTGTCTTCTTGCCATTGCAGGAGACAACTGACAATGCAGCGATGACGGCTGCTGTCAAAACTAATTTCTTTTTCATACTATACTGCTTTTTAATTGTTACTTATTTACGGAATGAATCTCTTCTCTTAGGGAGCACTTTCCCCGAGAAGGATTTCTCTTCGCAAAAATAGTGTTTTATTCTGTTATCCGCAAGTTTTACACAGAAAATTATAGAATATTATACTATTTTCTTAATTGATGATGACTGGCACAATCTCTTCTTCGCTAGGCCAATGAGGCAGATAGAAGAGCGGGCGAGGGGTGCCGCCCAAGCCCGTCCAGTCTATCTGTTTCACAAAGTCGAAATCAGGAGGGCCGAAGTCGAAACTTCTGCCGTAGAGCACGATGGCGCCTCTGCCTTCATCTATCTTCCACAAACCGCCCCCGTAGGTGCATTGCTCGCCGGGTGACAGCATGTCACGGTGCAGGTAGACACGCCCGAACTTCAGTACTCCGTCTCTGTTGATAATGAATTTCTGAAACATCTCTATTTCTGGTTTATTCAATGAAATCTGTATTCCGATTGATTCAATGTAATGAGAGAATTATTTCTTCTCCCAAAACAGTTTGTCTATGAAATCATAGCGCTTCTCCATCTGTGCATCAGTTTTTACGATGGTATTCACGTCTATCTGAAGCACAGGGGCTACTGCCTTGCCGTTGGTGGATGGCCACTCAGGCAGACCCAGACCATTCGGATTGCCGGTTTTTACGAAATTGACGTAATACTGACTGAAGATGTCGCTGATCATATAATCCTCCGGCTGCCATTTGAACACGCGGTTGGTTGGCAATGTACCCATTGCATACTCGATGTCGGCAGAATGAACGGCTCCCTTGTCTTGTGGCGCAGGAGCCGCATCTTCCTTGGCATCTACCACGCCGCCAGCCAATGCAGCCACCTTGCCCTTGATGGCCATAGCAGGACGAGGATGGCAATAGCGGTAGCGGTAAACAGGCTGTCCGCCGGTCAGCTTGTGCATATTGCCCCACTTCCATGTAGAATAATCGAGGAAGATATCCGAAGCCAGGTTCACGCCCGGCTGCTCCAATACATCCTTATCGCTGTTGATGCCGTAGAGACGGAAGAGTTCTTCGATGTTCTCTTCTCCAAATGTAGCCTTGGCACCCGCCTTCAGATTCTCGACGGTAGGCTGCTTGCCCATCAATACCGCCCATGGAGTCATCTCCTGGTTGTTACCGCCAATGAGCAGAGGCACCTTGGTCTGCTCGCCCTTGGCAAATACCTCTACAGGCTGTTCTTTCATAAAATATCCGTCGATATTATAGACAGGAACCGCTCTTACTTCCGCCAGCTTCATCAGTTCCTCGGCAGGAAGGGCACGAAGTTCGTTGAGGTTCTTCATTCCAACCTTCTTTCCCACCTTCTTGCCGTTTTTCTTACCTATCTTCTCGGCTATTTTCTGGGCAAGCTGCACGCCTTCCTCCTCGGCCTCCTTCAGCGTAGCCACCTTCTTGAATCCCATCACCGAACCACTGGAACCCATTGCCTGCGCAAAGAGTCCCTGACAGAGAGGGGAAGCCATCAGGGCGCTGACCGACATGGAACCTGCCGATTCGCCTACGATGGTGATGCGGTTAGGGTCGCCGCCGAAAGCCTCGATGTTATCCTTTACCCACTGGATGGCAGCCACCTGGTCCATGAATCCATAGTTGCCGGAACCCTTGTAGGATGTTTCCTTAGAGAGTTGTGGGTGGGCGAAGAATCCGAAGATGCCCTCACGATAGTTGGCTGTGATGGAGATGATGCCCTTGCGTGCCATTGCATCGCCCGCATATCGAGGTTCGCTTCCGCTACCCGCCATCAGTCCTCCGCCGTTGAAATAAATGAGTACCGGCAGATGCTCCTTCATGGTCTTTGCCGGTGTCCATATATTAAGGTAGAGGCAATCCTCGCTGTTGGTCTTCGCACCGAAGTTCATATCGCCGAAGAGAGGTTCCTGCATCGGGTTCGGTCCGAACTCCTTGGCCTCGCGAACGCCCTGCCATTTCTGTACAGGCTGCGGAGCCTTCCAGCGGAGATTTCCTACCGGAGGGGCAGCGAACGGAATACCCTTGAATACTGTGATGCCTGAGAGGTCTTTTCCTTCGAGGATACCTTCGGCAGTCGTTACCTGAGTCTGCGCCATCATTCCCATAGCAGGGAGCAGAAAGGCGATGGATAAGAGTAGTTTTTTCATATCTTAAATCTGTTTGTTTGCAATGATACTGCAAAAATAAACAAAATATCATTACCTTGTCTTGTTCATGCTTATTTTTTAAATCTTTTTGCAAAAAAAAATAAGGGCAGGCCCCTCATGATGAGAAACTTACCCTTTTTTCTGATTGTTGTATTATCAATACTGCGTTAAATTAACATTTAATCGTCTGTAAATCAATAACTTATATT
>ERZ779851.3163-NODE-3163-length-11403-cov-131.180825_pt1 | contig 11403 bp, 4 predicted proteins | sample MGYA00511094_ERZ779851 | MGnify/ENA primary metagenome ERZ779851 (study PRJEB29588, sample SAMEA2155512) | human gut metagenome | biome: human gut; feature: human-associated habitat; material: faeces | place: Denmark | collected 2008/2010 ...
ATACTTCCACATCCAGACATCCAAACCATTCTTCTTCACACCGATCTTGGTACATTCTACACCTGGCCAGTTACCACCGGTAAAGTTGTCTGTACCATTCCAAGCCCAGCAGACAACCTTACTCCAGTCTGCAGGAGCGAGGAAGTAAGCGAAGATACCTGTTGGAGTAGGAATAACTACCTCTTTGATCTTGTTGAAGGTAGCAGTACCAGTCTTAGCCTTATCCTCTGCATTGGTTGCGCTCCAAGTTACAGTCTTGCTCTCGCCTTCCATCATGTCAGCACCGAGTGTGAAGGTAACTGGCTTGCCAGGAGTCAGATTAACCTGCTCGCCATCGCCAATCTTATACCAACCGCTCTTGGCATTGTCGCTGAGGGTTGCTGTTACAGTAATCGTCTTCTCGAAGTCACCACCGTTAGGACTCAAAGTAACCTTGGCTGTTGTGTTGACAGGAGCATCGAGTGTCTTGACATTTGAACCACCGTCATACTCCAAGTAGATATCGCCTGTGATACCAGTGATGTCACTTGACTGCTTGTCATTACCATTATTCAGAATCACATTGAAGCTCTCTACTCCATCGAAAGTCTTGTACCAGTAGTTGACACCACCAATCTCTTCAGGACCATCCATAGTCCTACCGTGCCATGCACCTGTCAACTCCTTAGCAGGAGTACCAGGAACCCAAGCATAGATAGTTGGAGCCTTGTCTGCCTTTACATATACGGTGATAGATGCGTTAGGATCCACCTTGGTGAAGGATACAGAACCATTCTTCTCACTCTTGTCGTTCTTAGCATACCATGTTACAGTCTTGCTCTGCTTGAAGTTCATGTCTTCACCGATAGTGAATTTCTTGGTCTCGCCAGGAACCAACTCTACCTTGTCCTTACCTTCTACCTGGAACCAACCAGAAGTTGCCTTACCGCTAAGGCTTACCTCTACAGTAACAGTATTGGTGCGGAATGTACCACCAGCCTGAGAGAACTTCAAACCAAACTCATTAGTCTGTGGCTCAACCCAAGTTGTACCATCTTCCTCATGACCATCGTAAGCCTGATCAGCCTCTGACTTCTTCTTAGGAGTCTCATTATAGATGAAAGGACCATCCTCACCTATCTGACCGCCCTTCCAGTCCTTCACGAGAACACGGAGCTGACCCTGAGTAGCAGGAGCATCAACGGTGATAGTAGAACCTGTGTAAGTCTTGCCTGTTACCACGTCGGTATAAGTACCATCAGGGCAATCTGTGAATGTAGCACCACCATTGATGGCTACGAGTGCATAGCTGTCATTCTTATAAGCACGCTTGAAGGCGATACCGCCATCAGCAGGAGTACAACCATCGTCGGTCCACTGACCCTTACGCAAAGCAGGAACAGCCTGACGAATCTTGTTCAGACGAATGAGGTGCTGAGCGACATCATGATTCAATGTAGCAGCCACATTGCCTGAAGCTGTGTAGTCACCGAAATCCTTGGCTTCTACATCACCAGTGAGGTAACCACCGAAGTAAGCACGACCAGTTTCTGAAAGAGGACCGTGAGGACCTCTGTCAATCGGAGCACCGCGACGGAAACCAACCTCAGAACCATAATAGAGACATGGAATACCACGGAAGGTAAACATCAGAGAGAGATTCTCTGCCCACTGAGCATCATCACCAGAGAAACGGAATTGGTCGTTGGTTTGCTGAGGACCGTAGTCGTGGCTGTCAACATATACCACATTATAGGTAGCGTCATTATATCTCTTGTCACCTGACTTTGCCAAACCGTATGCGGCGGCAGCATTACCGAAGTTGTAGTGCAATGGGAAGTCGATCACATGGAAACCACTTGCCTGAGAATAGTCTGGCTCATGCCACTTACCATTCACCATAAAGGTATTGTCGCTTGTTGGTGTTGGGGCATTGTCTGACTCACAGAGAGCCATCTGATGGTCATCCACACCTGTACCGCCATTGGCTTTATCAAAGAGTACCTGTGTATCCCAGTATTTCTGGCTGCCATCCCATTTGTCGAGCAACTCCTGTGGAGCCTGCCATGTGTAATAATAGCAAGAGAGGTTATCCTGACCACGGTATGTGACATCACTGTAACGGGCGCAAACCTCACCATACATGAAGAATGGAGCCTTGTTCAATCGCTTGTCCTCATACTGCTTACCGAGGGCAGTAAACTGAGGAATAAACTGCTTGCAGAAGGTAAGACGTGAGATATGACCGGATGTATCGATACGGAAACCATCCACACCCATCTTGATAAAGCTGCCATAGCACTTTACGAGATAATCTGCTACGTAGTCGTTCTCGGTGTTCAGATCGACGCAGTCGCCTGCAATCTGAGCCCACCAGCGGTTAGGATAATCCCAGTTGAAGTCACCAAAATGGTGCCAGTAGTTGTGAACATCCTCGTTCTTACCACGGACGTTCTTCAACAAGCCAAGACGACGCTGATACTGCTCATAAGGGACACTTGTAAGGTAGTCGGAACCCAACTTCTCCTCGTTAGGAATCATACAAGCATTGATGAGTGCCTGAGTTTCCAAGTCGGTATTACGGTCAAACTCCTTGCAGAGTGTCTGCTCACCGAAGTTACCGGTGTGGTTGAGCACGATGTCGAGGATAATCTTGATACCCTTTTCGTGAGCCTTATCGATGAGTTCCTGGAACATGGCGTCACCGTCCTTGCTACCATCGCTGCTCTGATAACGGCAGTCAACATGCTGGAAATCCATGGCATGATAACCGTGGTAATCATAACCGGATGCGTTCTGCACCACTGGTGTAATCCAGATGGCAGTGAAACCCAATGCCTTGATGTAGTCGAGCTTATCGATGACACCCTGGAAATCGCCTCGCCAGCAAGGGTCTTTTGTTTCAATCTGCGCTGACTGGTTATCCCAGCAGAGCACATTGTTACCTGTATCACCATCGTAGAAACGAGTGGTCATCATGAAATAAATACTTTCGTCTCGGAAGTCAGTACGATTCGCTGTAAATACATCGGTAGCCATCGTCTGCATGGAGACCAACATGAGCATAAGGACTGCCCATAGCCTGAATGTAAATTTCCTCATAAGATAGACTGGTTATTAATTTTTAGTTAGTGATGAATATCTATGTTAGTTATATGATTGTTAAATCCTTCGTTTATGGTATGCGGTAAGATGTTAGCTTACTGGCACAAAATTACTTATTATATATATAAGGTGGTAAAATAAATGCTAAAAATTGCGAATATTAATATGCAATCGATTGCATAAATATCTTAACATTCTACACTCTGCAAAACAAAAGAGGACTGCATCTCTGCAGCCCCCTTTAATGATAATAGCGATTAATAAACTAATTAAACTAACCCTTTAATTAATTTTACACTTTTCTCAACCTATTCTTACTATTTACTGAAAATGTAATGAAGCCTAAACATCAGTCTTCCCAGGGTGATTTATCCTTAGGCCAAGCTGTGTTGTCAAAACTGTCGTCGGCGAAGTCGTGCTGTTTAGAGAATGTGATAAAATCATCATTCTGTCCTTTTTGAGCACCAGTTCCCGAACCTGCTAAAAGTTGTGACTCCACAACTACAAAACTTACTGAAACAGTCGGTTGTATATATTTCTTTTTCATTTTACTCTTTGCTTACTTGTTCTACAATGTTTATATTTACTTAACCACGAACTTTCTGCCGTTGTGGATATAGATACCACCTGCTGTAGGCTTCTCTACCTGCTGACCGCTCAGGGTATAATATTTGCCATCATTCAACTTAGTGCTCTGATTTACCACCTCGTTGATACCTGTTGTACCGCCAACATTGGCAAAGTCGAATATGACTCCAGGAACCTTCTTTGCATGAGTAACAGGATCAAATTGATCATTTCTGGTTCCAACTCCTAAGATATCTGCAGTTTCCTTGTCTATAGACAAATAGCAGCTATTGCTGTAGAAGTTTCCTTTACCATTAGAAATCCAGAAGCCCATAAAGAAAACATTTTCATTTTCACAGTCTATTCCAACTGATTTACCTTTACCTGCACCAAACAAGTAGTTATAAGTTACTTTACCAGTTGCATCTGTCTCAGAAGTAGGAACAACCTGAGCCTGAATGAGTTTCTGCAACAAACTTGTTACTGCAGGTTCTGCTGCTTCATCTTCAGAAGCATTATACTCATACATTGGAACAACAACAGTATTCAAAGATGTGAGTGAGGTACGCTTATGGAACACAGCTCCACCTTCTATGTCTTCAGCTGCCTTCTTAGTACCAAGAACAACACCTATATTAGCAGGGATGACATTATATTTACCAGATTTATCCTTAGAATCAAGCAGATTCAAATGGAGAGTCACTGCGTTATTTTTTTTATCTGCCGAGAGTTGATCTACTACGTAAATATCTATATCCTTAGACACCTTCCATGCCTTTTCATCACTCCAGGTTCTGAGGAACTTATATTCACCCACATTTTTAATAACACGTTTGTTATCTTCGCTCTTGTAAACAATGTTCACACAGTCACGCAACTCCAAATCCTTGCATGGGCTAATGGTGTAATAGTAGTGAGTAACAGGCTCACCATCAACGTTATAAGTATAGAAGTAAAGACGTACTGTCCAGCGACCAGCAGGACGGTTCCAGATGATATTCCAATCTTCTTCTGAGTCAGCACCATTCTGTGTATAATTAACCTTATTAGGATCATTGGCATCAGCGGTATGTCCTTCCGTTGTTAAAGGAGTCTTAGCCTTCTTTTTGGCATCGTCCTTGGTATCCTCATACCAGTTGATTTTAGGATCATGGTTACCCACGAATCTGAAATGCTTTTCGCCATTACCTGCAGTTGTTACAATAGTAGTCGTATAGCACTGCTCAACATCATCGTACGTCATATTTGCTGCCTGAGAGGTGAAATCCCATGAACCTTCTTCATAAAATGTACCAGGAATAGCGTCACCTACCATAGACACAGACTTAATTATCTTAAAACCATCACGAAAGTGTACTTGACCACGAATACCAAGGTGATTTTCTTTTTCTGCGGATTGATAATTGGCTTGTTTAGCTTTATATTCAACGATTATAGTACCTAAATCATTACCAGGCATTGGTTTTTCATTAGGAGAGAATTCGTTATGCTGATCACTTGTACTAAATTCATAACCACCATTACCTTGCAAGAACAGTTTGTTTGCTGTTGAAAGATAATTCTTATTATTCTTTATAGTTCCATAACCCTTACCTTGAGTAATTGAAACTAATTGTTGGTCATGAACATAATTTGATATTACATAGTAAGAACGGTCAGCAGAAAAATTAACTGATGCATAGAATAAATTACTAAAATATTTAACATTCTTATCGTAAGCATCATAAACAGGCAAAGCTGTTGCATCAGGCGCATCACTGATAAAGTAAGCTACACGCTTGTCACTATCATGTACAATCTTCCACTTCTCAACAGTATGAGTCTTAGCATCGACAGCGATATACAGATTATACATACCATCAGAATATTCATTTTCGGTTTCATTACGACTGGCAAAAAGCCAATAATTGTTATTCTCTTGAGTAATAGGAACACAAACATTAGCATTAGCTTCTAACCACTCTGTAGACTCATCCGTTTTGGGGTTAGTTTTACGGATACCACAAACACTACCTGGGCCAAAGATATTTTTTATTTTTCTGAACTTATCGACATACATTACCTGTCCATGAGCAGTAAGAGAAGCAGGAATCTCTACCTTGTATACTTCATAGTCCTTACCGGGTTCAATGGTAGCATCATTCTTCTGCTGCTGGAACTTGAACACAGCATCATCATAAGTTATTAGATCACCATGATCAACATTCTCTTTCAGTTGAAAGCTGAAGAAGTTACCAGCGAGATAGAATCCCTGAGAGTAAACACGACCTTTAAGGCGATTGACAGTCTCTGTATCCCATTTCTCGGTTGGGTCAGTTGAGCCACCACCAGTTGTGCCACCTTCAGGAGCATCATACTTAATCTGGTTATTTTCACTATCATAAGTAATGGTATAAGAAGTCTTACCTGAAGTAGGAACTATCATCAGAGCTTTAGCATTACCTTCATAAATCTGCTGATAAGAACCAGTCAGAACCAAGTCGTCTGAAGCATCACTTTTTGGTCCATACTCTTTTCCTCCTTTGACAATACGGAACCAAATAGCCTGTGTACCAGAAGGCACATTAGCCAATGTACAAGTATAGATTATACCATCTGTCGTGGCAAAATTGAAATTGGAATTTTCAGACCAATCGTTAGGTTGTAAATAATGACTTACTGCTGTAACTTTATCATAAGCCATCATTTTCAGTGGTATGCTCATTAAGAAGCATAACACCATCATCATTAGTGTAAATCTTTTCTTCATATTTTTATAGTTTTAAACTTTATGTTTAGCTTTTAGTTAACTCGTCATTTCCTGTAGGTTTTACTTTCCTTGTTTTCCAAAACCAAGGAATTCCATCGGAATGGATAACTACATTGTTCTTAATTGAAAGAATAATAAGTTAGTTAGAAACAACAATTTTCCTTTGCTCAATATTTCCGTTTAATGAATTGCAGTCCTTTCCTGCAACGCCCGTAGGCGATTTTATTGGTTCACTTTTTCTTTTTCGCTGCAAATATATAAAAAATGTAAAAAGCAAGGTACGAATACAAGGTATTTTTTGCGCAAAAATCTGCGCAAACGATTACACTGGCATTCTTGTCAAAAGGTTCGCATGTAAGGAAGTTAGTACATCTCGGCAAGTCACAGAGATGTCTCAATGACTTACCGAGAAATCTCTGTTAGTCATTAAGCTTTCAGCTGCTGCATCTGCTCCGCCGACAGACCAGTAATTTCCATCACCGACGCTGCATCCATTCCCTTTGCCAGCATCTTTCTGGCAATCTCAAGGCTTCGCTGCTCAAGACCTTGCTTCATGCCTTGCTTCATGCCCTTCTCCATGCCTTGCTTCATACCCTTCTCCATGCCTTGCTTCATGCCTTGCTTCATGCCCTTCTCCATGCCTTGCTTCATGCCCTTCTCCATGCCTTCAGCGATTCCTTCGCGCTTGGCTGTATCCACGGAATTCTTAATGTCACGATAAGCCTTTTTACTGGCTTCATACTCCCGCATTTCCAGCGGAGAAAACTTGGCTATCTCTGCTTCCTCGAAGAGGCGGTCGAAAACCTTGTCGCACAGTTCTTTAGGACGTTGACTAAGCTTATAGAGGTTCTTCAGTGCATAGAGCCACTTTTCGTAAAGCGTCTGCAACTCATCCAGCTTCTTATCGAACTTCGCAATCTCGACATAAATGAACTCAAGCTTGTCATAAAAAACCTTGTGAGTAGCTGTGTCGCACAACTGCACATGATGACGGATTTTTTCCTTGTCGAAGGCATCGTCGTTCATGCTGAAATTGAGCAACGCAACGGTATAGACATGATTCAGTTTGAAATCCCAGTCATCCCCCTTGGGTGCCTGTTCTCGAATAGGAAATGTGGAATAGAACAGGGAGCGGTCCTTGAAATACGTCTGATAAGCATTCTGCATCTCAACAATGAACTTCTCACCGTTTTCGCCCTCACAATATACATCAAAGATGGCTCTGCGGTCGGTGTAGACATCGCCCACATGCTCTGGGTTAAGATACGACACATCTTTCACAACCTGTTTACCATTAAACAAGCTGTTGAGAAAACAAATCAGCAAATCCTTATTGGGAGCCGATCCAAAAATTCGCTTGAAACCAAAGTCGGTTAGCAAACTAATATATCTTTCTTCTACCTGTTCCATTATCGTTTGTTTTCTAAAATCTTATGCAAAGATAGCACTATCGAGCGCAATGAAAGCTATCTTTCAGATTGCCCAATGCAGGATATCATATGCAAAATTACGTTTTTATTTTGAAACCAACAAGGATTTATCTAAGAAAGTTGCTTCAAAAATCTGAGGTTTAACCTTCTGTCACACTGGAATTACAAAAAATGTGGGTGATGTGAGGTGGTTTGTAGTAGCTCCATATGCCTTTTAATCCAAGGACGGGACATTCTGACAGGCATGGTAGCACGAATAGAGAAAACAAAAACGACCCGCACATTTGAGCATCGTTGAGAGGCTTGGCGGGTTCTCGTGCTGCAAAGATACGAATAATCATTGATAATACAAACTTTTCAGTAAGAAAAATAACATAAAAGTAGATATCTTTGACATATTTGTATCTAATAATGTTAAATCAGGACTTAAAATTATATTTTACCACCCAAACAAAGTGGTTTTCAAGTTCAGAAATTATAGAAGCTTTAAAAAACTTCCTTCCAATCTACCAATCCCTTTCCCCTATCATCCAACTCTATGGCGAGGGCGATGACCTTGCGCTTGTCGGCCTTGAAAGGCTCGGCATACTGTTTGGCTCTGATTTGCTCTGCTGCAGCATCCACACCACCATTGTCGCTCAACTTCAACTCCAGAACGTAGATACATTGGGTGGTTTCCACCACCATGTCTATCCTGCCCGTAGCAATCATCTTTTCCACTTCCACCCTGCAACCGATGGCATTGAATATGGTGCTCATAATCAGACGATAACGCTCCTCCATGTCCATACTGGCGAGCTTCTTGTTGCTGTAGGGCACATCCGCAATGAGGGCTTTCAGGCATTTCATGGCTTCGGGAAGATTGCCAAGCTTCAGCGAGTACAACAACATATTCTGAGTAGTTATCACTTGGGCATTCGTTTTCAACGTCAAGGCTGGCAAAACAATCCTATAGAGAGCCTTACGGACTTCATAGTTTGGAATGCCAAGCAGATAGATATCATCCATATACCCTTTTATCGTGAGATAGCCCGACTGATAGAGGAATAGCTCGGCGCCGCCACCTGTTACGTCGGAAGTCTCTAATGTATCGCAGTCTACCGGACAATTTTCAAAATCCTTCAAACGAATTTCCATATTATCCACAAACTTAGGCAACATGGAGGTTGCACCCGATGAAGCCCAGTAGTTCTTCAGTTTGGAATCTGCCAGGGCATTGATAAGACTGAAGGGATTGAATACATCCACCATATTCTCATGACAGAAATGATAACCATCATAGTAGGCTGCCAGTTGTGCCACTGCCTCGTCGAGGTTCCAATCGTTCTTTGCTGCCAATTTATTGATTTCCGGCTTGAAATCACGTAAGACTTCTTCCTTGGTAATACCGCAAATGGCGGCATAGTTTGGCTCAAAACTGATGTTGCTCAGATTGTTGAGTACAGAGAAGAGAGAGATTTGCGTAAACTTGGTGATACCTGTGATAAAGACAAACTTCTCGTATTTGTCATCTGCCTTGAGGATGGCAAACACCTCACGATAAACAGCAGTACATGCTTCATGCTGCGGAGTTTTCCAGGAATGCTGCAAGGGCGAGTCGTATTCGTCGATGAGAATCGCCACCTGAAGCCTGGTTTTATTGTATGCAGTCTGAATGATAGCATCAAAACGGTCGGCAAGAGAACTGTCCTGTCGTACTGCAATATCATACTCCGACTCAAGTTGATGGAAGGCATTGTCAAGATAGCTCCGCACACTTTCCGGTGCTGCTCCTGCACGACTCATATCCAGTCGGATGACAGGACGCTTCACCCATTCTGTCTCCATCTGCATGATCTTCAGTCCCTCAAAGAGTTCCTTCTTGCCTAAGAAATAAGCTTCGAGTGTATCAACAAGGACAGATTTACCAAAGCGGCGTGGGCGGCTCAGGTAATTATACTTTTTATCTCTGTTGGCAAGCTGCCAGATGATATCTGTCTTGTCAACATACAGGTATCCACCCTCTCTGATTACCTCAAAAGACTGGATGCCTACAGGCAATCTTCTATCGTTTATCTCTACCATCTTCCAGAATCTTTGGTTTACAATTGCAAATTTACGATTATTTTCTCAAATTGCCATCATTTTCTCTCTTTTTTCTGGATAATTCTTTTAAAGTTAGCAGGTTTCAAGTACGGGCTTCTGTATGGTTGAAATTACCCAGCACGCCCTGAAGGCCCAAAAGCTTTAAAAAACTTCCTTCCAATCTACCAAACCCTTTCCCCTATCATCCAACTCTATGGCGAGGGCGATGACCTTGCGCTTGTCGGCCTTGAAAGGCTCGGCATACTGTTTGGCTCTGATTTGCTCTGCTGCAGCATCCACACCACCATTGTCGCTCAACTTCAACTCCAGAACGTAGATACATTGGGTGGTTTCCACCACCATGTCTATCCTGCCCGTAGCAATCATCTTTTCCACTTCCACCCTGCAACCAATGGCATTGAATATGGTGCTCATAATCAGACGATAACGCTCCTCCATATCCATGCTGGCGAGCTTCTTGTTGCTGTAGGGCACATCTGCAATGAGGGCTTTCAGGCATTTCATGGCCTCGGGAAGATTGCCCACACTGAGGTATAGATTCAGAAACGCCTGGGTAGATTGAATGGCATTATTTTTGCGCATAGCCAGCGTTGGCAATACTATTTCGTTCAAGGCTTGCCTTACTTCGAAGTTAGGAATGCCAAGAAGGTAAGTTCCGTTCATATAACCCTTAATCGTGAGATAACCCGACTGATAGAGGAATAGCTCAGAACCACCACCCGTCACATCTGAAGTTTCGATGATAGTACTTAACAAAGCGCTATGATCCAAATCCTTCAAACGAATCTCCAGGTCGTCCACAAACTTAGGCAACATGGAGGTTGCACCCGATGAAGCCCAGTAGTTCTTCAGGTCAGAATCTGACAGGGCATTGATAAGACTGAAGGGATTGAATACATCCACCATGTTGCGGCGACTGAAATGATAGCCATCATAGTAGGCTGTCAGTTGTGCCACAGCTTCGTCGAAAGTCCAACCTTCGTATTCTGCCAATTTATTGATTTCCGGCTTGAAATCACGTAAGACTTCTTCCTTGGTAATACCGCAAATGGCGGCATAGTTTGGCTCAAAACTGATGTTGCTCAGATTGTTGAGTACAGAGAAGAGAGAGATTTGCGTAAACTTGGTGATACCTGTGATAAAGACAAACTTCTCGTATTTGTCATCTGCCTTGAGGATGGCAAACACCTCACGATAAACAGCAGTACATGCTTCATGCTGCGGAGTTTTCCAGGAATGTTGCAAGGGCGAGTCATATTCGTCGATGAGAATGGCAACCTGAAGCCCGGTTTTATTGTATGCCCCCTCAATGATATTCTTGAATCTTACAGCAAGAGAACTGTCCTGTCGTACAGCAATATCATACTCCGACTCAAGTTGATGGAAGGCATTGTCCAGATAGCTCCGCACACTTTCCGGTGCAGCTCCTGCCTGACTCATATCCAGTCGGATGACAGGACGCTTCACCCATTCTGTCTCCATCTGCAT
>ERZ779851.3166-NODE-3166-length-11392-cov-164.554820_pt1 | contig 11392 bp, 9 predicted proteins | sample MGYA00511094_ERZ779851 | MGnify/ENA primary metagenome ERZ779851 (study PRJEB29588, sample SAMEA2155512) | human gut metagenome | biome: human gut; feature: human-associated habitat; material: faeces | place: Denmark | collected 2008/2010 ...
TTGTATTCCCAAAGGATATCTCTTTGAAGCCATAATCTTACTCTTAATAATTCAGAGTACAAAGATACTGATAATATTTCAGAAAACAAGCATTTTTCTTATTATTAACAATATACCAGCAAGGGGGCTTCATTCGCGCACGCATATATCTTTTTTCGGATATAAAAGTATCAAAGTCTCATTATTCAAAGAAAAATGAATGGTATATATTTAATACTCAGAATGTTTTATAGAATGAGACTTCTCGAAAAATAGAGAAAAAAGTATCATAGAAGTATCATAAATTAGTGGATATGCATCATAAAAATGCTAACAAGAAGCAGAAAAAAGCAACAAAAACACATAAAAAAAATCCTGTTTTCAAACAATAAATACCCTCTTTTCTCGTTATAATAGAAATGTTTCATTAAAAACATAACCTATATGGATGAAAAGGAACTTTTGAAAAAGGCTTTCGAATACGGAAACGTTCCTAGCCTCATCACCTATTGCTTCACCGAACCATGTCCGATGAAAGACAAGTGTATCCACTATCTATCCGGCCTCTACAAAAACGAGAAGACTGATAGAGGAGATGCCATCTTCCCAAATGCCCTGAAAAACGGGAATTGCATGTACTTCGCTCCGCTGCGTGTCGTGAAAATGGCATGGGGATTCGACAAACTATTTGCCGAAATGAAAGTGAAAGATGGACCAGCATTGCGCGCCGAAATGAGAGAGTACCTCGGTAGCAAAGGACAATACTACCGATACAAACTGGGACAACTGAAACTCCTCCCGGAACAGCAGAAATATATCAAACAGCTCTTCGCCAGATACGGATATAAAGACGTTGAGTTCGAACACTTCTCTGAAGAGATTGACTTCACAAACATCTAATCTTTCCAAGAATTTATTGTTCTACTTTTTCCGTTCATCAGTTGTTCCCTCTATGCCCATTAGTTGATCCTACCATGCCCGTTACACGGGCATCCACAGCCCACCAAGTGGGCATCCACAGAACAAGGGCTGGGCAACAAGTGCCCATAAGGCGGGCAACGAGTGCCCAAAAATTGTGACCAGTTTTGGGCAACACCGATAAGAGTTTACTGTTTACAATTTATAGTTTACAGCTTACAATTAAAAAATTATAGTTTATAGTTAACACTTAACCATTAACCAGAAATACAATGAAGGTAACTATCGTACATACAAATAATAAAAAACAGCTTCTCGTAAGTACCAAGACGATGGAGAAGCTGATGGAACGATTCGCAAGGGATGATAGCAAACTGACTATCACCCACTTTCGCGAAAGCGTTCCGTATCTTAGCAACAACTATGAAGGCTACAAGGATATGCCGAAATGGATGCACATCTATCCCGCAGCTGAATTCGTCAAAGACGAAAACAACAACCTGAAGATGAAGGCTTTCAACGGCATCCTGCTGTTGAAATTTGGCAACATTACTGATGTAGATGGTGCGGAGGGCGTTAAACGCTCGGTAGCCATTCTGCCTTCTACCCTTGCCGCCATCACAGGTGCCGACGGAAAGACTGTTATCGTTCTGATAAAATTCCAGGGCGAAAATGATTCCCTGCCTACATCTGAAGCGGATGCCGAGCATCTCTACCGCATCGCTTACCAGCAGATTTTCCCTGTATATCAGGCTATTGTCAAGGCTTCGATTCTTGTAGATGGTCCGAAACCTTCTATCGAGGCTGGCTCTACCCTATCCCAAGAGCCTTCGATTCACAACAGTTTCATGATGACGCTCGATGCGGAGCCTTATTTCAACAGCAAGGCGGTGGCGATGAAGATTGATAGTCATGCACGTTCTCAAAGCCCAGCTCCCAGCACGGATAATCATCAGCAGACAATACCTGATTTCAGGGCTCCGGAAGAAGGAAAGAAAGTTGATAAGAACAGCATTCGCGAGAATATCGTGAACATGATGCAGCTGCTGAAAAGCAGATATGATTTCAGATACAACACTGTGATGAAATATGTGGAATATCTGCCGAAGGACAAGGGATGGTATGGCTACCAACCTGTGGATCCGAGAGTGCAGAAGCGTATGACGCTGGAGGTGCAGCTGGCTGATATCCGGGTGAGTATCAAAGATGTACGTAATTTCCTGGAGTCAGATTATATCAAGAATTATAATCCGATAGATGAATATCTCTTCCAGTGCTACGACAAATGGGATGGAAAGGACCATATCCGTGCCTTGGCCCGCACGGTGCCTACCGCCAATCCTCACTGGGCTGACTGGTTTTACACCTGGTTCCTGGGCATGGTGGACCAGTGGCGCGGCTATTCACATCGCCAATACGGCAACTCGGTGGCTCCGCTTCTCATTTCCAAACAGGGTTACAACAAGAGTACTTTCTGTCGCCGACTGCTACCGCCGGAACTGCAATGGGGGTATAGTGACAATCTTATTCTGTCGGAAAAGCGTCAGGTTTATCAGGCGATGGCGCAGTTTATGGTTATCAATCTCGATGAGTTCAACCAGATTTCGCCACAGGTGCAGCAGGGATTTCTGAAGAATCTCATCCAGTTGCCTACGCTGAAATACAAGCCTCCGTATGGCAGTCATGTCATGGAATTTCCTCGTCTCGCCTCATTCATCGCCACGAGCAACATGAAGGATATTCTCTCCGATCCATCCGGCAACCGAAGATTCATCGGTGTGGAACTGACGGGGCCTATCGACGTGAGCATTCGCCCGAACTACCAGCAGCTTTTTGCCCAGGCACTTTCTGCCTTGAACAATGGCGAAAAGAGTTATTTCGATGCGCAGCAGGTGAAGCTGATCATGAAGAGCAACAGCCAGTTTGAGATAATCCAGCCGATAGATCAGTATTTCCTGCTCTATTTTGAATTGGTTGAGGATGAAAAAGAGGGTGAGTATCTTACTGCCGCCGAGATTTTCGACTATCTGAAGAAGCAGATTGGTTCATCGCTCAAGGTAAACAGCCTGATGGGATTCGGCAGAAAACTGGCGAATATGAGTGAGTTGAAACACAAGAGATTTGCAGATGGAATGAAGTATCTCGTAAAGAAAAAGTGAAATAATGATACTTCTATGATACTTTAATGAGACTTCCCGACACCAAAACCGAGAAGTCTCATTCTATTTATCTTATTATCTATCAGGTCTTTAAGCCAATATTTTCAATAGGAAATGAGACTTTGAGACTTTTCCTTCAAAAAAACTTTTTCACGTAAGAGAAAACTATTATCCTTTAGATAGCATAAAGGAAGGTGCGGATGAACCAGTAGCAAACGATACCTGCGATGTAACCTACGAAAGCAATCCAGGAGATGTGCTTCATATACCAGCCGAAGGTTATCTTCTCCAAGCCCATTACTACCACACCTGCGGCACTACCGATAATCAGCATAGAACCACCGACACCGGCACAGTAGGCCAGCAACTGCCAGAAGACGCCATCCACAGCCATATCACCAGCGGCTGCCACAGGATACATTCCCATACATCCAGCTACCAGAGGCACATTGTCAACAATACTTGAAAGCACACCGATGATACCAGTTACGAGGTAGTGGTTGCCATCGAATACGACGTTCAAGCCCTGACCCAAAGCAGTCAACACGCCAATCTCAGCCAGGCAGGATACCGCCATCAGGATACCGAGGAAGAAGAGAATGGTACTCATATCAACACGAGAAAGCAACTTGGTTACTCGCTTCTGAGTGCCCTCGGCATCAGCTCCACGATGCAAACTGCGATAGAAAACTTCGGTAGCAGTCCAGAGAACGCCCAATACCAGAAGGATTCCTACGAATGGAGGCAAGTGGGTGATACTCTTGAAGATAGGAACGAAGATCAAACCGCCTACTCCCAACCAGAACACAGCCTTGCGCTGACCTTCGGTGAAATCGCTGACCGATGCATTCTGCTGGTCAGAAACCTCAGGCATCACGAGTTCGCCCTTCAACATGGTCTGAAGGATGAGGGCAGGAATCACCATGGAAACCACAGATGGGATGAAGATTTCGGCGATAACGCCGGCTGCAGTAATCAATCCCTTGTTCCAGAGCATGATGGTGGTAACGTCGCCGATTGGTGAGAAGGCACCACCCGAATTGGCTGCGATGATGACGAGGGATGCATAAACCATGCGGTCCTTGTGGTCGGTGACGAGCTTTCGGAGAATCATGATCATCACGATACTGGTGGTCAGATTGTCGAGGATGGCAGAGAGGAAGAAGGTAAGGATAGCGATACGCCAGAGGAGCGCACGCTTCGACTTGGTCTTCATCACCTTGCGAACCCAGTTGAATCCACCGTTCTGGTCAACGATTTCCACGATAGTCATTGCACCCATCAGGAAGAAGAGTGTTGTGGCGGTATCGCCCAGATGTTCCTGGATGATTCCGGTCACCTTCTCCACCATTCCAGCTGCACCGCCTGTATAATCAGGGTGCATCAACTGGAGATACTGCATTGGATCCACCATGTAGAGGGTCCAACAACCTACCAACATCAACAGGGCTATCGCTGCCTTGTTTACCTTAGTCAAGCTTTCGGTGGCAATGAGTGCATAGCCGAGCACGAAAACGACAATAATAGAAATTGTAAGTGTAGTCATTACTTTTTATTTTTTATTAGATATTCTTTTTTCCTTTATGTATGATTTGGTACTCACAATTGCCAAACGGTTGCAAAGATACAAAAAGAAAAGCAATAACCACCCTTTTCTATATTATATTTATATGAAATCGTTTACTTACTTACGGTTTTAACCTGATAATAACCGATTTCGACCAGTATGGTTGAAACATTTCATAGAACATGTAACATGAAATAGCTATAAAACGTTATGGAAATGTAAAATCCGAAACAGATAGCTGCCAATGCTTCTGTTTCGGATTATCTTTTCATTTTCTTATTCTTCCTTAATCTTCCATTCGCTGATGGTTCGCTGAGTGCTGTCAAAGCTGATACCCACTTTTACCAATCGCTTACCTTCAGAATGATAAGGCAGCATGTAGCCCTTTTCATCTATCTGAGCCAAAGCCTCATCGGCACTCTTATCTACCTTCAGTTCGAAAACATATATCGTATCAGGCATGTGCATCACGGCATCAGCCCTGCCGATGGCACTCTTCACCTCTGTGCGGATATAGATGTTGAGGAAGCTGAACATCAGATAGAAGATGGTCTGATAATGCTTCTCGCTATGATTCTCCAAATCGTATGGTATTGTAGCCAGATAGGTGCGCATGTGCTCCAAAGCAGCCTCAATATCGTTTCGATAAACCGCCTTGCAGAATCCCAAGAGAAATGCATCGTTGTCGGAACGGCGAGGATTCACATAATGAGGAATCAACGAATTGAGCAATCCATCGCGTACCTCCTTGTTTGGGATGCCTAGCGTATATTCCCGAAACATCGGTTCATATTTCTTGATGGTCAGATAGCCGCTCTGGTAAAGCAAAGGCAAGGCATCCGTCATTTCTTCCGTAGATAGATCAAAGGAGTTCAGTACTGCCTCCTGGCCCTCCAGAGAAGCCAGGTTGACATGATACTTATCCAATAGTTTCAAGAGGAAGGATGGAGTTCCGGAGCCAAACCAGTAAGGAGCAATCTTGCGTGCATTCAATGCCTTTACCAGACTGAACGGATTGAAAACATCTTCTGAATTCTCGCTGAAATGATAACCATCATAGAATTGCGTCAGCTCTGCCAGGCATCCCTCATACGACATACCAAGAGTTTCACCCATAGCCTCAATATCCGGTTTCATCTGCGTAGTAAGTTCCGTCTTGCTGATACCACAGATAGCCGAATACTGATCGAACATGCTGATGTTGTCGAGGTTGTTGAGTTCGCTGAAGATGCTGAGCTGCGAGAACTTGGTGATACCGGTGATGAAGGTGAGCTCCAGGTATGGGTCGAGCTTTTTCAGAGGACTGTAGAAGTTCTGCATGATAAGACGCAACAGCTTGAGACCATCCTCCTCATGCACCACATCCAGCAAAGGAGCATCATATTCATCAATGATGACAACCACCTTTTCACCCGTCTGCTTGTAAGCTCGCTTTACGATTCCATCCAGTCGGTCGTTTGGATACAATTCATCATCATCCCTACCATAGAGCTTCTCGTATGGTTTCAGCTGCAAGTCGAGATAATGCTTCAAGCCTTCCTCATCAAAATGCTTGGCACCGCTCAAGTCGAAGTGGAGCACAGGATGCTTCACCCAATCTTTCTCATAATCAGCAATGGCCAATCCCTCGAAAAGTTCCTTTCTTCCCTCAAAATAAGCCTGAAGGGTAGAGGCAAAGAGCGACTTGCCGAATCGTCTTGGACGACTCAGAAAGACATACGACATCTGCTTTTCCCTGAAATCCACTATATATTTGGTCTTATCTATATAGAGATAGCCATTCTCGCGGATTTTTTCGAATGTCTGAATTCCTACAGGATATTTATTTACTATTTTTGCCATATTCCTACATGCTTTACGTTTTGCGCTGCTAAGTTACGAAGAAAATCTGAATTAGCCAAGCTTATTCTAAAATTTATTAGGAAAAGAAGCCCAAAAACGAAGTTAGCTTCATCAGGCATCGAAAGTAGTTTCGGTGTCTGATGAAACTACTTTCGATGCCTGATGAAGCTAATATACTTACGGAGGGAATTCTTCCTTCATCAACGTTTCCTTTTATTGCTCTGAAGATATAGAAGCAAACAAAGTTACTTTTTGAGGAGTTGCTTCTCTGTATGTCCAGTAGAGGCTGCTCTCTTCGGGGAAAGCATCCATGTATTCATTGAGAGAAGCCAAATGCTTGGATAGAGTCTTCTCGTCATACTTACCTACTGTAAACGACAGAAGATATTTGCCATTGTCTTTTAGATTGACTGGCTTTAGATGATTGGTGGCCTCAGCTATGTCGTCTTGATATTCATACGAATAGACAGATACCACATTCTTTCCTCTGATGATATCGGAGAAACTTCTGAAATCAAAGCCTACCATACCATGAATCTCCACATTCTCATGGTACACTTGCAAGAAGTGCTTCAACTCCATGTATGGATTACAGCCTGGATTTTGCTGAAAAGACAAGATAGAGTCGATATCGGATTCATCCTTGATGCTGAGTTCCGGAGTCATTTTTACGACTACATTCTTTCTGGCACGTTCGTGGTTCTCCAATACCTGATGAATATGTTCTGCTCCTTCGGCAGTAGATACCACTACCATATTGATAAGTGTGCAAGAACGGTCTTCGATGGAATATATTCCATCTGAGCGAAGCTGATTGATAGCTTGCTGACTAACATCGTCAGCAGCTATCAACTGCAATGAATCAAATGCGATTTCTTTCATGAGATTGATGCTTGGCTGTTATGAAATCCAACTTTATATATTCTCGTATTATAACTCAAAGCTAGGTCCTTTTAAAGTTCTAAAGACCTAACTTATGAGTACAAAGAAAATTATTTATCTCTTTAAAAGAACATCCAAATATCTAGCAGCATCTTCAAAACTTTCATTCCAAGATCTAGAACTTGGATGGTAACAATTAAACAATGCTATATCATGGTCTACATTTGGAATATTCATATGACAAATATATCCTTCAGTATTATCAAAACACTCATCCAGATCGTAAATAAACGGATTATTTTGTCTATCTCTTATAGGCTCAGCGATAACCGTTCCCCAAATAACTACGACGTCAGGTTTTTGCTCTTGAATAACCTCAATGAATGCATCAAAATCTCGAGGAGATAAATGCTCTGGTAGAGTCGGAGCAAAACTTACCTTTCCCGAATCATCCTTGCTACATGGCAAGAAATATTGAACATAATTTGTAAAAGCAAGATAGTCCCAAATATCCTCACCATCTTTTACATATGGGGAAAATAGACGAGCAAAATTCGAATACACTTTAGCCTCACCTGTAGTATATGATGGCTCATCATGCAAACAACGATTGCTAGCAATATACGATGGGCAACGTTTATCATATAAACTACTATCCTTGTTCTCTACACTTGTGCAGTCCTCATAATAAGGACAATTTACTTTTGGGCAGTAATAGCTGGCACCAAAAACCAAAATCTTCTTGCCATTGATACCCTCATTATACTTTTCAGGAATCCATGGTTCAAAAAAACGTTTTTTTTCCATAATCTTCTTTTACTTAATTAAAACTTCGCAACACTATAATTTATATTCTACAAACACCCAAGCTGCAAAAAGCTGCCTAGGATTATGCCATATCAGAAATTCCTCTAATCTTAGTGCTGCATGAATAGAATAGCAAAACTCAGAATGACATGGCAAAATTACAAATAAAATATGAAAATTGGCTGCACAGGTTCGTCTTTTTTTCGCAAAACGATGAAATAATTGAAATCTGCATGAAATAAATCTATCTTGTGCAACATATTTTCCTACTTTTCCGTTATCTTTGTACCCAAATAAAAGAAACAGAATATGGCTATCAATCAATTGAACAAATATGTCTGGCTCGTGGAAGCCATCCATCGGGCCAGAAAAAGGGGCGGCATCACCTTAAAGGAAATCCAAAGCAGATGGAAGGATTCTGATCTCAGCGAAGGAACGGAACTCTCTCGCCGTACCTTCATCAACAACCTCCATTCCATCGAGGAACTGTTTGAAATCAGCATCTGCTGTGGCAGCGGATACCGCTATTACATTGAGTATGGCGACTGCTTTGAGGAAGGAAGTGCCAGAAGTTGGATGCTCAATGCCTTCTCCCTCAATGCCATGGTTGGCAACAGTCGCAAGCTCAAGGAGCGTGTACTCCTGGAAGATATGCCTTCAGGCAGAAACTATCTGGAAGACATCATCAAGGCGATGCGTGACAACCGCGTCATCTCCATATCCTACTATAGCTTCAATACAGAGGAGTATCATGAATTTGATATTCATCCTTATTTCGTAAAGGCTTTCAAGAAGCGTTGGTATGTGGTGGCTTACAGTCCTGGCACAGATGACATCCGATGCTATGCGCTCGACCGTATGGAGAATGTCACCATCTCTGAAGAAACATTCAAATTGCCAGAGAATCTGGATCCTGCTGAATATTTCAAGGATTGCTTCGGCATCATCAACAACGAGGACTCTGAGGTGCAAAAGGTGGTACTCAAGGTGGATACATTCCAAAGCAACTATATCCGCAACCTTCCTCTCCATACCTCGCAAAAGGAAACGCAGCGCACAGATGAATATTCTATCTTTGAATACCATCTGAAGCCTGAATTCGATTTTGAACAGGAGATATTCTCCAACATGGATACCATGGAAGTATTGGAACCTCAATGGCTAAGGGAGGATATTGCCGAAAAATTGAGAAATCTCACAAAGAAATACCAGATTTAATCAATTAAGGAATAACAGATTTAATCTATCAAGAAATATCAGATACAATCATCTGAAACTAGGAGAAAAAGGCGGCAAATACATTTTTCGTATTTACCGCCTTTTCTTTATGGGTGATGCATCAGAACCCAACCTTTCTCTTGGGGGTTCTTCCTTCCAGCCTTTCACTATCGCAATACCCGACAAGAGATTTGAGCATATCCGCCGGTTTACCATGCAAAATGGATTGGATGGTATAATGGCGGGCAATGTTCTCAATCTCTCCACCACTGAAATCATATCTAGCGGCAAGGAAAGAAGCATCAGCATCATTCAAAGATGGTATCATCGTTTGCCAAATCTGTAAACGACCATGCAAATCAGGCTTTTCAAACTTTACTTTATAGAGGAAACGACGCTCGAAAGCCTTGTCCATATTCTCGGCAAGATTGGTTGTGGCAATAAGAATGCCATCAAGCTGCTCTATCTCCTGAAGAATGATGTTCTGGATATTGTTCTCCAGTTTATCCACAGCCTTCTCTGCACCCACCATACGCTTGCCGATGATGGCATCTGCCTCATTGAAGAGCAGAATAGGAGTCTTTGCCGATTGTTTCACCATCTTTCTGTAATCATCAAAGATACCCTTGATGTTCTTTTCGCTCTCCCCTACCCACATACTCTTGATATCCGAGATGTTAACCTGTATAAGGTCACGACCCGTTTTTCTGGCTATCTGAAGAACCGTCTCCGTCTTTCCGGTACCTGGTGCACCATAGAATAGGCAGGCAAAGCCACTTCTGAAATTGGTTTCCTTCAAGCGGTTTCGGATACCCTGGAAATTCTTTTCATCCAAAAGAGCTGCGAGTTCTTCTACCAGTTTACGTTCCTTGTCGTTGTAAAACAGCTGTTTAGGCTTGATACTCTCAAAGGATAACATGCCACCTTTAGGACGGGAGCCTCGCATAGCAGAAAGGTTCATCTCCGAAAAGAGCTGCTTCTTCGCACTGTCTGTAATCTTAAAGGATTCCCTGTCGGCAAAGCCGTCATCGTTGGTATATTCTATGAACTTTTTCTGCAAGAAACGATGATTGCCTTGGCTAAGGTCTCGCTTAGCCCATCGCCAGACCGACTCACCTTCCTCATAGATGAAATCCAAGTCATGGCAACGGATGTCATCATCGCCATCAATAACAAAGAGTGTACACAGCAAGATGAAAAGCGGAAAGTCTTTATCCTCCACATCTATATCATACAATGCCATTGCCTTGATAAATGCCAGGTTGCTATTCTTGACAACCAGTGCTCTGAGTTTCTTTCCCAAAACCAGTTTGTTCAGTTTTTCGCAGCGGCATTTCGAGAAAAGTTCATCAAACTTATCAAACAGTTCTCTGGCTGTGAATTCATCCACATCCGAAGGAATATATCGCTGATTATGCTGGAATGCCTCCATCACCTCCATCGGGATGCTATAGCAGAGTCCTTCTATCCGATTCTGACAAACATATTCCTTATCGATAAGTTCCTGAGTTTCGTTGGAATATCTGAGCAATGTCAGGATTCTGCAATCCAGGTATTCCGTCAAATCAGAAAACCGGATATGGGTATCATAACACCGGTCGGCAAAGAGGGCCATAATAACACTTGCTCGCTTGGAGATACACAGTTTATCAGAAACAAAACCAAGATAGGGTTCTGCTTTCTGATAAAACTCTTCTCCGAGAGAAGACCCTTTTGCCTTTTCTACGATTATCTCAAAGGCCTGGAGCAAGTCTATCGGCTCCACATCTTTCTTATCTGATATTTGCTTAACCATCATCATACAACATTAATACATTCTTTTTTGGATGCAAAATTAAGATGTACCTATGAAAGTTGGTTTCACAGATTGAGTTTTTTTTCTTCTGCGTAGTATTTTTGATGGATAAGCACAGGCAAATTATATGAAACCGTTTACTTATTTACAGTTTTAACCTAATAATAACTGATTTTCTTTGCGCATCTAACTGATTATTCTTACTTTTGCACATCATTAAGTAGT
>ERZ779851.3172-NODE-3172-length-11345-cov-3.572896_pt1 | contig 11345 bp, 13 predicted proteins | sample MGYA00511094_ERZ779851 | MGnify/ENA primary metagenome ERZ779851 (study PRJEB29588, sample SAMEA2155512) | human gut metagenome | biome: human gut; feature: human-associated habitat; material: faeces | place: Denmark | collected 2008/2010 ...
CGTACCGCCTGCCGAATACAGCATTACAGCCTTATCAACGCATTCCTTGAACATGCGCGGTGCCTGGAATGTAACAATCTGTCCGTATGATTTATTCTTATCAAATATTCTGTTAGTCCTTGAAAATGCCTGTATAAGGTCATGCGGCCCCATCGGCTGCCTGTCTATAAATATCGTTGACATGCACGGTGCATCAAATCCGGTCAGAAGCCTGTCCACTACAATAACCAGATCAAGCTGCTCTTTTCTGCTTTTGAATCTTGCATCTTTTCTTGCAAGCCGCTTGTTCAGATTACTGTTATAGCTCTGTATCTGCGAAATGTCATATTTTGTACCAAACATTTCGTTATAATCATCAAGAGACTGCTGCATCTTCTGCTGGTTAACATGAGAGCCTTCTTCATTCTCCGTTACTGAATATGTAATCGCAAATTTAGGAAAATCCGGAAGCACCTGCTTAATCTTATCGTCAATCTTAACAGATGTCTCACCATTTTTAACCTTCTTTATTAAATCATAGTATTTCTGTGCCATCTGTATTGAACTTGCAGTAAGCATTCCCTCATATGTCATGCCCTTGCCATTCTGGAATCCAAGCTTATAGTATGATTTGTTAAGAATAACATCTATTACCTTAAGCATGTGTGCTTCATTATCATATACATCCGTATCTGTCTCATCCACCATGTTCTTAGGCCCATTATGCTCAACCTGAAAGCCGAGGACAGCTTTGTCACGGATTGCATTCTGAATTGTATATTTGTGAAGGCAGGCGCCGTAAAGCTCTTCTGTTGTGCGTGGCAGGTCTCCAAGCTGTGAATACGGATTCTCTGCAAATCTCGGCGTTCCTGTAAACCCATACCACATTGATCTTGCAAAAAATCTTTCAAGCTCTCTCTTGGTATTAGGCGTAACTGCCCTGTGGCATTCGTCAACCACAAATGCAATCTTGAGATTCCTGATTCTGTTATAATCAGCCGTTCCTTCCTGAAGTCTGCGCATTGTCAGAATCTGCAGCTTCTGTATTGTTGTTACAATCACCTGTCTGTCGGCTGATTTCAGCTTTTTCTTAAGATCATTAACATTATCCGTTTCATCAACGTCAATCAGATCATTATTGGCATATGCCTGAAATGCCATTGAAGTCTGTGTATCAAGATCCTTTCTGTCTATAAGGAATATGGCTTTATCAATTGATGGAATATCCATAAGAAGATTCCTTGTTGCCTTATAAGATGTCAACGTCTTGCCTGAGCCTGTTGTATGCCACACAAAGCCCGAATTCCCTGTCTTGGATGCCTCACGTATTGATTCTATTGCATGAATCTGATATGGACGCAGGAGTATCAGCCTCTTTGCGTCTTCATCAAGCACAGTATATCTTGCTATCATCTCATGCGCCTCCGGTATACGAAGAACACACCTTGCAAAATCAAGATAATCAGATACTGCCTCGTTATTCCTGTCAAGCCAGCCGCTTATAAACTTGGGATTAAGCTCTGTGTCACCCGCAGCAGAAAAATATCTTGTATCAACTCCATTGCTTATTACAAACATCTGAACCGCTGAAAAAATGCCTGTAAATTTGCCCTCGCCTATATATTTCTTTATCTGCCAGAATGCATCCATATATGAATGCTGTCTGTTCTTTAATTCAATGTGAATCATTGGAAGCCCGTTAATCATAAGTGTTACATCGAATCTTCTGCCTCTCACATCTTCATCATCTGATTGCAGTGCGCTATACTGGTTAATGACTTCATACACGCTGCTTCCGCCCGCTATATGCTCATGATTCATAACCACAAGATGAAGTTTCTGTGTGTCACGCTGCACATGAACCATCACCTTGCCGTTCTCGCCGACAAGCCATTCCCCCGCCTTATAAAATGAGGAAAACTGCAGCTGGTTCTTCACCTGTTCAAACTCCGCATCAGAAAGCGGTTCCCCATTAAGCCTGTCTTTGTTATTCTGCTCAAGTATGTACCTGAAATTCTTCCATAAATCATCTTCTGTCTTCAGGTCTTCCCTGTATACCCACTGTGAATCTCCATATACAAGCTGGTCTATAAGCTTTCTTTCAATCACTGACTCTAATTCCGACATACTAATCTCCATTCCTGCGCTGTCTTTTACGCATATCAAGTTTGTGCGCAAGCACCAATCTTGCGTGTAAAAATTCTATTTTTACACTAATCTCCATTTCTGCGCTGCTGTTGCTTCGTAACTCATATCCAAAAGTAGCTTTATTTTATCATCTGATACACTTCCATCCAGCGTAGCTGTAATCCAGCTTGACTTGCTCATGTGATATGCAGGATAGAATCCTTCTTCTCCAAGTAAAGAACCTATCAGAGCCTGCTCACATTTGAAATTGACTATATCCACGATTCCGTCACCCTTCAGTCCAAGCCTGCCTTCCGGTACACTCATAATAATAGCAAACCACTTTCTATTACTGCTGTGCCGGAACACCTCATAATCCGGATATTTCACCCATGGATTATCCGGTCTGACGCTGTAATTATCCCAGATAAATTCTTTCAGTCGTTCACGGTTCATTATTATCTTCTCCCAAAATATACATTGTAGAATTGTTGATTGTTTCTATAGATTATTTGTTGGATTGGCTTATGTTGGTGAAGAGTGATGAGGTGGTCGAGGGACTCCAAATAGTCTCCTATTCTTCTCTGCTCTTCCAATGATGTATACGGAATTTCAATAGTCTTCATTCCATCAATATCTATGCTTCTTCCATCTCTTATCCCATACACATGTGGCACTAATTTATACTTTATAAATTCATGAGATCGGAAGTACGGATAATAGAATCTTGAATCTGCAACATCACTGTGAAATGTATGATATGCAGGGCTTATTATGCCATCTAATGATGATTTTTCGAGCCCTCCTTCAAAGGAGCGAAGATGCACAATAAAGTCATCTTTTCTCACCATTTTATAGTTAGACAGATTGGATTCGTCATACATTAAATTTCGGTCAGAGTCTTCTCTTTTTACCGTTCCTCCACCCTGAATGATAGTCAGCGCCGGCAACTCTATATGGTTCTTTTCGGAGTATTCTTTGAACACATCCCCCAACTTACGCTGTTCCCAACCTGTAGTTGCAAATCATCCTGCGCACTAGTTTATATACAGCATTGTTATAGCATTATCTTAATCAATCAACAGTAATACCTTATATCGCCAAAAAAGTCTATCCACTTCTCTATTACTTCATCACTTCTTGCTTCAATTATTCTAACAATATTCCTTAATGCTGTTTTGGGTATGTTAGATAAATTATTATCCACAATGCATTTTCCTGCTGCTGTTATCCACACTTTCGTAGCATTCTTCTTGGGACTTCCCTCCGATATGTGAACATGTATCGGCTCTATAGGTTCACCTTCATTTGCCCAAAAATACACCCAATATGCACCAACTTTAAAAACCTGAGGCATTTTCAAATCCTCCCTCTTTTGAAAACTCCATTATAAGGTGCGCTGTTGATTTTATTATTTCCATAAACTTTTCAACTTCTTCGTCCGTATATCCATGGTTCTCTGTAATCTTATATGATGGCAAATAGCAAGTAAGATTATGAAAACCATCTTCTGCGTCAGGTGTTTCAATGTAAACTTTCACAGTTCCATCGGCATTCATATCCGAATGAACTATCTCCGTTTCATCATTTAATGTCATAAATGGATACATCATATTAAGTCACCTCCTCCTGTAAAATCTTTTTATTAATATTGTTAATCATTTTTATATTTTTGCTGAATTGGCTTTTGCTGGTGAAGAGTGATGAGGTGGTCGAGGGACTCCAAATAGTCTCCTATTCTTCTCTGCTCTTCCAATGATGTATACGGAATTTCAATAGTCTTCATTCCATCAATATCTATGCTTCTTCCATCTCTTATCCCATACACATGTGGCACTAATTTATACTTTATAAATTCATGAGATCGGAAGTACGGATAATAGAATCTTGAATCTGCAACATCACTGTGAAATGTATGATATGCAGGGCTTATTATGCCATCTAATGATGATTTTTCGAGCCCTCCTTCAAAGGAGCGAAGATGCACAATAAAGTCATCTTTTCTCACCATTTTATAGTTAGACAGATTGGATTCGTCATACATTAAATTTCGGTCAGAGTCTTCTCTTTTTACCGTTCCTCCACCCTGAATGATAGTCAGCGCCGGCAACTCTATATGGTTCTTTTCGGAGTATTCTTTGAACACATCCCCCAACTTACGCTGTTCCCAAGCGTAAGTAAATCCTGAAAATCTTATCTCCGGAACATTTGAACCATTTTGAGGAAACATTTTTTGAAGCATATATTTTTTATATTTTTTTGCCTGCTCACACTCTCGCTGGTGAAGAGTGATGAGGTGGTCGAGGTTTGCAAAATACTCACCAATCTTCTCTTGTTCATCATCCGTTGGAATCACGAACTCCATTTTCGAGAACATATATCCTGTAATCTGATTTATTGTCGCTCCCATATTTTTTGCGATTTCATTCTCGAAAGCTGATGTATCAAGCAAAGCATTCACAAACGAAGAATGCTCTGAACGCATACCACTCATAAACGCACCAATCACAGTATTTGGCTTAGGATCCTTTATTTGTGCGTGTTTTCCGATTAAAGCTCGCGAACCATTTCTTACAACAACGATAATATCTCCTTCTTGGACATTATCAGCAGAAGCAATCTCAGGATTGATATAAACATTGTCCGCATCTACGATTTCACCATTTTTTACATTGGATGATCGGAGTACCAATGTTCCAGACTCTTGTACATCATCAGGTGTATAAGTTTGTCCATTATAAAATGTTACAAATTCAGGAAGCTTACGCTGTTCCCAAAAAGCAGTCCTAAATTCTGTTTCTAACCATCATTAGTGCGTATCCCAGTAGGTTCTGACCCCTCCATTGACTTATATCTAACCGTTTAGGATTATCCATTGCAAGCCCTATTCCCCATATACAGTCATGCACTGCACATTCGGCAAGAATTGCATTTCCTGTGCTTTTCAGCTGTTCACGTATTGAATCATTCTGAGTAAATTTTGCAAGTAATCCCTCGTATATAATAATCTGGCGCATTCCATTCCAGATATTCTCGTTATAGTCTAAGACGCTTCGCCCAAGTTCTTTAATATGCGCAACATCCTGTGTATTCAAAATCTGCTCAGCGATTACTTTGTCATTAAAACACACAGCTTTGCTATACATCATATATTGTTCCATTGAAGTAAACTTTACGCCATCAATGGTAAAATCAGATAGAAACCAGTTGCTCATATACCCATTTTCTTCATCCGGGTTATGAAAGCAGATAACCTCCACTATACTTCACCAACTTTCTGCACTGCTAATTCCAGTTCCAGATCGTGCAAACCGTAGTATGCTTTTTTAAGGAAATCAACCGGAATTTTCTGCACGATTTCCGCACTTGGTATATTATAATACCACTGATAATAAGCATAGAATTCGCCAATCCAATCCGGCATGAATCCGCCAAGTGCCTGACCTTTTTTCATTTTATAGTCTTCATTATCCGTAAAGTACTTCCATAATTCTTTTGCATCCATTGTATTCACATATGCCATCGCATTATCAATGCATTTGCGCGTCCTGCTGCTCATATATTTATTAATAAAATCTTCCGTATCTGTCTCAGGAAATGTCTGTGCAACATAATCAAAAAGTTTTCCCTGATTCTCCACTACATCTCCCAAATAAGCTTCCGAATAAGCTCTCATTCCACTACCTCTAAAACAATGTGCTGAATACATTGGTTACTTTATTAGCATCTGAATCAACCAAATCACGCATGTTCTTCCTTGCTTCGATATCTCTCAGATTGTATCTGTCGTTAAATTCAGCATAATCAACAGACATTTTGTCAGCCTCTATCTCTTTTAGCTTAGAATATGCCAGCTCACTCTTAATGCAATACTGTATTCCAAGCCCGCCCAGAGAAAGCAGTTCCTCAAGAATATCCACATCAATATTATCCCTGACAAATTCTTTCGCTATATAAAAATATGATGCGTTGGCTCTCCAACCCTTTATTACGTCATATTCATCGGTATCGATTCCATACTTGTCTATAAATCCCGCTGCCAAAACTCTGTATCTTTTTGTATCCGATGCGTCTCTGTGCTTCATCAGTTCAGCAAGCCACGCCAATACATTTTTCTCCTGAAAATCAAGAATCCTTAAACCGTCGCTGTCTAATTCGTATTTATGAACCCAGCCATTCTTGTCATTCGGTCTGCATACCGCCCACTCCTTAGCAAGGTCTATGTTCTCCGTCAGATAAAATCCACGTCCATAATCATGCTTGTCATCTCCACCGCCATAAACCGGTGTAACAAATTCATTCGGAGTGCCGTGATATAAAATTATTTTTCCCATTTTTTCACACTTTCTCCTAGACAAACATGTTCTGTAGCATAAATTTCTTAATTTTTTGAAGTTCTTCACACTTTTGCTGGTGAAGAGTGATGAGGTGATCGAGTGTTCTGAAATATGACGAAATTTTACTCTGTTCCTCTTCATTTGGAAATAAGAAAGGAATCCCCATGAATTCTTCATATCCAATATTAAGAAGTCCATCCATTCTTGCTCCCGATGAAATCAATTTGCCAAGTTCCTTATCTGGTAACTTTGTAGCAAAATAATATTCCACGAAATCTGCATCACCATTTTCAACTTTGAAGCTATGATAAACCCTTGGCACAAGTGCTTCTTCATATGTTTGTAGTGAAAACACAGCTCCATATTTTGCAAGTTTAGAATTTCCGTGATTATATGATAATTCACCTCTATGAAGCAATGTATAATTTCTTTGTTCTTTACCTGCTATATTTCCAGAGAACCTATCCTCTTGCCTCATCCATCCATTGCCAGCAGATATAGTTAATGTGGGCAGTTCCATTCTTCCATCATTTCCTTGAACTCTTGAACAGACATTCCCCAACTTACGCTGTTCCCAACCTGTAGTTGCGAATCAACGTGCAAAATCATCTATGTGTAAGCTCCGTTATAGGATTATCTCTTTCCAAATGAAATAACTCCCAATCAAAAATGTTGCTTCCGTATAAATATCCCTATAACAATTCTCCATTTTTATATGATTCATATATATATGATGGATTTTCGTAATACACACTGCTGTTATAATCATCTATCTTTGGACTAATGAATGAGTTGTAAACGTCAATCAGCGCGTCAATTATATTTTCATCTTTATCTGTTGCAACCTTTTTTATAAGACGCTTATAAACTTTACCGATATCCCAATATGAAGGGATTGCATACATGCACTCGCTGACATTATCAAAATCCCCATTCTCTATGTTGGCTTCCTTAATAAAGTCATCACTCACCCTGTCTATATTGTCACAATGATACACATCTGCCAAATTATAAATTCTGTCCAATCTGTCTCTGCCAAGCTTTGCAACTACATCTGAGCGAAGATTCTTCGTCTTTCTGGCTATATATTCAATCAGTGAACATGTATAAAATAAATCATTATCCGCTTTAGCTTCTCTACCGGCTCCTATCATCAAAGCACCTCACATCCTCTATATTTCAAACAATCCAATGCCTGCTGCGTACAAAAAACTATCTGATGTGTTGGATATTTGAATTTTGCAAGTACCCAGAACTGCTCTCTCGTAATAACTCCATCTATGTAATCAGATACATAATTATATATCTGATCGTCTGCCATAGCTCCAATCACAATATCATAATCATGGCTTTTTCCACTTCGGCAGGCAACAATAAAGTCAAGCCATTCTTCCGTCATTCCATCAAATTCTTTAATATTCAGTTTCTCATTTAAAATAACATCATATATTGAAACAACTTTATCCGAATATCTCCGGGCCCATCTCTCCGCCTGCTCTTTTATAATTGTGCAATAAAATCCCGTTCCAAAATCCTTTGTATTGCGCCCCACTCGTATCTCCGGATATTCCACTGCCTCATATCCGCCATGATAAACTGTCATCATTGCCATATACTCCAATTCCTCCACGCATACATGATACCGTATCTGAAATTCTCGTTACAAAATATTCTAATGTGTACTTTTACATCTTAATTCAGCTCTTATTTCAATTAATTACAAACAACATGTCTGCACAATATAATAACATATTGTCAATCTGCCATACTTTAATATAATTTTTTCTGTCACCGGTGAAGAGTGATGAGGTCATCTAAATTATCGAGGTATTGCCCTATTTTCTTCTGCTCTTCCTTACTTGGTACAGTAACTTCAATCTTTAGGAAATCAGCTTCATGTATTTTCCACTGACCGTATACAACTCCCTGTCGCCATTTTACCATTTCATTTATGAAATCTTTTCTTAGGAATCTTCTTCCTAGGAAATCTAAATCAGCTACACCCGTTGGTTTAAAAATACTGTAAACCGGCGAAATACAAGCATTTCCATACTTGTTTAATCCAATCGAACCAGTTTCAAGGTTATTGGAACTGTAAATAAAATCTCCATATTCTGTACGCTTATATTTTTTTCCAACCTCATCATTTACAAGAGCACTTCTATCATATCGCTCACCTTTCGGTGCAACACCCTGATTTGCAATAAATGCCATTAGTGGATACTCATCACTCATTGGAGCTTGATCATTGCGCTCGACAAGCAAATCTGAAACCTTACGCTGTTCCCAAGCGTCCTCATACCCTTTGAACCTAACCTTCGGTTTTTTCACATTTTCGTTCACGTCAACCTCCATTTCCAAGCCTGCATAACCGCAAGCTAACAGTAAACTCATCTCCCGGATGATTTATCAATTCTTGTCCAGCATACTAATAAATCTGTTAATTGACGCCATAGTTTCCTCATCGTCAGATGTAAGTTCTTTAAGAAGCGATACGAATTCTGTCTGTGTCTCTGCAATCTCTCTGTCCGTCTGCTGCATGTCTGCAAGAAGTGAATTAATATCTATCTCTTCTTCTTTTTCAAAATTATCAACATACCGTGGAATATTAAGGTTGAAGTCATTCTTTTCAATATCTTCAAAGCTTGCAAGGTACGCTTCCTTGTCAACACTTTCACGCCTGTTATACAGATTAAGCACCTCTTCTATGTGCTCATCACTCATCTCATTCTGCTTCTTGCCTTTTACAAATTTCTTGGAAGCATCAATAAAAAGTACATCACGTCCATCTCTGTGTTTCTTGAGTACAATTATGCACGTAGGAATTGATGTATTGTAAAAGAGGTTCGCCGGCAGTCCGATAACTGCATATATATTACCTGAACGGAGCAGCTTTTCTCTTATCTTCCCCTCTGCCGCACCTCTGAACAGGACACCATGAGGAAGTACAATTGCCATAGTTCCATTGCTTTTCAGATGATATAATCCATGAAGCAAAAATGCATAGTCTGCCTTTGACTTTGGTGCAAGCACTCCGTAATCACTAAAGCGCTCATCCTGCAGGAATCCTGCCGCAGCGCTCCATTTGGATGAATATGGAGGATTCATGAGTACCATGTTAAAATCTGTCTCCTCGCCTGTAGGCCAGTCCTCATCAAGCGTATCGCCATGATGAAGCTTCTGGTTATCCGGATGGACTCCATGAAGTATCATATTCATCCTTGCCAGATTATAAGTTGAAGTGTTAAGCTCCTGTCCAAAATATTTGATATTATGAGGGTCTTTGGAATATCTCTTAGCATTAAGAAGAAGCGAGCCCGACCCCATACAAGGGTCATATACCGACAGACCTTTTAATGTCTCCTGCCCCGTTATTGCTATTCTTGTGAGAATCTTTGACACAGCCTGCGGAGTATAGAATTCCCCTGCTTTCTTGCCCGTCTCCGATGCAAACTGTCCAATCAGATATTCATATGCATTGCCAAGCACCTCTGCATCTGAATTAAGCAGATCAACCTTGTCAATCTCCTTAATCAGGCTGGCTATCGTATCACTCTGCTTCTGGTCTCCTGTTCCAAGCCTGCTTGAATATAGATCAATATCATCAAACAGATCCGCAAACATCTCACCGCTCTGTTCAATATTGTTGAATGCCTTCTGAAGCTGTTCACGGTTAAATGTATTATTGCGCGCTGCATCAGCAAAACATGAATATGTAAGCTCCGGTTCAATGAGATAATGACATTCACGAATTATCTGTTCCCTTAGTTCTGCTTTGTCTTCATTATCCTCAGACATTGCCTCCTTATATGCTTCCAATGCCGCATTAATCGATTCAGGCTTTTCGTCATACATAAGGTCATACGCCTTTATAAGAAATGAATCCGAAAGATATTTATAAAATACAATTCCTAATAAATAGTCCTTATATTCATTAGCATCCATCTTGGAACGTAAGATATCTGCCCCACTCCACAATACACTAATCAAATCCTTGCTGTTATCCAAATCTGCCACTTCTTAACTCCTCCATTCAACATCTGTCACACACTGTATTATAATGTTATTAACCTGTCGTATAACTTATCTTTTATTATATCAGCCGTACAGGCAAGCCGCAAGCATTTAACTATCGTTTGGGTACAGCGTAATTGTTCAGGAACTGATTATTCATAAACCATTATCTCAGAGACAGTAAAAAAATACGCCCCCCGGCACTGCACCGGATGGCGTATCTTTTAATATTTTACTACTGCTAGTTACTACCGTTAAGCTCCCGGCGGATGCTCTCTTCATCAAGATGCTCGCCTATCACAATAATAACGCTCTGTCCTGACGCAGCAGGCTCAACTGTTGTCTGTCCGTGGATTGCGTTAATCTGAAGCCAGCTGCCATCCGCTTCCTGAATGAAGCCCTTAATGCGGTATATATGTCCGCATTTCTTCTCTATTTCCTTATCATTCATAAGCACGGCAGCGGCTCTGGCGAGCTGCTCCCTGCTTATATCCATATTCATGAAAAACAGCGATTTAAAGCCCTCGTCATCGCCTATATCCATCTTTTGAAAATCCTCTGACACGTATCCGCATGTCATCAGCGCGTCCATGTCCTCTTTTGTAAGCTGCATTGTGCTTTTCATAAGTACCTCACCGGCATTATTTTCATCAAAATGCCTGCGGCACTGTATCTGCTTAAGCGCTCTGTTTATGTGCTTTACCGCTGCCTTTGCCTGTTCGGGTGATGCCTCGTCAGTATGGCTGAGAATTATCCTGCCTGCATCCGCAGCCTCAGAAGCAAGCAGATAATCCGCCTCCTTAGACAGCTTATCAGGTATCTGCGCATCAACTATCGCTATAACACTGCCAACCTCATACCATTGGTCGAGCGGCTCGTCATGCAGCA
>ERZ779851.3173-NODE-3173-length-11343-cov-2.258239_pt1 | contig 11343 bp, 13 predicted proteins | sample MGYA00511094_ERZ779851 | MGnify/ENA primary metagenome ERZ779851 (study PRJEB29588, sample SAMEA2155512) | human gut metagenome | biome: human gut; feature: human-associated habitat; material: faeces | place: Denmark | collected 2008/2010 ...
TAGGAATTTTCTGAACTGAAAATTCCGTACGATACAGTTCTGGCAGCAGATTTTGTCGATTTGGAATGTGCAGTATCGGCAAAATCCCGTTGATGGGCACACGTGTGCGAACCGTAACCCTGAGCACATTCTTTATTCCGTTTACGACAGCCCGGAATTGACTTTTTACCGCATGACCGATATAATAATAGGGCTGTCCCTATCAAGGCAGATAGCTTTGCGGTTTCTATGAAAGACCGCGTGGAGGAATTATGAAAACAGAATATCTGATAAAAATTGGTTCTGTCGCGAAATGGCTGGTGCCGTTTTTTGCAGCGGTGGCGCTGCTGAACGCGTAGGTTTTAAGTGGGCAGAATAAAATAGAAAGGCTGGGAAGAAGCTGGGAGATGCATCACGGATTCTGACACAGCGGAAAGGAGAAGAGATGCAGTTAGTTCAGTTAGATATGAAGCAGATATCGAGCGAGGCAGAGATTTATGACTGCCTGGTCGGTCAGATGAATTTTACCAATGCCGATGAAAAACCGGAATGGATGAATGTGATTGAGATGAACGAGCGGGATCCGTATGAGATGGATACAGAAGAACAGCCGGAGGATCCGGAGTTTAAGAAAATTCTGGAGACACCGGAGAAGACATTGGATGGTCTGGTACAGATGCTGGCTGCCCGCCTGGCAGATGATTACTGTCTGGAAGTAATCCGGGATGAAGCGGCGGATGATGAGAAGAAAGAACTGGAAAAACGTCTGGAACGCGCACTGGAAGATGCGGCGCGCACAATCGATGAAAGAGACGGGAAATTGTATGCAATACTTGAGGATACAAAACCCATGGCATTCTCCGTTATCTGATGAGCCGGAAGAAGGATTGATTCCATGTGAGGTGATTCGGTCTTCCCGGAAGACGATCGCCATTCAGATCACGGCGGAAGGACGCCTGGTACTCCGGATTCCGAGGAGGGCTTCGGTGCAGGCTGCGATGCGGTTTGCCGAGGAGCACCGCGACTGGATTGAAGTCCATTATAAAGAAGCGGTGGAACGCCAGAGGAACCGGAAAACATATGGAGCGGAAGAAATCCGAAATTTCACAGAAAAGCTGCGCCCGGTGCTCATGCACCGGGTTGCTTTATATGCGGCGTGCATGGGCGTAACCTATGGAAAAATCACAATCCGGAACCAGAAAACGCGTTGGGGAAGCTGCAGCGCAGCTGGAAACCTAAATTTTAACTGGCGGCTGGCACTTTTGCCGGAGGATCTGATGAATTATGTGATTGTCCATGAGCTGGCACACCGGCTGGAAATGAACCATTCCGCGCGTTTCTGGACGCAGGTGGAGAATATACTGCCGGACTGGCGGGAACGGCGCAGGCGGCTTAGGGAGTATGTGATATAGAAAAGAAGCACAGACATAGATAATAGGAGGAACAAAATGGCAGAAGAAGTCTGGATGCTTCAGACCAAGAAAGCAGATTTTAAGCAGATCGGGGCGCGGTTTCGGATCGATCCGGTTACGGCGCGTATTATCCGGAACCGTGGGATCGAAGGAGAGGCGGCGATCGACCGCTATTTAAATGGCACGCTGGATGATCTGTATGATCCGATGCTGTTAAAAGATATGGAGCGTGCCGTTTCCATCCTGTGCGAGGCTGTGGATACTGGAAAGAAGATACGGATCGTCGGTGATTATGATATTGACGGCGTCTGTTCGACGTACATATTATTGCAGGCATTTGAACGGCTGGGCAGTGATGTAGATTTTGAGATACCGGATCGCATCAAGGATGGCTACGGAATCAATGAATCGATCATCGAACAGGCGCACGCGGACGGCGTGGAGGTGATTCTGACTTGTGACAATGGTATTTCCGCGTTCCATCAGGTGGAGCTGGCGAAGAAATATGGCATGACGGTTGTCATCACGGATCATCATGAGGTGCCCTTAGATGGGGAAAAAGAGAAGATTCCCCCGGCGGATGCGGTGATCGATCCGAAACAGGCAGACTGTCCGTACCCATTTCCGGAGATCTGCGGCGCAGTGGTGGCGTACAAGCTGGTGCAGGTTTTATATGCCCGCCGGGGCGTGCCGCAGATGGAATGGCTGGATTTGCTTGAATTTGCCGCGATTGCGACGGTCGGTGATGTGATGAAGCTGCAGGATGAAAACCGGATTCTGGTAAAATACGGTCTTAAAAAGATGGCGCAGACCAAAAATCTAGGGCTTCGCAGACTGGCGGAGAAAAATAATCTTGATCTGGGGGCGATCACAGCATACCATATCGGATTTGTCATTGGACCGTGCCTGAATGCGGGCGGACGATTAAAAACGGCAAAGGAAGCGCTGGCGCTTCTGCGGGCGCAGAGTGAGGAAGAGGCGGAACGCCTGGCAGAGGAACTTAAGGAATTAAATGATACCCGCAAGGATATGACCGAGCAGGGGACTGAGGCGGCGAAGCTGCAGGTAGAGAACTGGTACCAGAAGGACAAGGTGCTGGTGGTCTTTCTGCCGGAATGCCATGAATCGCTGGCGGGCATTATTGCAGGGCGCCTGAGGGAATATTATCAGAAGCCGGCGATCGTGCTGACGCGCGGCGAGGAAGCGGTCAAAGGCTCGGGACGTTCCATTGATGAGTACCATATGTTTAAAAAGCTGACAGAGGTCAACGATCTGCTGCTCAAATTTGGCGGGCATCCGCTGGCAGCCGGGCTTTCGCTGGAAGAGAAGAACATTGACGAGTTCCGGCGCAGACTGAATGAAAATGCGGGGCTGACGGAGGAGGATTTTAAAGCGAAAGTCTGGATCGATGTGCCGATGCCGGTGGGATATGTGACAGAACGCCTTGTGAGGGAGCTTTCCTGTCTCGAACCGTTTGGACAGGGCAACGAAAAGCCGCTGTTTGCAGAGAAATCACTCCGCATCCGGGCGAGCCGCGTACTGGGGCGCAACCGGAATGTCGTAAAAATGACGTTGGAAGAGACAGACGGACACGCGATCGAGGCGCTATATTTCGGTGACGGAACGGCGTTTGAGGAAGAGCGCGCCGGACGGCGGGAGATCGACGTCGTGTATTATCCGGACATCAATGAGTACAATGGAAGAAAAACGCTGCAGGCGGTGATCCGCCGTTATAAATTCCGGGGGTAAATGGCATGATAACGAGAAAAGATGTGATGCCGGTCAATTTCCTGAAAAAAGAAAAATTTACCGGAAGTGATACCGGGATGCGCTACCGGATGGAGATGACAAAGCGCGAAGTACCGAAAGAAGACGGCGCAGATGGCGAGACGGTCGAGGAGACAGTCCTGACCGTGACATCGTGGCCGGAACCATATGGATACGACGCAACGCCGGAAGAGGAGAAGACTCACGAGGAATTTCCATTTTCGGAAGAAGGAATTGTGAGCGGGGTAGAGTGGCTGAACGGGCAGCATGCGCGGTATGTGAAGCCTGAAAAATAGACGGTTGCGTGAACAGAAAGAGTGAAAAAGTAGAATGAGTTGGAAAAAGACATTTTATGAGGGGCTAAAGAGCGGTATCCCCATTGGACTGGGGTATCTGCCGGTCTCCTTTACGTTTGGCTTCCTGGCGGTGTCGGGCGGTCTGCCGGTCTGGGTAGCAGTTTTTATATCGCTGACGAACTTAACGAGCGCCGGACAGTTCGCAGGGACAAACCTGATTCTGGCGGGGGCTGGGTACTTTGAGGTGGCATTGACAACGTTTGTCATCAACCTGCGCTATATGCTGATGTCACTGTCCCTGTCCCAGAAGCTCGATGAAAAGACGGGAACCGGGGCGCGCCTGGCACTGGCATTTGGCATCACGGATGAGACGTTTGTCGTCAGTTCCCTGCATTCGGGCATTTTGAAAGCGTCGTATATGCTGGGACTTATCACGATGCCGATTCTGGGGTGGAATCTTGGAACCTGGCTGGGAGGTGCGATCTCGGCGGTTCTGCCGCAGGCGCTGCAGAATGCGATGGGAATTGCCCTGTACGCGATGTTTATTGCACTGATTCTGCCGGCGGCACGCAAATCGCGGTCGGTGTGCTGCGTCATCATTCTGGCAGTTGTGATGGTGTGCATTTTAAAATATGTTCCGGTTTTTGCCGGTATTTCCTCCGGTTTCCGGGTGATTCTGGTTACGATCGCGGCATCGGCGTTCGGTGCATGGAAATTCCCGCATGATCCGGACGGTAAAGAAGCCGGTCAGGACGAGAGTCAGAAAGAGGGGGCAGAATGATGAATACAGCAGAGGCAGCAGGAGCAGCCGGAACACTCGATATGAAATACGTGCTGACCTGTGTCCTTTTGATGGCACTGGTTACATATATTCCACGTGTTCTTCCGGTTACGATTTTCCGGAAACAGATCCGTTCGAAGTTTATCCGATCTTTCTTAGATTATACGCCGTATGCAGTGCTGGGGGCACTGACATTTCCGGATGTATTTACCTCCACAGGACATCTCTATTCGGCGGTCGGAGGAACGATCGTAGCGGTGATTTTGGGATATAAGGGAAAGAGCCTGGTGGTAGTGGCGATCGCGGCGATTGTGACGGTTTACCTGCTTGAGATGGCAGGCGGAGCCGGTCTTTTGGCGTCGCTTTCATTTTAAGAAAAATTTAAAATGAATATGCGCGAAAGCGCGGGAAATTCATCATAAATAAAAACGAAAGGTGCAGACAAGATGATTACAATGAAGGGAGCCGCTGTTTCGGCAAAGCTGAAAGAGCAGGTAGAAAAAGGGCTGGAAACCCTGACATGGGTGCCGAAACTGACGATTATCCGGGTGGGCGAGAATCCGGATGATATTTCCTATGAGAAAGGCGCAACGAAGAAGCTGACATCGTTCGGGCTTGAGGTGGAATCGAAGGTATTTCCGGGAGATATCTCGGACGAGGCATTTAAGAAGGAGTTTGCGGCGATCAATGCGGATGCGTCGGTGGACGGTATTTTAATGCTACGCCCGCTTCCAAAACAGATCAACGAGCAGGATATTGAAAAAATGATCGATCCGGCGAAGGATCTGGACGGTATTTCGCCAGTCAATATTGCCAAGGTGTTCAGCGGCGATACGAGCGGTTTTGCGCCGTGTACGGCGGAGGCAGTGGTATGCATGCTGAAAATGAACGATATCGCGCTTTCTGGCAAACGGGTGGCAGTCGTAGGAAGAAGCATGGTTGTGGGACGCCCGCTTTCGATGCTGCTTCTGCATGAAAATGCGACCGTGACCATCTGCCACTCGAGAACTGCCAGTCTGCCGGAGGTATGCCGGGAGGCGGATATTCTGACTGCCTGCGTGGGAAAAGCAGCGATGATCAACCACACCTATGTAAAAAAGGATGCGGTTGTCATTGACGTTGGGATCAATGTAGATGAAAATGGAAAACTCTGCGGCGATGTGGATTTTGCCGATCTGGAAGGAACTGCTTCGGCGGCAACCCCGGTTCCGGGCGGTGTCGGCGGCGTGACGACGGCGGTTCTGGCACAGCATCTGGTGCGTGCAGCACGGATGAAACAGGAAAAAAATAGTAATAAATAAGCGAAAGAAAGTTAAGAGAAAAGCAATACATTTCCTCTCGTTTTCAGGTATAACTATAGTAAGAATGACAGTGTACCAGTTGTTGCTCCGGAAGGTCCGAACCCATTGTGGGGTGGAACTCACGGATGAAACAGAAAAACGGGAGGAATTTTTTATGAGAAAAATGGGGATGATGCGAAACAGGATGGCATTTCTGCTGGCAGCAGGCACGATGACAATGACGTCGGCGGCAGGTCTGGCAGGCTGTACGTCCGCACCGGCGTCGGTGACGGTGCAGTCGGCAGAAAATACGGGGATCACGGTGACGAGCCAGGAGAAAATCAAGGCGGAGCCGGATATTGCGGAAATTACCTACAGTGTCTATTCACAGGCGGCAGATGCGAGCACCTGCCAGTCGGAGAATCAGACGGATTTGGATGCGGTTCTGGCGCTTTTGAAGGAAAAGGGAATTGCAGATACCTCGGTGCAGACGAGCGGTCTGGGGCTGAATCCGATCTATGACTGGGACAATGGCAAGAAGATCACTGGTTATGAGATGACGACGGAGGTTGTTGTATCGGATGTTGCGATTGAGGATGCAGGGGCGATCATCAGCGATTCGGTCAATGCGGGTATCAATTCGATCGATTCGGTCCAGTACCAGTGCAGCAATTTTGATGAGATTTATCAGGAAGCGCTCAAAAAAGCCATTGAGTCGGCGCGCGTGAAAGCCGAAGCGATGGCGGAGGCAGGCGGCTGCAAGCTGGGAACGATGACGAATGTGCAGGAGTATAGCAGCGGGCAGCAGGCGCGTTATTATGACACTTCTTACAGCAGCGGCATGGCGATGAAGGAAACGGCGATGGAAGATGCGGGTGCAGGCAGAAACCTGATGCCGGGGCAGGTGGATGTTGAGGCAGAGGTGTCGGCTACGTTTTCCATTCAATAGGGATCAGCTGCATGAAAGGTTGTCTGGTTTCGGAGGAAAAATCGGATTTTAAACAGGAAAAGCGAATAAACATAAATTGCATAAACCTTCGCATATCTGGGATACTAACAGTGTGAAATGAATGGTCGGAAACGGCTGCTGTTTCATGAGAATGTAGAACAGAATGCGGAGGTTTATTTTTTATGTGGGGAATGATAACCGCGCTGGTTTCCGGCGCACTCATGAGTATACAGGGCGTATTTAATTCTGCCGTGATGAAACAGACCAGCATGTGGGTATCGGCTGGCTGGGTGCAGATAAGTGCGTTTGTGGTTTGCCTGCTGATGTGGCTTTTTACGGGGCGCGGCGCGGGATCGGAGCTTTGGCAGATCGAACCGCGGTATATGCTGACCGGCGGCGTGATCGGGGCATTTATCACGTACACGGTCATCAAGAGCTTTGACGCGCTGGGACCGGCAAAATCAGCGCTTCTGATCGTCGTGGCGCAGATCCTGGTGGCGTACCTGATTGAGGTGTTTGGCTGGTTCGGTGTGGAGAAAGCGGGATTTGAGTGGCGCAAGGCGATCGGGGCGGCGGTTGCGATTGCGGGGATTGTGATTTTCAGATGGGAATAAAAATTTTCTGCTTGTGTTTAAAGGGGGTTTTGGTTAGAATAGAATTACGGACAAAACGCGCCTCGGAAAAAGAGGGGTGCAGAAGATGAAACAGACAAATCAAACAGTAAATCGGAAACGATGGATGCGAACAGGGGCAGTCGGCGTGGTATTTTTGGCGGCTGTTTTGTGTTTTGGTGTGCAGAGCCGGCGAGAGAAGCAGACGGTGGTGCTGGAGACGCAGAACAGTTTTTCAAAAGAAGTGGATGATTCGCAGGAAAGCTCCGAACGTCCAGCAAAACGGTCAAACGGCGGGGCAGTGGATGGGGATAATGAAGCAGCAGAGAACGCTGCGCCTGAGGGGCAATCAAAAGAAAATCCCCAAACGCCGGAACCGAGAAGCCTATATATCCACGTCTGCGGCGAGGTAGCCGCACCGGGCGTCTATGAGCTTCCGGCGGGCAGCCGTATGTATGAGGCGGTTGAAAAGGCGGGCGGGATGACGTCGGAGGCGGCGCAGGAATCTGTAAATCTGGCGCAGGCGATCGAGGATGGACAGCAGCTTCGGATTCCGAGCCGGGAAGAGATTCGGAAATATCAGGAAACAGGGAAGGATGTCTCCGGGCTTCTGGGAGCGGGAGGCGCTGCTGGAAATGGCAGCGAGTCAGCTTCGCAGAAATCTGGAAGCAGTGCAGCATTGATTAATTTAAACACAGCTTCCAAAGAAGAGTTGATGACTTTAAACGGTATCGGCGCGGCGCGGGCGGAAGCGATTCTTTCTTACCGGGAGCAGAAGGGCGGTTTCCGGACGATTGAGGATATTATGAAGGTGCCTGGCATCAAGAACGCGGCATTTCAGAGGATAAAAGATAAGATTACAGTATAGAGAGATAGAAGCATAGTGGTTGAGGTGGAGAATGGCGAAGGTATTAGTGGTAGATGATGAAAAATTAATAGTAAAAGGAATCCGTTTCAGTCTGGAACAGGATGGATTTGAAGTTGCCTGCGCCTATGACGGGGAGGAAGCGCTTCAGATGGCAAAGGAGACGGAGTATGATATGGTTCTTCTGGACGTGATGCTGCCGAAGCTGAATGGATTTGAAGTCTGCCAGGCAATCCGGGAGTTCTCCGAGATGCCGATCATTATGCTGACCGCAAAAGGCGACGATATGGATAAGATTCTGGGGCTGGAATACGGCGCCGATGATTATATCACGAAGCCATTTAACATTTTGGAAGTAAAGGCGCGCATCAAGGCGATCATGCGCCGTACCTCTGCGAGAGGACAGATCGCAAAGCCGGAAAGCATTCTGGAAAGCGGAGATATGCGCGTGGACTGCGAAAGCCGCCGCGTCAGCATTTCCGGCAGAGAGGTCAATCTCACTGCAAAAGAATTCGACCTGCTGGAGCTTTTGATCCGCAATCCGAGTAAAGTCTACAGCCGTGAAAAACTGCTGAACCTCGTCTGGGGCGCAGACTATCCCGGGGATGTCCGCACCGTAGACGTCCATATCCGCCGCCTCCGCGAAAAAATTGAAACCAACCCCAGCGAACCCCGCTACGTCCACACCAAATGGGGAGTGGGGTACTTCTTCCGCGTATAAGCAGAACCGGACTACGGATGAAAAATGGCGAACTTTCTGCTTGCAGAAAAGTTCGCCGGTTTTCAGACGGTAACCCGGTGAGCAACGCGAACCGGGCTTTTGCGAAGCAAAAGGTCCGGTTTCCCGTCGGCAGCATCCCGGACGCCAGTTTGCAGAAAATTTCGCCGGTTTCCCGTCGGCAACGTCCCGGACACCAGCCCCATCCTTTTACACCCCTTCCCCCGGAGGCATTCATGAACACAAGCAGCAAAACCCCCGGATTATTCCGGCGGCTCACTTATAAAATTCCGATCTTCCGCAGCCTGAAGGCCTACATTTTCCTCCTGATGCTGATCATCGGAATCGTGCCCAGCGACATCATGCGGCTGGGCATTCTGAATAATTACGAAGAACGTGCGGTGAATCTGCGCGGCTCGGATGTCGCGTCCCAGTACCGGATTATCGCAAACCACCTGGTCAATTACAACTACCTGCAAAATCCAACCTCCGATGTCGTCAATGCCGAGCTGGAGCAGATGTCCAACCTGTATGACGGCCGTGTGCTGATTATCAACAGCAATTTCCGCATTGTGAAAGACACCTACGCCATGAGCGAGGGGAAAACGATGATTTCCGAGGAGGTGATCAAGTGCTTCCGCGGGGAAAGTACGACCCGCTACGACAAGACGAACGGCTATATCGAGATGACGGTTCCGATTACGGAGACGGTAGACGGGGAAAAAGGGCAGACGAGCATCGTACGCGGCGTGATTCTGGCCAGTGCATCGACAGACAGCATTGCGACGACGCTGGACATCCTGAGCCGGAAAGCCCTGATTCTGGAAATCGTGATGGGAATTATCATTATCGGCATCGTCTTTTTCTTCTCGCACATCCTGATTATGCCCTTTAAGCGCGTAACCCAGGCGATCAGTGAGGTCAAGGACGGTTTCACGGACGAGCCGATTTCCGTACCGGATTATCTGGAAACCGAGCACATCGTGGATGCCTTCAACCAGCTGCTGGGCAGAATGAAGGTCATCAACGATTCCAGGCAGGAATTCGTATCGAATGTCTCTCACGAGCTGAAAACGCCCATGACCTCGATCAAGGTGCTGGCGGATTCCCTGAATCAGCAGCCGGACGTGCCGGTGGAGCTGTATCAGGAGTTTATGCAGGACATTACGGAGGAAATCGAGCGGGAAAATAAAATCATCAACGATCTGCTTTCCCTTGTAAAAATGGACAAAACCGAAGGCTCAATGGACATTTCCGCAGTGGATATCAACGAGCTGTTGGAAACGACGCTAAAGCGCCTGCGTCCCATCGCCCGTAAACGGGACATTGAGGTGGTTCTGGAAAGCCTGCGCCCGGTTACGGCAGAGGTGGACGAGGTCAAAATGTCTCAGATTTTCACGAACCTTGTGGAAAATGCGATTAAATACAATAAAGAACACGGCTGGGTCAAGGTGCTTCTGGACGCGGATCATCAGTTTTTCACGGTAGAGGTTTCCGACTCCGGCATCGGTATCCCGGAGGAGGATTACGAGCATATTTATGAACGTTTTTACAGAGTAGATAAATCGCATTCCCGTGAAATCGGCGGCACCGGCCTTGGACTTGCCATCACCAGAAATGCGATTCTGCTGCACCGCGGTTCGATCAAAGTGAGCAGCGTGGAAGGACAGGGCACGACCTTTACGGTGAAAATCCCCTTGTCCTACATCAAGTGATTTCAGAAAATTTGGAGAAGATTATGTCAGAGATCAGAAAAATGCGGGCGGTTGTGCTGCTTTTGGGCTGTCTGCTGTTGACCGGAATATTTGCCGGGTGCGGGAAGAAAGAAGAGACGCCTGCAAATACGGTCAGCGTTTATTATATTAATAAAGAAGAAACGAAAATCACGGCAGTGGAAAAAGAGCCGGAGGGCGACACGCTTTCCGAACAGGCGGAATGGGGTATTTCCCAGCTGAAGGAAAATCCGGTAGAGCTGTCTTTGCGCTCACCGATCAGCGGTTTTACGATCAACAGCTGGAATGTCAAAGACGATCAGCTGGTGCTGGACATGAGTGTGGAATATAAAAAGCTGTCTCCGTCCTCAGAAGTGCTGGTTCGGGCTGCAATTGTGCGCACGATGACGCAGCTGGAGGGAATTTCCTATGTTTCGGTGACGGTCGGTGGAGAAGCACTGACGGACAGCCTCGGCAACGTGGTCGGCCCTATGACGGCGGATCTGTTTATCGACAACGCCGGAAATGAAATCAATGCATACGAAAAAACGCGTCTGCTTCTTTATTTTACCAATGAAAGCGGCGAGCGCCTGATCGGCGTCCAGACAAAACCGGTTGTATACAGCAGCAACATTTCCATGGAAAAGCTGGTGGTAGAGCGGCTGATTGCCGGACCGGATGCAGAAAACGAAGAGCTTTATCCGGTCATCAACCCTGCGACAAAGGTTCTGGGCGTGACGGTAAAGGATGGAACGTGTTATGTAAACCTGGATAACGGTTTCCTGACACAGACCTACAATGTTTCCGCAGAGGTTCAGATCTATTCCATTGTTAACTCTCTGGTAGAATTGTCGAACATCAACAAGGTGCAGATTGCGGTAAACGGGAATACAGATATGATTTTCCGGGAAAAAGGATCATGGATGGAATGATTGAGCTTCCATTTGCGCTTCCAACAGCAGTAGCAGGCATT
>ERZ779851.3177-NODE-3177-length-11323-cov-3.198971_pt1 | contig 11323 bp, 8 predicted proteins | sample MGYA00511094_ERZ779851 | MGnify/ENA primary metagenome ERZ779851 (study PRJEB29588, sample SAMEA2155512) | human gut metagenome | biome: human gut; feature: human-associated habitat; material: faeces | place: Denmark | collected 2008/2010 ...
AAGAAACTTCACAATGACGGAAAACAGGTGCTGACCTATCCTTCATTTATAAAAAAATATGCAGAGCAGAAACAGGCAGCAGAAGTACAGTGGAAAGAAGAACAACCGGCGGTTCTGGTTTACACCAGTGGTACTACAGGAGAACCGAAAGGAGTGGTTCTGACAAATGACAATATCAATGCAGTGGCATTTCAGTATCGATATTCCGGAATGAGATTCAAAGTAGGTGAAACAATTCTTACATTTATGCCACCTTTTTTGGCAATAGGATTTTGTTTAAATGTACATATGCCATTGACGATTGGATTAGAGGAAGTAATTAGTCCAAATCCTGATGCCGTAGTGCTCACAAAATCATATAAAAAATGCCGACCAAATCATTTTGTGGCAGCACCGACCAATATTCTTCAGATCATTGATGCCATGCAGGGAAAGTCCATGAGCCATTGTATCACATTGGCAGGCGGTGGAGAATCTATGACACCACAGCAGGAAGAAATGGTAAATACATATCTGGCAGAGCATGGTTCGGATGCAAAATATATTACCGGATACGGAATGACAGAATTTGCAGCAACCGTGACAACAGGATTGAACAATGTATATCGAGAAAATACACTGGGCATTCCGTTATGTAAGACAATTGTAAAAATTGTGGATACGGAGACGGGAAAAGAATTGTCGTATGGTGAAGTAGGTGAGCTGTGCTTCCATACACCAAGCCAGATGAAAGAATATTATCAGAATCCAAAAGAAACTGGCGAGACGATCCGTCAGCATGAGGATGGAATGAAGTGGATTCATACCGGAGATCTTGGATGGGTAGATCAGGATGGCTTTGTACATTTTAAAGGCCGCATGAAGCGCATTTACATGACACAGGGAGAAGATGGCACTTTATATAAGGTATTTCCGGCAAGGACAGAGATGGTTTTAATGGAACTGGGAAATGTGAAAAAATGTGCAGTTACGGTAAGAATGGAAGGAAAACTTGTAAAAGAACAGATTGCATATCTTGTGTTGGAGAAAAAATCCGAGAAAGAAAATATCCTGGAAACGGTGAAAGAGCATTGCAGAAAGATGTTGCCATCTCATTCTGTTCCTGGAAAATACATTATATTAGATGAAATCCCGCTTACACAGAGCGGAAAGACAGATTACAGAGCACTGGAAAAGATGAAAAAAGATTGAGTTTGACAAAGGAGAATGAGAGAAATATGATTTCACAGACAGACAGACAGACAGACAGAGCATGAGCTGACGGGATATCCGTCTATCGATAAACCGTGGCTGAAATATTATGGGGAAGAGGTTCTGCATCGTCCATTGCCGGAAGGTTCGATGTATGACTATCTGACTTTCTGCAATGCAGATCGGTTAGATGCGGTTGCTTTGAACTACTTTGGAAAAAAGGTTACACATCGACAAATGCAGGAAAAGATTGATATATGTGCGAGAGCATTAACAGCATATGGTGTCCGGTCTAGTGATGCAGTGAGTCTTTGTGTTCTGGCTATGCCGGAGGCTGTGTATCTGCTTTATGCAATCAATAAAATCGGAGCGATCGCTAATATGCTTGTGATGAATGCAACGGAAGCGGAGATTCATGAGAAGTTAGCCGTAACGGAGAGTAAAGTTGTGATTACAGTTGATCTGGCATTGGAAAAGATTGTACAGGCATCCAGGGAAACATCTGTAAAACACATCATAGGTGTTTCGCTGGCAGAATCTATGCCATGTGTAATCGGTACACTTTATAAGTGGAAATCAAAAATAAAGCAGGAAAATTGCATTTTATTTTCAGAATTTCTGAAGGCAGGTCAAGGAAAGAAGATAGATTGTCAGGAAATAAAAGCAGATGCACCGGCAGTGATTGCATATACAGGAGGGACAACCGGCAAGGCAAAAGGTGTACTGTTGTCAAACCGCGCAGCGAATACGATAGCATTTCAATACAAATATGCAGATAAAGTGTTGGACTTTCAAAATGGAGAAAGCTTTTTAGATACCATTCCACCGTTCTTAGCCTATGGCCTATTTTTTGGGGTTCATATGGTTCTGTGTGTGGGACTTGAAAATATTCTTTGCCCAGATCCAACAGCAGAGCATTTTCCACAACAGTTTTTGAAATATAAACCGAATCATTTAAGTGGTGGTGCGTTGCATATAGAAGCACTAATGAAGAATAAAAAGGTTCAGAGAATGAATCTTTCTTTTGCAAAGACGATAGCCTATGGCGGAGATGGAATGAATAAATCATGGGAGACAGATACGTTTCATTTTTTGAAAGAGCATCATGCACCATATGGATTAATGAACGGTTATGGAATGACGGAAATGGCAGGACCTGTATGTACAAGCAATCATAAATTCCCTGTCATGCTTCCATTTTTCTGTAACAATATTAAGATATTAGACATTGATACGGGCGAGGAGCTAGGATATGAGCAGGAAGGTGAAATCTGTGTCAGCGGTCCGAGTATGATGATGGAATACTATAAGAATCCGGAAGCTACAAGAGAAATCATTTTCGAAGAGAACGGAACAAGATGGCTTCGAACCGGAGATTTGGGACATGTGACAAAAGATGGATATTTCCGACTGACCGGAAGACTGAAGCGAATCCTGTGGTCGATCGGAGCAGATAAGACACCGTCAAGAGTTTATCCGATGGAGATTGAAAATGTATTGAGCAGGCATTCTGCCGTGGATAAATGTGCGGTAGTAGGAAGAATCAACGGTGAAAAAGGTTATCTTGTGATTGCCTATGTAACATTGAAATCCAAAGATACCGGAGACAATGTGGAAAAAGAATTAAGACAGCTCTGTAGACAGGAGCTGAAAGAAAACTCCTGGCCTTTTGAATATCACTTTGTAGAGAAACTGCCGACAACAGGAGCAGGAAAGATAGATTTTCGGACATTGGAGAAGTGGGCGGAGAATTCAGATTCTTTTTAAAAGTATATATCTCATTGCATCAGCATATAATAAAATTATAATTGCATTTTAAGAATGTATTCTGTAGAATGGAATCAGAAAAGCTGTATGAGAGGGAATGTTTCGTGTTGCGGCATGGACATTCCCTTTTCTGAATATTATGAGAACGAGAAGTTGTGAAAATATATAATTGGAATTATGAAAGTATTTTTTTAGTGTAATAAACGGGAAAGATGATTGTTCGGAAGTGGGTGACAATGATGAATATGCAAGAACTAAAACAGATGATTTATAAAGGCGAAAAAGTTGATGTGGAATGCAAAAAAGCAGAAAATTCTGTGCCAAAATCTGCATATGAATCCTATTCTGCTTTTGCAAATACCAAAGGTGGATATATCATTCTTGGAGTGGATGAAGATAAAAAGAAAAATTCGCCGGAAGAAAGATTTATTATACAGGGAATAACAAATCCCGGAAAGCAATTGGAAGATTTCTGGAATACAATCAACGGAAGTAAGGTAAATGTCAATATTTTGAGAGACGAAGATGTATTTGTCGTGGAAGAAGATAGCATAAAGTTGATTGTGATCCATGTTCCAAGAGCTGATTATAAACTGCGCCCTGTTTATGTTGGTGAGAACCCTTATAAAGGAACATACAAAAGAAATCATGAGGGTGATTATCATGCGACAGAGCACGAGATCCGCGCAATGATCCGTGACCAGAATCCAGATGGTAATGACGGGATGATTTTAGAATATTACACAATGGATGATATTGACAAAGAAACTTTACGTAAATATCGTCAGATTTTTGAAATACGAAATGACGGACATGTGTGGAATGCACTGGACGATAAATCTTTTCTTGAAAAACTTGGTGGATATCGCAGAGACAGAAGAGAGGGAAAAGAAGGACTGACTCTGGCAGGGCTTTTAATGTTTGGAGATGGTCTGGCAATCCGAGACGAATTTGACAATATCTTTATGGATTACCGGAATGAAAGCCAGGTAACGGCTGATATCCGATGGAATGACAGGATTACTTATGATGGTACATGGGAAAATAATCTGTTTAATTTCTTTATGAAAGTAACTCCAAAGCTGACAGAGGATTTGAAGAAGCCGTTTAAATTGGAAGGGATACAGCGTATTGATGAAACTCCTGTGCATAAGGCTGTGAGAGAAGCTTTTGTAAATCAGATCATACATGCAGATTATCTGTCTGATGCCGGTACATTAAAAGTAATCAAGCGTTCGAATGAATTTGAATTTACGAATCCAGGAATCTTAAAACTTCCTGTGGAAGATATTTATCGTGGCGGTAATTCAAAATCAAGGAATCCACGTATGCAGACGATGTTGAGAATGGTAGGATTTGGGGACAATGCCGGTTCTGGATTCCCAGCGATTCTTGCTACATGGAAAAATGCAGGGTGGATAGAACCTGTGTTGGAAGAGGATACTAGGTTAAATCAAGTGACTCTGACGCTGAAAATGATTTCCAAGTCGCAGGAAGTACAAGGAAATTCTAATGCAGAAGCAATAGAAACGGCAGAAAAATCGGCAGAATCGGCAGAAAAATCGGCAGATAAAACCATAGGATTAGAAGCAAATTTATCAGATCGTCATAAACAAATCTTGTCTCTCATGGATACAAATGTAGAGTATAGTGCGGAAGAAATTGCAGAGTTTATTGGTCTGAAAGGCTCAAGAACAAGACAATTGCTAAAAGAACTGGCTGATAAAGGAAAGATAAGCTTTACAGCAGCAACGAAAAATCGAAAATATAAAAAAAATGTAGAAAAGTAAGAAATTCATTCAAAAAATAAAGGCTCAGAATCACCACTGATGGGAGATTGTGAGCCTGTTCTGTTATTGAGATGAGGAAGTACGCCATTTCTTCTTGGGTTCAAATTTTCCACACCCGTCACAGGTCTGTGGCCAGTTGATTTTCCATTCAAAATATTCATCTCTGGTAATCGCACCAGATTTCAGTTCTTCTTTTCTAAGAGTCCATTCTTTCAGAAAATCGTTGAGAACTCTATAATTAAACCACATACCAACAGGCGAATGTGCAGGCCAGCTATCAGAATCATGGTAGCGGATAGCGGCATCGTCACTGGAATTTGATTTTTCACCTGGATATGTCTCTAGTTGAAAGAGATTAATCATGCCGGGATTAAATTCATCAATCCAGAACAGAATTTCCATCAGTTCAGAGGCGTCCATCGTGGTTGGCTCATGTAGTGTCAGTGGGTTTACGTCCAGAATCTTAGCCATTTCAGTTACCAGATCTTTGCGGGGAACCCGGTAATTCGTTTCATATTGGGCAAGACGATTTGCACCTTTATCGCCCCAACCGAGGGCAGCACCAAGTTCTGCCTGTGTCATATTCCGGAATGTCCGGATTTTTTTTATTTTATCACCGATTGTCATATCAGATTTCCCACTTTCTTTTTGATAAATCCATTTTACTACCAAAAACAGTGAATGTAAACAGAAAGATTCGCATTGAAGCGAACAAAACACTTGACATTCGCATGAATGCGAATTAAAATGACAGTACGATAAAGGTTCGCATGAAAGCGAATGTACAGATGAGGATAAATACTTTTTGCAAATTATTGCAAAATGAGGTTGGTAAAATCCTTCTGTCAGGCTTTATTAGTGAGAGGATTTTTTTGAAGTGAACAACATTTTGGTGTTTCCAGGCTGTAATAAGTGAAAGGATATTCAAAAAAACTCTTTTGTACCTTGAAAATTACATGAGCTGTATAATCTGATCTCACAGATGCCATAACCCTGTAAATGATTTTATGGGCGAGCGTCGAAGATACTCCGGAAACGACTGGTAAGTTTGCGAAGAAGCTACCAGTATTCAGAAATACTCTGATAGAGGTTGACTGTGACGTTGACAACGGGTTATACAAATGGAAGCCAACACGCCGAACAGAATGGAAAATCATCGTAAGAAATCCAAACAAAAAGTAGATGTACTGACAACGGGCATAACCGCTGTCTGGGAGGTGATGCAGAAGAATACGGAGGAAAGGAGGTATGTGCATCATGAGAAAAACAACAGAGTATAAGGCTGAGAACCGTCTGACGGTAGATATTGAAGGATTAATGGCAATGTTATCCTGCGGAGAAGTAACTGCAAAGAAAATTGCAGACTATGCAGAAGCAAGAGTGATTGTTGGAAGACGTGTTCTTTATAACGTGGATAAGATAAAAAAATATCTTGATGCAATGGCAGTGTAATGAAAGATGAGAAGATAAAATACAACAACTTTCCTTCGGAATGAAAAGTAAAAAAGGGAAAATATTCCTGTAAAACAGGCAAATAAAAATTAGCATTTTGCAGGAATTTACCCTTGGAAATCTTAAAATATTATGTTAATCTGTGAGCAGATATCAGGCAGTAAATGACTGATACCGACAGGACAAAAATCATTCCGAATAACGAAAAATGAAGTGAAAGGAATGATTGATATGGCAAGAAAAGATAATAAAGGCAGAAATTTAAAAACAGGTGAATACCAGCGCCCGGATGGACGTTATGAGTATCGCTACAAGGATGAAATTACCGGAAAGCGTAATTCGGTTTATGCAGCTGATCTGGCGAGTCTGCGAGAAATGGAAAAGAAGATCAATAAGGATATGGATGATCTGCTTATTACAGACGCATCAGTCAAGAAGCTGACGGTAAATACGTTGTTTGAGCGATACATGGCAACAAAGAATATCAAGGAAAGAACGAAAAAGAATTATATCCGTATGTGGGACTACCGGATACGAAATACTTTGGGAAACATTCGTGTTGTGGATTTTAAGACATCTCACGTAAGGACATTCTTTTCCGCATTGTCAGATGAAGGACTGGCACACAGTACGATCAAAGGTCTTTATGGCTTATTGAATCCCAGTTTTGAACTGGCAGTGGAAGACGGGATTATCCGTAAGAATCCGGTAACTGGAACACTTGGAGATTATGGGGCTCCGGCAAAAGAGAAAGAAGCACTGACACTGGAACAGCAGGAAAAACTTCTGAAGTTCGTTGAACAGAGTAATGTGTATAAGCCTCATCTTCCAATGATGCAGGTTATGTTTGGGGCTTGCCTGAGAGTGAGTGAAACCATCGGCTTAACCTGGTCAGATGTGGATATGAAGAATCGGGAGATCCATGTAGGTGGACAGCTTGTGTATTATGAAGGTGATGAAGGATATTGTTTCCATGATTCAGAAACCAAAACGGATGCAGGAATCAGAGACATTCCTATGACACAGATGGTATATGATGCGTTCCGTAAACAGAGAGAGCTGAACTTGATGCTTGGTTTGCAGAGTAATGTTGAGATCGGTGGACGCAGTAGATTCATCTTCAATACAAAGCATGGACGTCCGATTATGCCGGCGGGAGTGAACAGCTTTCTGAAAAATATTGTTAATGCCTATAATAAGAAAGAAAGCAAATTGGCAGAAGAAGAGAAGCGAGAGCCGGAGCTGATGCCTCCTATTTCATCGCATACCCTTCGTCATACGGGATGTACCAGACTGGGTGAGAACAATGTCAATCCCAAAGTTATGCAGTATGTGATGGGCCATTCAGATGCACAGATCACAATGAATGTCTACAATCATATTGCAGAAAAGTCTCATGTGGAGAACGAGATGTCTAAAATGAACCTGCCAGAAACCGTACCTGCTGTGGTATAAACCATAAGTCGTTGTCGTAAAATGTGGTAAGAAAATCAGACGAATATATTTTTCCAAGAATTTGTCGTAAAAATGTGGTCAAATCAAGAAAATCGAGTGCGAAAGCAAGTGAAAAATCCCTGTGAAGCCCGTAAAATCAAATCTTCACAAAATCTTCACAAAAAATTAGCACTCACCTCTTGACAGTGCTAATTATGTGTGTTATATTACAGCTAGAACAAAGGAAGGGAACAAGGAAATGAGAACGAGCTTGTTGCCACCGATGTTTTCACATAGATGTTAAGATAATACGAAAAGGAGAGATGACTTATGTATATGCCGAGCATTTTTAATAATAGTGTATTTGATAACTTTGATAACTGGATGGATTTTTCCTTCCCGAGCTTTAACCAGAGACTGTATGGCGCTTCCTCTTCCCAGCTGATGAAGACGGATGTCAAGGAAACCGATAAGGATTATGAAGTTTCCATCGACCTGCCGGGATTTAAGAAAGACGAACTTCAGATTGAGCTGAAAGATGGCTATCTGACCGTCAGCGGTTCGAAGGAAGTTACATCGAAAGATATGCCAGAGGAGAATCAGAAGGATGCAACGACCGCAGAAGCAGATGCTTCCAAGAAGGACGCTAAAGCCGAGCAGAAAACCGTTAAATATATCCGCCAGGAACGCTACAGCGGCAATGTAAGCAGAAGCTTCTACGTCGGCGAGAACTTGGAGGAAAAGGATATCCATGCCAAATTTGAAAATGGCACTCTGACCCTGACTTTCCCGAAAGAGCTGGAAAAGAAAGCGGTTGAAGAGAAGCATTTCGTTTCCATCGAAGGTTAATAATCAGATAGGCAGCTACGGCTCACACATTGTGTTGCCAGCAGCCAGATAGCTTCAGAAGCTGTCGCAGGGATGCGGCAGCTTCTATCATACCCAATTTTTTATCATAACCTAAATAATTGAAACTTAAATCACTGCATCTACGGAGGTGATAATCGATGGCAGAGAAAAGAGACTACTATGACATACTGGGGATAAAGCGGGACGCCAGTGCGGAGACGATCAAAAAGGCATTCCGGAAACTTGCCAAAAAGTATCACCCGGATTCCAATGCCGGTAATCCCCAGGCAGAGCAGATGTTTAAGGATGTCAACGAAGCCTATTCGATCTTAAGTGATCCAGAAAAGAAGAAACTCTACGATCGCTTCGGTCACGCCGCATTTGACCCGAACAGCGCCGCATACGGCGGAGCTGGCGGTGCCGGCGCTTCTGGAAATGGTCCATTTGGCTCCGGCTTTGGCGGTACCGGTCAGGGCGGTGCCTGGCACTATCAGAGCGGTCCGGGCGGTTATGCAGAATACCATTTTACCGGGGATGACTTGGACGATATGGGTGACATTTTTGGAGATATGTTTGGCGGCATGTTCCACGGCAAGAGTTCGGGCGGCAGTTCCCGCAGCCGACATTTCACGGGCGGTTCCGGGTTTGGCGGCTCTGGGACTCATTTTACCGGTGGGTCCAGTTTTGGCGGTTCTAGCGCTCATTTTGGCGGCGGGTCTGGCTTTAGCGGCTTCGGCGGCAGTCAGGGCTTTCACAGCGCCGACTTCCGTGAGAAAGGTTCTGACCTCACGTCCGATGTAACCATAAGCTTTGATGAAGCCGTATCCGGCTGCGAGAAGCTCATCACTCTGCAGAACCCACAGACCGGCAAGCGCCAGTCTTTACAGGTTCACATCCCAGCGGGCATCGATACAGGTAAATCTATCCGTCTGAAAGGAAAAGGCATGCCGGGAACGGGCGGCGGCGAGGCGGGCGATCTTCTTTTAAATATCACCGTCACCGCGAAACCGGGATGGGAGCGCAAGGAGATGGATGTTTACTCGACCGTCCGCATTCCGTTTACCACCGCAGTCTTCGGCGGTGAGGCGCTGGTTTCCACCCTGTACGGCAATGTCCTGTGCAAGATCGCAGCCGGGACGCAGTCGGGAACCAAGATTAAATTAAAGGGAAAAGGCATTGTTTCCATGAAGAATCCGTCCATCCATGGCAATCAGTACGTGACGGTCCAGATCGATGTCCCGAACCATCTGACCCCCGAGGCAGAACAGAAACTTCGCGAATTTGAACACGCCTGCGGACTGAACAAAAACAGTCAGGGCGGACCCAACGGCAGGAGCGCAGCTTGACGGCTCCTGCCGTTTTTTTACTGAACGTCTGTAAAGCCAAAAATATCATAGAATTTTCACCCTATTATTTTCATATATATGGTTATGATTTTCATAAATATGATATTTTAATTGTAGGAAATCCACAATTTCATCGTTTTTTAATTGTCATGAAATTACTGCAGCTATATATTCGACATTCTTTCACACTTTATGCCTATCTTTCTTATCTATTTTATCTGTTTTTACCTCACTTTCGTTTCTTTTTTTAGATATTTTGCAATAAATACCTTGTGTTTTTCACTCGTTTTATGTTATAGTAAACACATAATTGCATCGAAAAATATAACGCATTTTATTTCACATTTATGAAAGGAGTTTATACTTTATGAGCAGACTCGTTATACCTACTAACAGCGAGGCTCAGAATGTCGTAGAGGGGCTTTACAAGGATCTGGAACGGCGCATCATCGCCAGCCCGCCAGGTCTTTGTCCTGTCGACCTGACCGCTGCATTTTTAAAAATGTGCCATGCACAGACCTGCGGCAAATGCGTTCCCTGCCGAATCGGTCTCGCGCAGCTCTCCAATCTTCTGGAAGACATCCTAAACGGAAAAGGAACCATGAAGCATTTAACCATGCTGGAGGAAACAGCCCGTGTCATCGAAAGCACGGCTGACTGTGCCATCGGCTATACCGCTGCCCAGATGGTTTTAAAAGGACTGGACGGCTTCAAAGAGGATTTTATGGAACATATCTTACACAACCGCTGCCGCAGTAATCTTGATCAGCCGGTTCCCTGTGTGGCTCTGTGCCCGGCCGGAGTTGATATTCCGGGTTACATCGCCCTGACCGGTGAAGGACGCTATGCCGATGCAGTCCGCCTGATCCGCAAGGATAACCCATTCCCAACCGCCTGTGCGCTGGTATGCGAGCACCCATGCGAGTCTCGCTGCCGCCGCAACATGCTGGATAATTCTATCAATATCCGCGGTATCAAACGTGTAGCTGTGGATATGGCAGGATATGTACCGGCACCGGTCTGTCCACCCTCCACCGGCAAGCGCATCGCGATCATCGGCGGCGGTCCCAGCGGCCTGAGCGCTGCTTATTATCTGCAGCTGATGGGACATCAGACCACTGTATTTGAAAAACGCAAGAAACTCGGCGGCATGCTGCTGTACGGAATTCCAAGCTACCGCCTGCCACGAGAGCGCCTGCAGGATGATATCAATGTCATTCTGGAAACCGGTGTGGAAGTCCGTCTTGAAACTTCGGTCGGAAACGATCCAGGACAGCTGTCTCTGGATGAACTCCGCAAAGAATATGATGCTATCTACATCGCCATCGGCGCTCATAGTGATAAAAAGATTGGTATTGAGGGAGAAGATGCCGGCGGTGTTATCTCCGCTGTCGAATTCTTACGTGCTATCGGCGACGGCAAATATCCGGATCTTACCGGAAAGAAGGTCTGCGTCATCGGCGGCGGCAACGTAGCCACGGACGTAGCCCGTTC
>ERZ779851.3180-NODE-3180-length-11313-cov-3.621958_pt1 | contig 11313 bp, 9 predicted proteins | sample MGYA00511094_ERZ779851 | MGnify/ENA primary metagenome ERZ779851 (study PRJEB29588, sample SAMEA2155512) | human gut metagenome | biome: human gut; feature: human-associated habitat; material: faeces | place: Denmark | collected 2008/2010 ...
GACTTGAACCCGAAGCGCGACGCGTTAAGCAAACAGTCCTGTGGACTGTTTGTAGGCGCGGCTGAGGCCGTCAGGCCGAAGGCACGGCGAAGGTAGTATTGAGTCCACGCGGAGCGTGGTCCGTAATTGCAGGGCCGAAGGCGCGTTGGCTATGTAGCGCGCGAAGCGCGCGTAGCCAACACGCGCCGAGCGTTAAGCGAGAGCCCAGTGGGCTCTCGTAGCGAGGAGAAAACGCCGACAGGCGTTTTCGAGGCTGCAGGCCTCATCGCCTCAGCCCGGCAGGCCCCATGACGCACGTTTCCCCCAAAAAAAGACCCAACCCGGACTCTCCGTCCGCGTTGGGTCTTTCCTATATCGCTTTCTTCGTCCCGCGTCACCCCCACCCATTCCACCATGCAGTCGCCCATCCCCATATTCCGTCCCCATCCGTTAAGGTAACGACGGTGGCGCTATCGCGCTACGCAAGCATAATGATGCAGGGGAGGAACAGAAGCGATGGCAGGTCTTCGCGGTCCGGATAGTTCGAAGGATGCACAGCTGTTGGATGAGCGCGCCGTGTTTCCGGAGACCGTGGATGTCAATATTCGTCAGCTTGACCCGATTCCCGCTCCCCGATATTTTCTGAAGGAACTTCCGCTCACGAACGAGATGAGCGATCTGGTGTTGAAGTCCCGTCAGGAGATTCGTGACGTGCTGCATGGCCGTGACGATCGTCTGCTGGCCATCGTCGGCCCGTGTTCGATTCATGATCCGAAGGCTGCGCACGAGTATGCGGAGAGGCTTGCCGCCGTCAAGAAGGAGCTTGATGATCGTCTGGTCATCGTCATGCGCGTGTATTTCGAGAAGCCGCGCACCACGATCGGTTGGAAGGGTCTGATCAACGATCCTGATCTTGACGGCCAGTTCAATATTCGCAAGGGCATGTTCATGGCTCGCAAGGTGCTTACCGACGTGCTGGGGCTCGGCTTGCCCGCCGCTACGGAATGGCTTGATCCGATTACCCCGCAGTATATTTGCGATCTGATCAGCTGGGGCGCGATCGGCGCGCGTAATACGGAAAGCCAGGTGCACCGCGAGCTGGCGTCCGGCATGTCCATGCCGATCGGTTTCAAGAACGCTACGGATGGTTCCATCAAGCCGGCGGCCGATTCGTGTTTCGCGGCCGCTTTCGAGCATCATTTCCTCTCCATCAATCTGGATGGTCGTGTGATTTCCGCGGAGACCAAGGGCAATCCCGACTGCCATCTGGTGCTGCGTGGTTCCTCGCATGGTCCGAACTACGATGCCGCTTCCGTGGCCCAAGCGTTGGCGGATCTCAAGGCTTCCAAGGCTTCCGGACCAAGCGAGCATGGTCTGATCATCGATGCCGCGCACGGCAACTGCGGCAAGAACGAGGTGCGCGAGGCCGAAGTGGTCGAAGAAATCGCCGCACGCGTCGCGGCCGGCGAACAGGGCATTCTCGGCATCATGATGGAAAGCTTCCTCAAGGCGGGCAATCAGAAGCCCGCGCCGCTCGACCAGCTGGAATACGGCAAGTCGATCACCGACGCATGCGTGCCGTGGGATCGTACCGAGCAGCTGCTGCACACGCTTGCCGACGCGGTCGACGCGCGTCGCAAGCTTGGCTGATGTTTCTGCACCATCGTTGCTATCCTTGGGAAAGGAAGCGACAAGGAGAGCGAGATCATGCAGCAGCAGCTGAACACGCCTGAGGATTTACGTGCCATTAGGCAGGCCATGGATGAGGGCAAGAATCCGCTGGTGGAGACCGACGTGCCGCGCTGGGAGGACCAGGTGGGCATCAGCCGCATCGTGAACCGCCGCGTGCTGGAATTCGAAGTGTTGCCCACGCCGGCGCAGGTGCTGGGCGACCTGCCGTTGAGCGAGCAGGCGCAGGAGATCGTCGCCTATTCGCGTGATGAGATTCGTGCCTGCCTGTACGGTCAGGACGATCGCCTGCTGGTGGTTGTCGGTCCGTGTTCCGTTCACGATCCGAAGGCCGCGCTCGATTACGCGCGTCGCCTGTCCGCGTTGAAAGGCGAGTTGGATGGCGAGCTGCTGATCGTCATGCGCGTGTATTTCGAGAAGCCGCGCACCACGGTCGGTTGGAAGGGTCTGATCAACGATCCGGATATCGACGGCAGCTGCAATATCAGGAAGGGCTTGCTGTTGGCCCGCCGCACGCTGCTTGGCGTGCTTGACGAGGGTTTGGCGGCGGCCACGGAGTTTTTGGAGCCGACCAGTCCGCAGTATATTTCCGACGCGATTAGCTGGGGTGCGATCGGCGCGCGCAATACGGAAAGCCAGGTGCACCGGCAGTTGGCGTCCGGCCTGTCCATGCCGATCGGCTTCAAGAACGCCACGGACGGTTCCATCAAGGCTCCGGCCGATTCCTGCTTCGCTTCCGCACAACAGCACACGTTCTTCGGCATCGACCATCTCGGCCGCGCCGCCGTGGTCAAAACGCTCGGCAATCCCGACTGCCATGTGGTGTTGCGTGGTTCCTCGCACGGCCCGAATTACGATGCCGCTTCGGTGGCCAAGGCCATGGACACCATCCGCGCCGAAATGCCGGCCGATTCCGCTGCGGCACATGGGCTGATCGTCGACTGCTCGCATGGCAACTCCGGCAAGGACGAGCATCGTCAGGCGCAGGTGGTGCGTGACATCGCGGGCCGTATCGCCAAAGGCGAGCAGGGCATCACCGGCATCATGATGGAAAGCTTCATCGAAGGCGGCAACCAGAAGGCCGCGCCGCTCGACCAGCTCGTCTACGGCAAGTCCATCACCGACAAATGTCTGAGCTGGAACACCACGGAACAGCTGCTACGCGAGCTTGCCCATGCGGTGGCCGTGCGCCGCTGGAAGTGACCGATTCGATTCACTATCCGCGCGATTGCAGAAAATTCGGGAAACGCGAATCGCAATCGCGTAAAACAACACTCAAGACAGCACGTAAGACAGGGAGGGTGCAATGACCGCAATCGCCATCATCGGCGCCATGGATGAGGAAGTCGCCAATATCGCAACGGCACTGAGCAACGTCACCGTCACCGAGGAAGCCGGCGTCAAGGTGACGCGCGGCACCCTCGAAACCAACAAGGGCACCGCCGTCAACGTCGCCGCGACCGTCGGCGGCATGGGCACCGTCAACATCGCCGCCACCACGCAGCATCTGATCGACGCTGACCAGCCGGACGCCGTGATCTTCTCCGGCATCGCGGGCAATCTCAACACGAATCTGCACATCAACGACGTGGTGCTCGGCGGCACTCTGCGCTATCTCGACACCGACATGCGATTAGTGGGCCAGTTCAAGCCCGGCACCGCCGACCGGCCCATCGAGGAATACCATAGCGACGACCGTCTGCTCGAACTGGCCGACCAGGCGCTGAACGACTTGAACATTCACCATATCGTCGGCATCATCGCCACCGGCAACTATTTCGTCGATGATCCGCAGAAGGTCGAGCAGGTGATCCGTGAGACCGGCGCGGACGCGGTGGAAATGGAAGGCGCCGCCGTCGCGCATGTCGCCGCCCGCAACGACGTTCCCGCATTGGTGATTCGCGCGCTGAGCGACAACGCGGACACCGACTACGAGGATTTCAAAACGTTCGACATTTCCGAATACGCGGACACCGCCGCGAAACTGACGGTGAACATCGCCAAACGCATGTAGCGTTCATGTGGCGTTGCGAAACGCCTAACGTTGCGAAAAGCCGTTTCCACATCCCGTTTGCCGCATGACCCGTCATCATGCATCGTCATATCGGCAAACGGGACGTCTCATATTCCGATATGCTGCGTTTCGGAAGATGAACGGCAGGAAAACTTCCGGTGGCGTGAGAGAATCGCATACGCGAAAGCCTCTCCGAAACCGCTAGTCTTAAGGAAGAACTGAGGATTATCGGAAGGTGAACGCATGACGTTGGAGCAGATGCTGGCAACGCCGTCGGTGGTTGCGGCATTGGTGGTCGTGGCCGTGGTCGTGTTCGTCGTGGCGTTCCTGCTTGGCCGCAGACGAGGCTTCCAGGATGTGCAGGACGGCGTCGACCCCAATGATCCGAGCCTGTTCGGAGCTGCGAAGAACACGTCCCTGTTCGGCCCCCGCGTTCCCGTGCAGTCCACGGAACGCCAGCTGGTGGCCGTCATGCCCGAAGCTTTGGTGGTCGTAGACTCGCTGGCCACGGTCCAATACGCATCCCCGGCCGCGCGGCGCTTCGGCATCATCCACGACCAGGCGATGGCGCTCGCGGAAATCCGCGACATCGTGAAACTGGTCTCCACGGACAGCGTGGTGCGCGAACGCGAACTGACCATCCCCCTGCACGGCCGCACGCGAACGGGCGTGGTGAACACGAACGGCAAAGGCGTCGAAGCCGGCAAGCCGCTGCCCGAAGACACGCTCTACCTGCACGTGCGCGTCGGACAGATCGCCGACAACCTATTTGCGATTTTCATTTCCGACATGAGCGAGCAACGCCGTTTCGAAATCATGCGGCGCGATTTCGTCACCAACGTCTCGCACGAACTGAAAACCCCGGCAGGCGCGATTTCTCTGCTCGCCGAAACGATCGGCGACGCGGCCGACGATCCGGACGCGGTGAAATACTTCTCCGGCCGAATCTCCAAGGAATCCGAACGATTGACGGAACTGGTCCACCGTCTGATCGACCTGCAGAAAGCGCAAAGCGCGGCAGCGATGCTCAACGCGGAACGGCTGTCCGTGCTGTCCGTGGCACGCGAGGCGCTCGCCGAAAACCAGGTCAAGGCCGAATCGAAGCACATCAGCCTGGTCCTGTCCGTGAACGGCCGGCAGGTGCTGGTGCATGCGAACGCCGAGGAACTGGCCAAGGAAGCCGAACAGAACCTGGACGTGTTCGTGGTCGCTGACCATGAGACCATCAAAACTGCGGTGAAGAACCTGGTGGAGAACGCCATCAACTATTCGCCGGAACATACCACGGTGGCCGTCGGCATCGGCATCGAATCCGGCAAGGTGGCGATTCGCGTCGTGGACCAGGGCATCGGCATCCCCGCGGCGTCGCTCAGCAGAATTTTCGAGCGATTCTACCGCGTCGATCCGGCGCGCTCCCGTGAAACCGGCGGCACCGGCCTGGGATTGGCCATCACCAAGCATTGCGTCGAGGATTGCGGCGGCACCATCTCCGTATGGTCGCGCGAGGGGGAGGGATCCACCTTCACCATCACGATGCCGCAGGCTTCGGGCGCTGCGGAACCCGACCATCCGGCGGATTCGGCGAATGATAACACCCGTGAAAAGAAACAGTCCGGCCACTCCACCACAACAGAGAATGAGGAGAACCACTGATGACGCGAATTCTGATCGTCGAGGACGAAGAGTCGTACCGTGAGCCGCTGGTCTACCAGCTCACCCGTGAAGGGTACGACGTGTCCGCCGCGGCCACCGGTGAAGAAGGATTGGAACTGTTCACCAAGGGTGGTATCGATCTGGTGCTGCTCGATCTGATGCTGCCCGGTCTTGACGGCACCGCGCTGTGCCGTCGGATCCGCGAGCAAAGCCGTGTGCCGATCATCATGCTGACCGCGAAAAGCGCGGAAATCGACAAGGTCGTCGGCCTTGAAATCGGCGCGGACGACTACATCACCAAACCGTATTCCTTCCGTGAGCTGCTGGCACGCATCCGCGCGGTGCTGCGCCGCAACCAGATGGTCGCCGAATCCGGAGAAGCCGCCGACGATATTCCGCTCGTATGCGGTGACATTTCCATGAGAATCGGCCAGCATGAGGTGACGGTCCGCGGCGAGAACGTGTTCTTCCCGCTGAAGGAATTCGAACTGCTGGAATACCTCATGCAGAACAAGGGCCGCGTGATGACCCGCCACCAGCTGATCGACCGCATCTGGGGCTCCGACTATGTCGGCGACACCAAGACGCTGGACGTGCATGTCAAGCGCGTGCGCGCCAAAATCGAGGAGGACCCGGGCCATCCCAAGTATCTGACCACCGTGCGCGGCCTCGGATACAAGATCGATACGCCAAGCGAATGATGATGAAAGGCTTGGTATAGCGCGCATTCGCATCGTGCTTGCAAAGAACGGTGAACGGAAGGAACGTCGAACGGCGAAGGTGTCGTAGACTGTTCATCTTCCGTTCACCGTTTTTGGTTTGGGACGAGTGAAACGCCCAATAGGCTGGAGATTGTCATGAAGAACGATGGCGACAACAGAAAATCGAAAAATCAGAAACACACGCCATCTGAACGTTGACAGAGGGAAAAGAATAATGCGTAACTCCATTCTCGTACGCTCCATCGCCGCTGTGTCCGGCATTGTGATGCTGGCTTCCGTCGCGGCTTGCGGTGACAACACCACCGCTTCCACCGATTCTTCGGCCAAGTCCGATACCAAGACCGAAACCGTTTCCGGCAACTTCTCCGGCGCTGGCGCTTCTTCCCAGCAGGCCGCCGTCGAAGCTTGGATCGCCGGCTTCCAGGGCACCAACCCGGACGCCAAGGTCGCTTACAACCCGTCCGGTTCCGGCGCTGGCGTGTCCACCTTCCTGACCGGTGCAACCGCATGGGCCGGCTCCGACGCCTCCCTCGCCGATAACGAGGTCGAGCAGTCCAAGAGCGTGTGCGCTTCCGGCACCGCCTTCGACATCCCGGTCTACATTTCCCCGATCGCCGTCGTCTTCAACCTGCAGGGCGTGTCCGGCAAGGGCAAGACCCTGAACATGGACGCCGAGACCATCGCCAAGATCTTCGACGGCAAGATCACCAAGTGGAACGATGACGCCATCAAGAAGCAGAACCCGAAGGTCGATCTGCCTGACCTCGACATCACCGTGGTGCACCGTTCCGACAAGTCCGGCACCACCAAGAACTTCCTGAGCTACGTCAAGGACGCCGCTGGCGACGCATGGAGCTACGACCTCGGCGAGAACTGGCCGAACGAGGTCGGCCAGGGCGCCAAGGGCACTTCCGGCGTGATCTCCACCGTGCAGCAGGCTGACGGCACCATCGGTTACGCCGATGCCTCCCAGGCCGGCGATCTGGGCACCGTGGCCGTGAAGGTCGGCGACGATTACGTCCCGTTCTCCGCTGAAGCCGCCGCCAAGGTCGTGGACGCCTCCCCGCTCGACGATTCCGCCAAGGGTGACAACCGCGTGGTCGTCAAGCTCGACCACAACACCACCGAGAAGGGCGCCTACCCGATCGTGCTGGTCTCCTACGACGTCGCCTGCCCGGCATACAAGGACGCCAACACCGCCAAGTTCGTCAAGTCCTGGCTCACCTACGTGACCAGCGACGAAGGCCAGCAGACCGCCGCTTCCGCAGCCGGCTCCGCTCCGATGTCCAACACCCTGCGTCAGAAGGTCGTCAAGTCCATCGACGCCATCAAAACCAAGTGAGTCCATCACAGTGGGGCGATCGCTTTCGGTGATCGGTGACTGACCGTAGGTTTCAGGCCGCAGCCGCGTAAAAAACGGCTGCGGCCTGAAACGATACCTACGGACGATACGCAAAACCAGAAAAATCGAAAGCAATCGCAAGCAAACCAAAAGGAGAACCCGTGAGTTCGCAAAGCAAAACGGCACAGCAGCCGGTGAGCGGCAAGAACGCGGATAAGGTGTTCAAGGGCGTGGCCTACGCCTGCGGCATCCTGATCCTCGTCGTGCTCGCCGCGGTCGCGCTGTTCCTGCTGTTCCGCGCGTGGCCGTTGATCGGCGGTGACCAGAAGGCCAACAGCGCGACCATCAGCAACTTCACCGGCGGCAAGGTTTCCAGCTTCTGGGGCTACGTCGGACCGCTGCTGTTCGGTACCGTGCTGATTTCCGCCCTGGCGCTGCTGATTTCCTTCTTCGTGTCGGTCGGCATCGCACTGTTCATCTCGCATTACGCGCCGAAGAAGCTCGCCACCGCCCTGAGCTATGTGGTCGATCTGCTCGCCGCCATCCCGTCCGTTATCTACGGTCTGTGGGGTGGTCTGGTGCTGGTGCCCGCCATCTACCCGTTCTGGAATTGGGTGGCCAAATACCTTGGCTGGATTCCGATTTTCGCCGGTCCCGCCGCCAATCCCTCCCGTACCGTGGCCACCGTGTCCGTGGTGCTGGCCGTCATGATCCTGCCGATCATCACCTCCATGTCCCGCGACATCTTCCTGCAGACCCCTCGCCTTCAGGAAGAGGCGGCTCTGGCCCTCGGCTGTGCCCCCAGGCAGGCGTTCTTCAAGGTCATCCTGCCGGAGATCAGTCCCGCTATCCTGTCGGCCTTCCTCATCTGCCTGACCTATTCCATCGACGATTTCATGATCTCCTACTTCAACTGCGGCACCGTGGAGACCCTGCCCATTGCCATCTACTCCATGACCCGCAAAAAGGTCAGCCCAGAGATCTACGCACTGTCCACCATCATGTTCGTGGTCATCCTCAGCGTCATTCTGGTGTCCAATGCCATGGAGAGCCGCAGCTACCGCCGGGATCAGAAAACGCTGCGAAAGGAGGGCGCATGATGAAACGCATTGCTGCAATACTGCTGACGATGGCTGTGGCGCTGTGCGCCGCATTGCCGGTGTTTGCCGCCGGTACCATCGAGGTGACCGAGGATGTCTCGGTGTCGGATGATTACGACTGGACCCGTTTCAAGGGGCAGAACGTCACCCTGAACGTCTACAACTGGGGCGAGTACATCTCCAACGGTTCGGACGACAGCGTGGACGTGGTGGCCGCCTTTGAAAAACTGACCGGCATCAAGGTGAACTACACCACCTTCGACTCCAACGAGTCCCTGTACGCCAAACTCAAGTCCGGCGCAGCCAACTACGATGTGATCATCCCCTCCGACTACATGGTGGCAAAGATGATCAACGAGGGGATGCTTGCACCCCTTGACTATGACAATATCCCCAATTTCCAGAAGATTGATGCAGGCTATCGCAACCCGGATTACGACCCGCAGAACGCTTACACCGTGCCCTATATGCTGTGCACCACCGGCATCATCTACAACACCACGATGGTAGACGAAGCCCCCACCTGCTGGGCAGACCTGTGGGACGAGCAGTATGCGGGCAACATTCTGATGTTCAACAACAGCCGCGATGCCTATGCCATCGCCGCGTTCAAAAGCGGCCACAGCATCAACCCCGCCACCCCGGAAGAGGTGGACGAGGTGGTAGAGGAGCTCAAGACGCAGAAGCCGCTGGTGCAGGCCTACGTCATGGACGAGATCTTTGATAAGATGATCGGCGGCGAGGCAGCTATCGGCGTGTACTACTCCGGCGATGCCATTACCATGATCGATGATAACCCGGATCTGGCTTGGGTGTTCCCGGAGGAGGGCAGTGTGCTTTCGGTGGACTGCATGGCTGTGCCCGCCGCCAGCGAGCACAAAGAGGCCGCCGAGATGTTCATCAACTTCATGTGCGAGACCGATATCGGCAAGGCCAACAGCGAGTATATCGGCTACACCACCCCCATGCACTGTGTGTGGGATATTCTGGATGAAGACCTCAAGTACAGCGAGATCGCGTACCCCTCCGAGGACATTGCGGCCAAAGAAGAGGTGTTCACTGCCCTGAGCGATGAGGTCAACAGCGAGCTGGACGTGAAGTGGAGCGAGATGAAGAGCTACGACGAGGGCGGCAGCGGGTATCTGTTCCTGATGCTGCTGGCGGCGATGCTGGCTCTGGCCTGCTTCAATATCTGGCGCAAGGTGCGCAGGAAAACACGCAATATGTATTGAACCTGAGGGGGCTGTGCGGAGGCGTACAGCCCCTTTTTATAAGGAAAGGGAAAGAATATGAGTGAATACAGAAGCTATACGGAGCAGATGACCGTGCTGGACGGCGACAGCGACTTCCGCCGCTGCCTGAAGCCCAGCGCTCTGTTCCGGTATGTGGAGCAGGTGTCGGCAGACCATGCCCGGGCTTACGGCATGGACCACGCCTTTTTCAGGGAGCGCCACAGCGCATTCCTCGTGGGCAAGCAGGCCCTCAGGGTCTGGCGGATGCCCGGCCGTGCGGAGAAGATCAACCTGACCACGGCCTGCGAGGCGTTCAAGAAAGGCACGATGAAGCGGCTGACCACCATCACCAGCGAAACAGGGGAGAAGCTGGCCCTCGTGGACTGCCGCTGGATGATCGTGGACACTGAGGCAGGGCGCATCCTGCGCACCCCCGGCTGGACGATGCCGGACTTCCAGAACGACGACCTGCCCGAAGAACTGCCCCAGATCGTCCACAAGAGCCAGCCGCTGACGGCGGCAGGGGAGCGCCGCGCCAGCTACTCCATGTGTGACCTCAACGGCCATATCAACAACTCCCTCTATCTGGACATCGCCTGCGACGCTCTGCCGCAGGAGGTCGTGGAGGCTGCGCCGCTGTCCTTCGCTTCCATCAAGTACCACCGTGAAGTGCCGATGGGCCAGACCGTGCAGGTGTTCTATGCCCCCTCAGGAAACGGCTGGTATGTGCTGGGCCGGAGGGAAGAGCACGCGGCTTTTGAGTGTTATCTGGAATTCGGAAGCTCTGTCACAGAATCTTTACAAAAATAATTACAGAAAAATTACAAAAAACTATTGCAAAAGTCCTTCAAAAGAGTTACAATATGGTTACAGAAAGGGCAAGACCCTTCTGGATCATGAAATCTTTTTCTTCTTGTTTTTTGGAATATCGGGTGTCCGCCATCCTCCTCCGGCTGTTCTCCTTCGCAGCTGTCGGCCGACACCGCACAGGCGATATTCCGCTTCGTGTGCAAAAGAGCCCGTCTGGTTTCGGACGGGCTTTTTTGCGTCCAAAAATCCGGAGAAATCGGCCCACAGCGAGGGAAAGTATGACCTTAGGTCAATTTGCCTGTTTTTCTGCAAAGGACATTTATAAAGTTTGGCGGGGCAGGGGTTTGTATTCCGCGTGGGTTTGTGGTAAAGTATATACAATCAATTCCTAAGTCGAAAACATGAAATTGTTTTGATGTTGTTTGATATGATCCGCTGCGGATGCGTTAAGAGAAAAGGAGTTTGAATATGGCTTATTTTTACGAAGAACCCTCCCGTACCTTTGGCGAGTACCTGCTGGTGCCGGGCTACTCTTCTGCTGAGAATGTCCCCACAGCTGTCAGCCTCAAGACCCCGCTGGTCAAGTACCGCAAGGGCGAGGAGAACTGCCCGCTGGAAATGAATATCCCCATGATCAGCGCCATCATGCAGTCTGTCTCCGGCGATAAGCTGGCCATCGCGCTGGCCCGTCAGGGCGGCGTCTCCTTCATCTACGGCTCCCAGAGCATCGAGAACGAGGCCGCTATGGTCCGCCGCGTCAAGAGCTTCAAGG
>ERZ779851.3186-NODE-3186-length-11288-cov-2.466038_pt1 | contig 11288 bp, 8 predicted proteins | sample MGYA00511094_ERZ779851 | MGnify/ENA primary metagenome ERZ779851 (study PRJEB29588, sample SAMEA2155512) | human gut metagenome | biome: human gut; feature: human-associated habitat; material: faeces | place: Denmark | collected 2008/2010 ...
CCTCCCCTGCCAAAAGGGTTTTCCATGTATCCAGCTCCGGATTTTTATAGACTGTTCCACTTGGCTGGAACTCATACAGATATATAACCTCATTCCATACCGACAGACTGCTTTCACGCATCTTCTGCAAATCGTCAGCCTGTGCGGTCACTTCAGAAAATCCACTCCAATTTCCCGCTCCACACCAAAAATAGGAATGTACATGATCTGTCATCCATTGCACAAAATGATTGAGCAGATCTTTTTCCCTTATTTTTTCTCCTTCTTCCGGCATTTTATCCGTTGACAGAACCACCCAGTATCGACATTCGTTTTCACAAAATACGGTGTCCACTCTGGCATAAAAGGAATTAAATAACTCCGTCAACACATTTTGCATGACAAATTCGATGGTGGAAGGTTCCCACTTTTGTGTCTCTTCCGCTTTATGATCCATATAAAAGCAGATCAGTTTAAAATATATCAATCCATCCTGATACAGATCCATCCTTTTTGCGGATTCGCAGAACTGGTTTAGTGTCATGTTACCGCTCAATAAATTTCTCCAGATATCCTTTTGCAGGATTGTCCGGTCTTTTTCCCACTGTTCACTCGCTTCTGTAAGTTTTTCGATATGTTTTTCCTGAAGCACTGCCTGTTCTGCTTTTTTTAATGCTTCTTCCAGTTTTTCAAAATCAATTGGTTTTAGCAGATATTCAACGCTTTCCAGCTGTATCGCACGTCTTGCATAGTCAAATTCCGCATAACTGGTCAGAAAAATAACCTGTATCCTGAAATTCTGCTCCCTCACCCATTGCACCAGATCAAATCCTGTTGCAGCAGGCATCACAATATCACTGATAATAATGTCCATTTTAACAGCTGTTATAATTTCCTGCGCCTGTTTCATTGTAAATGCTGTATAAATCTCAGTAATACCTGTCCGCTCCCAGCAGATATTTTTCTTTATACTTTCAATCACATAACGTTCATCATCCACCAGCAATAATTTCATTCCTGTGTATCGCTCCTTCCGATTTTATATGGAACATGAATATCCACAACGGCACCACCTAATGGACTATTGCTGAAATGGATCTCTCCCTGATCCCCATAATAATACTGAAACCGCCTCATACAGTTCCAAATACCGATATGTTTTCCATTGTCAGAAATGTTTTGTCCATTTTGTAGTTTACATAATATTTCGTCCGGAAATCCCTTTCCCGTATCCGAGATAAAAATATTAACGTATTTTTCATCGTCCCTGTCCTCAGGATATACCGTAACTGAGATCAGCATTTTTTCATCTGCCATCAATGCCTGTTTTGCAGCATTTTCAACATAAACCTGTATTAAGAATGGAAATATCTCCGCATCTGCCACTTCATCATGAACTTCAATATAATAGGTAAACTTATCCGGATACCTCAGCAGCAGGATTTTTAAATAATCTTCACAATGCTTTGATTCCGCTAAAACCGGAACTCTGTCCGTTGTATTCCGAAAAATATATGAAAGATAATCCGAAGTGATTTTTGTCATTGCCCTTGCGTGTTCATAATCGCCAAAGTCGATCATGCTGTAAATAAAGTTCAGGCAATTCAAATAAAAATGCGGCCGGATCTGCATTTTCAGATAATCCATCTCAATTTTCTGTTTCTCTAATTCCCGTTCATATAGCGTGATCTTCAATTTGCGGATCTGATGGATCATTGTACGGAATTTTCCATCAATCTGCTCTAATTCAAGCAGATTTCCTTCCGTCATGTTCAGCATATATCCACCCTCATCATATTGCTGAAGGTTTTGTGTGAACACTTTAAGCGGTTTCATAATATTGGAATACACATGAAATAGCGATATCCCACTCATAATAAGAATCATAAAGATCAATACTGTCATTCCGAGCAGACTTCCCGCCATCAGGCTTAAGACACCGCCTAATGAAATCCCGATCCTGATCTCAAAGGGTGCTCTGGATAATCCCTGACGGATCGTATAAGTATTTTTGGTATTCATACTTTGCGGCTCTGATATGATTCCGCTCTGGTCTAACATACCTATACAGACCTCATTCTGATCGACAAGGCTTACATATCCATGCTTTCCCAACGAAAGCTTTGAGAATGGTTCTAAGATACTTTTTACATTTACAATACATCCTAATGCAATTCCATTTTTTTGTGCAATTTTACAGACATATACCTCATTATCGCACTCCAAAACATCCCACTTCCGCTTCACTGCATATGTCTTTTCATCTAATTTGTCTATCTGTTCACGGATAGACGCTGCAATATCAGGTGACATTGTGTAATTTCCATCCGAAGACAGGGAAAGCTGATATAATTTATCCGTATCATGTGTGTATAAAAAAATCCTTGTATCCGTTCCATATTCCCATGCTGAAGAAAAATATTCTTCTCTGAGTTTTTCGATCGCATACTCCGAATAATCCCCATTCTTCATCAGATTTACATTTCCCCAGAACGTGGAATTTGTCTCATTGGTATCCATGATCGCAGAAAAAAGATTCCGGCTGATCCTCAAAAAACGATTGTCAAGCTCCTGCGCATACAACTGTGCCATCTGGCTCATCTGTTCGTAAATCTGCCCACTTGTTTTGTTTAAAACATAAGTGCATCCTCCCAGAATAATTACCAGAATGACTGTCATTAAAATTAATATTTGCTTACTCTGTTGTGCTAAAGATTTCTTTTTTCGTCTTTTTAAATTCATCTTTTTTCCAAACGCCATGATATTCCTTTAACCTTTTACTGCCCCTAGCGTAATACCCTCTGCGAAATATTTCTGTAAAAACGGATAAATGATAAATAATGGAAGCATTGCTATAAAAGCAATTGCCATCCTTATGGACGTTGTCGGAAGTTTTGCAACTTCTGCCCCTATATTTCCGGCAACCTTACCGCTTGCAAGATACTGGATATCAGTGATCATCTGATTCAAAAGATTCTGGATACTATATAATTTCTGTCCCTGATTTCCTGATAAATAGTATAAACCATTTGTCCAGTCATTCCAATATGCCAGTGCCGAAAATAATCCCATGGTCACAAGGATAGGTTTACCAAGTGGAAACGTAATCTGAAAAAAGATTTTTGTATGTCCTGCGCCATCAATTTTTGCCGCTTCATACAATGCTTCCGGAATACTTGTCATAAAATAGCTCCGTATCATCAGCACATTGTTCGCACTCAGCAACAAATTAGGAATTATCAGTGCCCATATTGTATTTTTTATATGAAAATAATTTACATACATTAGATATGTAGGTACTAAACCGCCATTAAATAACATTGTAAAAAATACAAAAAAAGTAATCTGCCTTCTATAAGGCAATGTCTTCACAGACAGCGGATATGCCAGTAATGCTGAAAACATCAGATTAAAAAAGGTACCTACTACTGTAATAAGAATTGTAACGCCATACGCACGGAGTATTTTCTCTCCCTGTCTGATAATATACTGATATGCATAAAAGCTTATTTTTTCCGGGAAAAAGGAATATCCATTCCGGATCAACACTGTTTCATCCGTGATGGATGAAATAAATACCAGCAAAAATGGTAAAATAATAGTCAATGTCATCACTATCAGTATCAGATTGATCCAAAACTGGTATCTCTTTGTTTTTTTTGAATTTGTCATAATGGACTCTCCTCCTAAAACAATGCTCTGTCTTTATCTACACGTCTAACGATCCAGTTACTTAACATGACAATGACAAAACCTACTAATGACTGGTATACACCCGCTGCGGATGACATACTGATATTTCCCTGTTCGATCAACGCACGATATACATACGTATCAATTACGTTTGTTGTTGGGAACAACACACCGGAGTTCATCGGAACCTGATAAAATAATCCAAAATCAGAATAGAAGATTCTTCCAATGCTCAATAATAACAGCGTAATGATTGTCGGTACCAGGCATGGCAATGTGATTTTTGTGATTTCCTGCCACTTTGTAGCTCCATCCAGTCTTGCTGCCTCATAATAAGTCGGATCAATACCGATCAGAGATGCAATATAAATCAGACATCCGTATCCCACTCCTTTCCAGCAGTTTGCAATGATAAGAATCGCCGGCCAGTATTTTGGTTTCTGATACCACTGGATCGGATCTATATGCAGTAATGGCAGGATCGTATTGTTTACAAGACCATTTTCAGCACTTAAAAGTGCATACACAATATAGCTCAGAATGACCATCGACATCAAAAATGGCAATAATATAGCACTCTGGTATATTTTTTTCATTTTTGTGTTCTTAACTTCACAGATTAAAATTGCGATTGCAATTCCAACGACCATATTGACAAGAATAAAAGCTATATTATATAGCAATGTATTTCTTGTAATAATCCAGGCATCTTTTGACGAGAACAAAAATTTAAAATTATCCAGTCCTGCCCACGGGCTTGCCAAAATTCCTTTTGAAAAATTCAACTTTTTGAAAGCAAGTATAATACCTGTCATCGGAAGATAATTATTGATCAGCAGATATAATAATCCCGGAAGCATCATCAGATAGAGCGGCAGATATTCCTTAACTTTGTTCTTTTTCTTCTTCATAAGTTTCTCCTTTTATGAAAAAAGTCCCACGCTTTATCTGTGGGACTTCCCTTCTGAACCTAATTATTTTGCTGCAAGAAAAGCATCTAACTGTTCCTGTTTTGCCTGGATCACTTCATTGATTCCCGCATCATCTAATGCTTCTAACAATTCCGGAATAAGTTCATCTGGATCTCCGGAACCGCTGTAAAGTGCTCCGCTGTATTGTTTTACAATATTGGAAAGAGCTGCGATCTCACTTGAATAATTACTGCTGTCAAATAAAAATCCTACTGCTTTGGAGCTCTTTGCAGAACCGTTAAATTCTTCCATTTTTTCCCATAATTGCGGATCTGAACCAGTCCATTTATAAGCAATAAACTGATTTGGCAATTCCCATCCAAGGTTTAAGTTATAGCCTGCATTATCAGAAGTGATTCCTTCCGGGAAATTGATAATGCCATTATCAGCATCTTCTATCACATAGTCTTTATCCTGTTCACCCCAGTTTAAAAGATTCATGATCTCTGAACTTCCGTAGATATAATCCAGTACTTCCATTGTTTTCTCCGGATTTTCTGAATTCTGGGCAATTGAGAATGTAACACCATTATAGGATGAGCTATTTATGATCGGTTCATTATAAAATGGCACGATCTCAAAATCATAGCCGGTGGAGCTTTCAAATTCTACCGGTGTTCCAGGATGATAAGAAAAAAACAGTGAAAATAAATTTCCAGCCTTGCATACTGTTCTCCAGTTCTCTGTGTTAGTTCCTGCATCCTGGCTGATATATCCCTTCTGATACCAGTCATGCAGCATGGTAGTTGTATCTTTAAACCAGTCTGTCGCAAAGAAGTTTTCTAATTTTGTGCTGTTCGTCTGATCCATGAGTACACCAAGATAATTGTTATCTGACAGAGTATCTCCACGGAATAATCTTGTAGCCGGTGCATCATTCTCACTGCTCGAATATAACATTGTCATATCCGGCTCTCCCGCTTTTACTGTCTCAAAAACACTTTCCAGATCTTTTGGTTCTTTAATCTGTGTTGTATCAATATTGTACTTTTCCACCAGATCTTTTCTCATAAATATGGCAGGAATACTTCCTCGTTCAATCTGATTTGGCACGCCATATACAAAGCCTTCGATCTGATTGATCTTAGCTATATCCTCTCCATAAATCTGTTTGATATTTGTTCCATATTTATCAATCAGTTCAGACATGTCTACAATCTGTCCTGCATTCATATACTGCACTGCATTGGTTGCCTGGGTATAAAAGACATCAATTTTTTCATCCCCTGATAACATAAGCTGTAACTGCTGGCTTGCACTTGCCCACGGCAGCACAACAATATCAAGATTCGCATTAAGTTCCGGTTCAAGAATCTCATTGATTTTTTGTTCGATTCTTTCTTCATCCGGCTGTGTGCTTCCATTCAGAACCATGGTAACTGTATATGGTTCATCCCCATTACCGTTATTTTTAGCTGAATCCTTTGATCCTCCTGCATCTGAATTTCCGCATGCTGTCATGGACACAACCATAGACAAAGTAAGCATAGCTGCTAGAATTCTTTTTTTCATACATTTTCTCCTCTCTGTGACAGTGTGATTTATGTCCACCTCTCTTCTGGTGTATCTTTATATTAATCATTTTCTTTCATCATCTCTATAACTGAACTGACTCGTCAATATCACTCTTTTGACTCTTTTAAATTACTGCCGGTGCGGAATAATACTCTTCTCCTGTGTCCAGACATATGGCGGCGAGTCTTCCACCCGGATAAAATGCCCCGCAAACGATATATACCCATCTACACCATCCTTGTAAAACTCATTTATTCAAATTGATTTTGTTAAAATTGATTTGAATAGAATATAACCTATCATATGATATCTCGCAATCCTCTTTTAGTTTTCCCTGACAGCATGGTACAATAATTCAGCTTCGTCAAAAGAAGATGGACTATAATACACATCAATTCCATCACTAGCTTTTTCTAAAATGTAATACTCAAAAATAACCGTATCATCTTCATACACCTGTGCCGGGTATTCCAGATATACTTTGTTTTCCTCTTCATTTTTTACATTTGTTTCATTTGCCAGAAATCTATAGATATCCTCCGATTCATAATCAGAAAGATCAATGCCATTCTCTGTCGCTTCAATCATTAATCGACCTGTTCCATAATCGGAAGTATAATGATATGTTCCGATCATTTCTGATAATTTTTCAAAATCCTGTATGTGTTTCTCTGTATTATCTGTCGTTTCTGTATGAACTACAATTTCTGTTGGTGTGACTCTTTCTATAACATCATCCTGCGTATCATTCAAGATATAGGTTACCTTGAAGTCGCTTCCTGAATTATTTCTGATGTACTCTGCAAGTTTCTTATTTTCACTCAAATCAACATAAACAAAATGTCCATATTGTAAATTGTCCTCTGCATACAAAAATTCAAGAGCAAACACATTATCCTCTTCAACTCCTGCATCCGCTGCATAAAAAACATGCTCTTTTCCATCCGCCTTTATATTTTCTGTCACATCCTCAGAAATAAGTTTTCTTATGCTATATCCATCGAAACAGCTATACGGATTTTTTATCAGATAAACCGTTAGTTTTTCTTTTTTTTTGTTATTTGTGCCATCACTCTGTAATTGCATATCTGCACTCAATACAATTTCACCATTATGAATTTCATACTCATAGTCTGTGATATTCCCAAAATTCATGCCACTTGTTGTATCTTGTACATCAATTTTTTCGTCCATATAATCTGAAAAATCCAGTTTCTTACCCGTGAGCGAATATTGAATATATTCCACCTGTTCCTGTGAGATAAAACCATTGTTTTTTGTTTCCTGTTCATCCATATATTGGAAAGAATATTTGGAATTTTGTATAAATCTAGCCAGAAATATATTTTTCCAATCTTCTCCATCTATAACAGTTTCATCAAAATCATGATAGCAGCATGCCAATTCTGTAATTGCGCCCCTCAAATCATCTCCAAGTTCAAAATCAGAAGGATACACATATTCATCAACATCCAACTTTTCATAGTCAAATATACTATCGTCTGATTTGTTGCTGTCTGTGCAGGCTGCAACCAACATCATTATTGCAAACACCAGACCGATTGTGAATGCTATTTTACAATTTTTCATAATACACTACCTCAACTTCACGATTATCGTATCATGTGCAAAAACGGCACATGATTGACATTCATCGTTCGCCGAATGCATAAATGCATTCTTCTCACTTGCACTCCTTATATCCTAAAATCCTTCGTATCCTTCGACATGATATTCATGGAAATACTGCATTCTGCCAGATGTTCATAATTGACTTCCAGCTTATAATCGACCTTGATGTCAATGTTGTCTTCTGTCTCATTCACTTTCACGTCTGTGGCGTTGATTCCGACCAGCAGATTTCCAAACGGTGTGTTGTAGTATGACATATTTTTCTTGTTTTTCTCAAACATCATATGCACATTAGTCACACCCTTTTTAGTGACATCCAGAAAATCATCATTTACTTTGATAACGCTTTTCGTCACGCCGTCAAAGCCTTCCTGCACTTCATCATACAAAATATAGTGCTTTCCATTTTTCTTATAGTAGTTTCCGGTTGTGATAATCTCCACCGGACCGTTATCCTGATCTTCTGCAAACTGTAAACCACTGATTTTCACAAGTACATCTTTTGTCATTTATGTAAACCTCTTTTCTGTTTCGCGTCATTGTCTTTTCAAGCCATATATTAGCGTGTTTCTTATAATTTAGCAAGCGTAAGCTTTTTGAAACATTGTTTTCTTATAAGTGTGCTGCTTTATTTTAGTTTTCAGCCAGCTTCCCCAGATACGGATTCAGCCACGAAAAATATTTCATTCTGACCTGATAGTCTCCTTCTGCCAGCACCTTCTCATACTCTTCTGTGGTCAGTACTTCGCGCAGCTTTTCTCCTGCTTCCTCATCGACCACCTCATACATGCTGTCTGAAAAACACATGTTAGGATACATCACACACCACCAGTTATGTCCGCTTCCTTCTCCGATCACAATACGGAGTGCCTCGTAATCTCCCGCCGGAAATGTGTAGCTTCCATAATTTTTTACCGGAAACGAAGTGTGTTCCAGCTCCGCTGTCACATCATAGTCATAACCGTTTTCTGCGATTGTCTCTGCCGCGGCTTCCTCAATTTCACCGAGGCTCTGGCGCACAACCAGCTCACATTCTTCCAGACTTTCCACAGCTGTCAGTTTTTCCTGCATAAAACTTCCCACCGCATCACGCACTGCAAGTTTTAAGTTCTGGTCTGCCTCGCTGTCGCTGTTCGCCAGCACATGAAACCGCAGCACTTTGTCCGAAATCGCCTGCTGCAGTCTGGCCTGTCTTGTATACAAAATACCGCATCCCAATGCAGCGCATATCAGACTTCCAACCCCTATGTATCCGATCCATTTTCTTGCCATAATTCAAATCTCCTTTTCACTTGCCAAAATATAGGCGTTTGCAAAACTCATCCTACTCTTCTTTCAATTGTTCAATTTAGATTTTCATGAGTTTCGCAATTGTCTACCTTCTATATCCATCATAATCAATGTTCTCCTGTTTGTAAATATATTTTTGTAAGCGCTTACATATTTTAAAGAAATAATTGGCACTATTGCAAAAAACTGCATGTGTATTCCATATAAAAAATCACATACTATCACTGAACAAACAAAAAGAAATTTTTGAATGTTCTTAAAATAAACCAGAGCAGAAAAAAGACCTAAAAAACAAAGGAGGACTTACTATGTCAAATCGTTCATCTAACAGAGCAGCAATCCCTGAGGCAAAAAGTGCACTGGACCGCTTCAAGTACGAAGTGGCGAGCGAGATCGGCGTGCCGTTAAAGGACGGCTACAACGGAGATCTTACCTCCAGACAGAATGGTTCTGTCGGCGGTTATATGGTCAAGAAAATGATTGAGGCACAGGAAAAGCAGATGGCAGGCAAGTAACCCGCCCGTCGCAGACATTCCGAGAAAGAGAAAAAAATACCAAAGAAAAAGACGGGACCGGCGCTTGCACCGGTCCCGTTTTATGTGTGAAATTATAAGCTCATCTGATTCTGTTCCCGCATAAGGAAAGCTTCGAGATAATGCCGCAGGTTCTCATGCTCACCGGACATAAGATCCGGATCTTCTGCAAGCAGTTCGCCGACCGCCTCCGATGCATCCCGCAGCACGGCAGCATCCTGATAGATGTCGCCAAGTGCAAACTGCAGTTCGCCGGACTGACGGATCCCGAAGAAATCCCCCGGCCCCCGCAGTTTTAAGTCCTCGCTTGCAATCCGAAATCCGTCATTGGAATCATTTAAGATCTTAAGTCTGCGCTCCGCCGTCTTTGCGCTCGAGCAGTTCACCATAATACAGTAGGACTGTGCATCGCCTCTTCCCACACGGCCGCGGAGCTGGTGAAGCTGCGCCAGGCCGAACCGCTCCGCATTTTCGATCATCATGACCGTGGCATTCGGCACATTGACGCCGACTTCCACGACCGTGGTCGCCACCAGCACCTGCACCTCATTTTTCATAAATGCCTCCATGACTTTGTTCTTCTGCGCCGGTTTCATCTGCCCGTGCAGCAGTCCGAGCTGAATCTCCTCCGGAAAAATCTGCCGGAGTTTCTTGACGTAGTCCGTGGCATTCTCCGTCTCCATGCCCTCGACTTCCTCCACCAGAGGACAGATCACGTATGCCTGATGCCCGTTTTTGACCTCATTTTCGATAAATGCATACGCCTTGTTCCGATAGCCCGTATTGACCACGCAGTTTTTGACCGGAAGACGCTTTGCAGGCACCTCGTCCACCACCGAGATGTCCAGATCCCCATACAGGATAATGGCGAGCGTTCTGGGGATCGGCGTGGCGCTCATCACCAGAATATGCGGATGTCTGCCCTTTTCCGCAAATATTTCCCGCTGGCGGACGCCGAAGCGGTGCTGCTCATCCGTGATGACGAGCGCCAGGTTATCGTAGATGGCGCGCTCCTGAATCAACGCGTGTGTTCCGACCACCATCGCATTGGGATAAAGCTGCAGCGCCTCGTATGCCATGCGCTTCTGACGCGCCGTCATGGAGCCGGTGAGAAGCACCACCGGAATCTTTAATCCAAACTCTTCGCACAACTTCTGAAACGTCTCATAGTGCTGTCTGGCAAGCACTTCCGTCGGCGCCATGATCGCCGACTGGTAATCATTGTGCGCGGCATCTGCCATCGCCAAAAACGCTATGATCGTCTTTCCGGAACCGACATCTCCCTGAATCAGCCGCTGCATGACATAAGGGCTTCGCATATCGCGCTTCACTTCCGAGAGCGCCCGCTTCTGCGCGCCGGTCAGCTCATACGGCAGCCTGGCAATCAACTCATCGGTAAAGGAATCCTCCCGGAGTTCAAATTCGTTGGCTTCCTTGATCCGCTTCTCCTTGTGGTACTGCATATTTAAAATAAAGAGAAAAAACTCATCAAACACGAGACGGTTGCGCGCCGCGATCAGCGTGTCCATATTTTCCGGAAAATGAATCTCTTTGATCGCATAATTGTACTCGCAGAGTTTGTAGCGGCTGCGGATCTCCCGGGGCAGATATTCCTTAAACAGTTCTTCTCTGCCGAGCACCGAGCGCACGGTCTTTGTGACCAGATTGTTCGAGA
>ERZ779851.3188-NODE-3188-length-11286-cov-2.856736_pt1 | contig 11286 bp, 10 predicted proteins | sample MGYA00511094_ERZ779851 | MGnify/ENA primary metagenome ERZ779851 (study PRJEB29588, sample SAMEA2155512) | human gut metagenome | biome: human gut; feature: human-associated habitat; material: faeces | place: Denmark | collected 2008/2010 ...
ATATCATTTCCAGTATCGTCCGTCATGTTCCGCACGGTAACGTTATACACTGTACCGTCGTGCCTCATAACTTCAATTTCATCTCCTACTGAAAACTTATTTTTCTGTTCAAATCCATAAAGACCCTCATCATTTGCCGACTTAATCATTCCAAGATACACATAATTCTTTATATATGTGTTGGAATCATATATCTGTGTTTCATGCGTAGGCTTCCCGTAAAAAAAACCTGTAGTAAACTGTCTGTAAGTACCTTTCTCAAGCTCTGCCTTATAATATGGTATTCTTTCTTCATACAGGGAAGAGTCTTTATAATAATCATCTATTGCCATCCTGTATATACGCGCCACATTTGCAACATAAAGCGCCGTTTTCATACGCCCTTCTATCTTAAAACTGTTAATTCCTGCTTCGCACAAGTCAGGTATATGTTCAATCATGCACAAATCCTTTGAATTAAATATATAGGTTCCACGTTCATTCTCTTCAATCGGCAGATATTCTCCCGGCCTTTTTTCTTCCATAATATAATATTTCCAGCGGCACGGATGGGTACATGCACCAAGATTCGCATCACGGCCGGTAAAATAATTGCTCAAAAGGCACCGCCCGGAATACGAAATACACATCGCACCATGGACAAATGTCTCGATTTCAAGGTCTTCCGGTATATGTGCATCAATATCCGCAATCTCTTTGATGGAGAGTTCACGCGCCGTCACAACGCGCGATGCGCCCAATTTATGCCAAAACTGAAACGTACGGTAATTCACATTATTTGCCTGCGTACTGATGTGAATATCAATTTCAGGACAAATTTCCGTTGCAATCTGGAATACACCGGGATCGGAAATAATCAGAGCATCCGGACCGATTTCTTTTAATTCTTCAAAATACTTCTGCACGCCCTCTAAATCTCTGTCATGTGCAGTAATATTCGCTGTCACATACACTTTTTTCCCGTGTTCGTGAGCAAAACGGATTCCCTCAGCCATATCTTCCTTAGAAAAGTTTTTTGCCTTTGCCCGCAATCCATACATTTCACCGCCGATATAAACCGCATCGGCACCATAATAAACAGCTGTTTTTAACACTTCCAAACTGCTTGCCGGAGCAAGAACCTCCGGCTTTTTTCGATTATTGTCCATGAATTACTCTCCCTTTCCATTTCCTTTTTTCGTACTAATTGTCATACCATCAGCAATCGGCAGACAGATTGTTTCTAATTCTTCCTTCTCACACAAGACTTGTAAATATTCCCGCATGCGTCCATGTATCGTGCGGTCTCTGCGCAGTACCGCATAACGGGATTCTAACACGTCACCATCATGAAAAATATTATCGGACACAAGCATCGCATCATCCGCCATCAGAGCAATAACATCCGGCAAAAAATTCAAATACTGTCCCTTTGCTGCATCCATGAAGATAAAATCATAGGATTTCTCTTTTATTAAAAGCTCTTTTAACACTTCTATCGCATCACCTTCTAGCAGTGTGATTCGGTCATCTTCATCCAGTCTCTCTAAATTCTTCCTCGCTTCTTTTAAGCGCATCTCAACTTTTTCAATTGTCGTAATATGCGAAGATTTCGGCAAATACTCACGCATGCAAAGAGCGGAAAAACCAACCGCTGTTCCAATTTCTAAAACCTCTTTCGGCTTTCTCTCCCGCAGCAAGAAACGTAACATATCTCTTGTGCCGGACCTTATAATCGGCACATCCTCTGAAAGCGCCTTTCTCTCAAGCTCCTCTAATGGCTTTGGCAGCGGCTCTCTGTATTTTTCCAAAAACACTTCCATGCGGTCGTGGTGACTCGTCTTTGTGTGTACCATTTTTTCTCCTTTACTAAACGCACAAAAAATCCCAGTCCTGCCATAAGAAAACATGGGATTTTATGTGATATCATTTACAATCCGTAAATTACACGGATAATTTCCTCGTAGGTCATACTGCTGTTCAGCGTATAAATACCTTTCTGCATATCGGTTCCCTCGCGTTTCATCAACTGCATGTGCACATAAAACGCCGCCGGATTACCGACCAAATCCTGATTTGACAGCCGCTTAGCCACTTCAAATTCACCATCATCCTCCGATATGGTAAATGCTTTTGTCTGTCCGGGCGGCAAATCTTTTGACGTATCGCCCACCGCCTCGCAGGCAAAGGAATAGCCGACGCTGCACAGCTGTACACCACCAAATACAACCAAACCATAAAACACGATATTCAGTAATACAATTAACATGGTTCGTACAGCTTTTAACATGGATTATACCTCCATAATAATTGGTAAAATAACCGGATTTCTCTTCATCTTCTTCCACAGAAAGTCATTCAGAGTATCCTTAATTTCTGTTTTAATTCTTCCCCAGTCTGTAATTCCTCTTTCGTATAGACGGTCAAGCGCAATATTAACAACCTCATGGCACTCATCCATCAAGTTTTCTGCCTCTCTGACATAAACAAAGCCACGGGATACAATATCCGGCCCTGCCAAAATCGTGTTGGAGCCTTTCTCCAGTGTAAGTACCACAACCAAAAGACCATTTTCCGATAAGTGCTGGCGGTCACGAAGAACAATATTTCCTACATCGCCAATGCCAAGTCCATCGACCATAATTCCCTGTGCAATCGTTTTACCAACAATCGTCGCACGATCCTCACGAAGTTCCAAAATGTCTCCGGAACGTAAAATCTTAACATTTTCTTTTGGTACGCCCATCTTCTGTGCTACTTCTGCCTGTCCCTGCAAATGACGGTACTCACCATGAACAGGTATGGAAAACTTCGGTTTCACAAGCGAATAAATCAATTTAATCTCTTCCTCGCACGCATGGCCGGAAACGTGAGTATCCTGAATAATTACCTTTGCGCCCTTCTGGGAAAGTTCGTTAATTACTTTGGAGACCGACTTCTCATTACCCGGAATCGGACGGGAACTGAAAATAACAACATCTCCGGGTTTAATCGCGATTTTACGATGAATACTTGCCGCAATACGGGAAAGAGCTGCCATCGCCTCTCCCTGGCTTCCCGTCGTAATCAGTACAAGCTGCTCATCGGAATAATTTTTCATCTCTTCTAAGCTGATAATCATATTGTCCGGCACCTGAATATAACCAAGTTCCACCGCCGTATTTACGATGTTTACCATGCTTCGTCCTTCAATGACGACTTTACGGTTCTGTTTTTTCGCCGAATTAATAATCTGCTGCACACGGTCTACATTCGAGGCAAACGTTGCCACGATAATACGGTTTTGTACATTTTCCTCAAAAATCGAATCAAAAGTCGCACCAACCGTGCGCTCCGACTCAGTAAAGCCCGGTTTCAAAACATTCGTACTGTCGCACATCAAGGCAAGTACACCTTTTTTACCAAGTTCACCAAAACGAGCCAAATCAATTGTGTCTCCGTAAACCGGCGTATAATCTACTTTAAAGTCACCGGTGTGTACAACAATTCCTGCCGGTGTATAAATAGCTAATGCCGCTGAATCCGCAATACTGTGATTTGTCCGGATAAACTCAATACGGAAATCTCCTAAGTTAATATACTGACCATAAGTAACGACTTTTCTCTTAACGTTATTTAACAGATTATGCTCTTTTAACTTATTCTCGATAATTGCCATCGTAAGTCTCGTAGCATAAATCGGAACATTCAGTTCTTTTAACACATAAGGCAGAGAACCGATGTGATCCTCATGTCCGTGTGTAATGACAAAGCCTTTCACTTTATCTCTGTTATCCTGCAAATACGTGATATCCGGGATTACTAAATCCACACCTAACATATCATCTTCCGGAAAGGCCAGTCCGCAGTCCACTACAATAATACTCTCTTCCGTCTCAAACGCCGTAATGTTCATTCCAATCTGTTCCAAACCTCCAAGCGGAATAATCTTTACGCGCTCTTCCCCTGTTTTTTTCTTCTTCAATTTTATTACACCTCTCTATTCTAATCTTAATTCTACATCGTCCAATAACTCTTCTAAGTACTTCGAAATAATTTTCAACTCTTTCTCATCGTCTACAACCTGATATGTTACCAGTTCGTCCTCTGTTTCCTCTCTCAAAATCATTGCTTCTGCTTCCTCATCCTCAACAGAATCTGTCACGAGAAGATACGATACACCGGCAATGTCTGCTTTTTCCAACACAAAAAAAGCCTCCTCGCTGCCATCGTCAGCCGTAAGCATAATGAGTCCATTTTCGTTTTCTGACATCAAATCCTCCTAATTGTGTATGGAATCTAAATAACCTTGTAAAATCAGGGAAGCTGCAATCTTATCCACATACGTTTTCCGATGTTCTGAGCGCACTCCGCCTTCTTTTAACACATCCATGGCAGAAACCGTGCTGAGCCGTTCGTCCCACAGCACTACTTCTAACCCTGTTCTAGCCTTTAGTTTTTCCATAAATTCTTTCGTTCGCTCGACACGCTCTCCCTCCGAATTATTCATATTCTTCGGGTAGCCAAGCACAATACGTCCTACGTCATTTTCCTCTGCCAGTACCGGAATACGTGCCAGAGTCTGTCGTAATTTGTTTTCACTTTTTCTTTTTATAACTTCAACCGGCTGGGCAGTCAAAAGCATGGAGTCACTAATCGCCACACCAACTGTCACTGAGCCGTAATCAAGTCCCATGATTTTCAAAATAAATACCTAGTCTTCCTTGAGATTATTCTCAATATAGTCTTCTAAAAACACTTCAATAATTTCGTCACGCTCTGCGCGCATAATCAAACTTCTTGCACCTTTGTGACTAGTAATATAAGTCGGGTCTCCCGACATCAGATACCCAACAATCTGATTAACCGGATTGTAGCCTTTTTCCGTCAATGCAGAATAAACTGCCGCAATCACATCACGGACATCCAAATCTTTCTCCGCCTCAACCTTAAAGTATTGCGTATTATTCAATTCCTGCATGCCGCCACATCCTTTCTATAATCATACCCAATTACTAATATTGTAATATATATAACCTCAATTCGCAAGAGTTTTTTTGCATGAAGTTTATCTCCGCAATCTTATAATATTTTTCACCAAGCACAGCAGAAGAACGGCAGCCATATTCAGCTTTTGTATTTTATTTTAATCATACACTAGAAAAATCCGTTTGACAATTGTATAATGTTGCAAAAAAGGAAAAAGGAGCAATATGATGAGCCAGCTATTTTACTATACACCGTCAGGCGGTGACTGGAACAAAGCGCTTCCGATTGGAAATGGAAAACTGGGAGCCATGATTTTTGGCGAGGAACACGAAGAACATTTTCAGCTTAACGAAGATTCCGTTTGGTTTGGAGCAAAGAGAAACCGAAACAATGCAGATGCCAGAAAACATCTGGATAGAATCCGTGAATTAATTTTAAACGAAAAAATTTCAGAGGCGGAAAATCTCTGTAAATATGCCCTGTCCGGCACACCACAGAGCCAGCACAGTTACCAGACACTGGGCGATGTTTATTTTGATTTCTGTGGTGTAAGAAAAAACACAAAAGATTTTAAACGTACACTTGATTTATTAACCGCCGTACATACCTCAAAAGTCACGGATGCAGACACCGGCTTTTTATATAAAATCGAGACTTTTGCCGACTTCGACACAAACTGCATTGCTGCCCATTTTACGAGTACTAATCCGGACGGGCTTTCTTTGGCTGCTTCCTTACAGCGTGGCTCTTTTTATGAGACAACCACCCACACAGACGACACGCTGTTAATTTCCGGCAGACTCGGCGGCGGGGATGAGACTTTCTGTGCCGGTATGCGCTTTGTCATTTCGGATGGCACACAAACAGGCATGGGCGAACATTTGTTAGCCGAACACTCCTCTTCCATTACCGTATTACTGACAGCGGCAACTACATTCCGTCATAAAAATCCGAAAGAAACGGTAAAAGAAACATTAAAAAAAGCAGCTTTCATTCCATATGAGAAATTGAAAGAAAAACACGTCAAAGAATACCGCTCATATTTTGACCGCATGCATTTATCACTTTCTTATGACTCGTCTCTCGATGCCCTTCCAACAGATGAAAGACTTGCACGTATTGATAAGGAACACCCGGATAACGGACTCATTAACACGTACTTTGATTTTAGCAGGTATCTGTTAATTAGTTCCAGCCGCGGCGACTGTCTTCCGGCAAATCTTCAGGGCATCTGGAATGATTCTTTAAGTGCACCGTGGGGAAGCAAATTTACCATTAATATCAACACAGAAATGAATTACTGGCCGGCATTATCCTGCCGGTTAGCCGACTGCGAAAAACCGCTTTTTACACATATGCTGCGCATGTTGGAAAACGGAAAACAGACCGCTAAAGAAATGTATGACTGCCGTGGTTTTGTCGCCCACCACAACACCGATTTATGGGGCGATACAGCACCGCAGGACATCTACATTCCTGCTACTTACTGGGTTATGGGCGGTGCATGGCTTGCTACCCATATCTGGAACTATTACAGTTACACAAAAGACCTTGATTTTCTCAAAGAAATGTACCCATTTTTACGAGAATGTGTTGCCTTTTTTATGGATTTTCTCATCGAAGTTAATGGCGAATTGGTAACCTGCCCTTCTGTATCACCGGAAAACACTTATATAATGAAAGATGGCACACAAGGACGCTTGTCTTACGGCGTTACGATGGACAATGAAATTCTCCACGAATTATTTGACCATTTTGAAAAGTCCTCCACATTGTTACAAGAAACCGATATCGATTTTTGCCAAAGAGCAAAAGAAACGGCAAAAAAACTACCAAAAATAAAAATTGGAAAACACGGTCAGATTATGGAATGGATGAAAGATTATGATGAAGCAGAACCGGGGCACCGCCACATCTCACATTTGTGGGCACTTCATCCGGCTTTCCAGATTACGCCGGATAACACACCGGATTTATGTGATGCTGCCAAAATTACGTTGCAGAGGCGTCTCAGTAAAGGCGGCGGACACACCGGCTGGAGCCGTGCGTGGATTATGAATATGTATGCCAGATTATGGGATGGAGAAAATGCTTATAAACAGCTTTTACTCCTCTTTTCCAACTCAACTTTACAAAATCTGTTTGACACGCATCCACCATTTCAAATTGATGGTAATTTCGGCTCAATTGCTGCCATCGCAGAAATGCTCTTGCAGTCAAGAGAAGATAAGACGATTTTTCTTCCTGCACTTCCAAGTGCATGGCAGAATGGTTTTGTAGAAGGAATCTGTGGCAGGGAAAATATCCGCTATGACATTCGCTGGAACAAAGGCGTCCTCACCGATGTCACCCTGCACGCAGGGCCTGATACATCCATCACTCTTTCTTACAAAGACAAGGAAAAACGCCTCACCCTGCAAGAAGGTGAGACGTTATCTGTATCATTTTAATCATTTAGGAGTGTAATCGTTTTACTTTTATTAATCATCCTGCAAAGCATCAAATCCGCTCTCGCCGGTTCTGACTTTGACAACCTCTTCGACATCGTATACGAAGATTTTACCATCGCCAATGTGACCGGTGTAGAGTGCCTCTTTAGCAGCATCTACAACTTTTTCTACCGGCACGGCACTTACGACAACCTCAACTTTCGTCTTCGGCAGCAACGTAAATTCAACCGGTACACCACGATAATACTCTGCTGTACCTTTCTGAGCACCACAGCCTAATACAGAAGTTACGGTAATACCGCTGACGCCAATCGCATTCAGTGCTTCCTTCAAATCTTCGAACTTGCTCTGGCGGCAGATAATGGAAATCTTGCTCATCTTCACTGCACCTTCGGCTACCTCTTTCTTCTTAAGAGTCGGAGCCGGAACCTCTGCTACCGGTACAGCGGCTTCCATCGGAACATCACCCATCGTTGTCTTTGCTCCTGCCGGTGATGCAGCATAGAAGCGGTTACCAGCCGGCATAAAGTCTGCATAGGCACTTGGCAGACCATGCTCGGTTGCATCCAGACCTTCGATTTCCTCCTCCGGTTTTACACGAAGACCAACGGTTGCACGAATTGCAAGAAATGTAAGTGTAATCAATACAGCAGCCCATGCACCAACCGTAAGAATACCTAAAATCTGAAGTCCTAACTGGTTAAATCCACCACCGTAGAACAAACCTTCTTTAATTCCCGCTACTTTAAATCCTGGTGCGGATGAAGTAGCAAACAAACCAACTGCGAAAGTTCCCCAGGTACCATTCATCATATGTACGGCTACCGCACCAACCGGGTCATCCACACGAAGCACATGGTCACAAAGCCATACACCAAAGACAACCAGCACACCGGCTACCGCACCAATAATAGCTGCACCGAGCGCATCGGTTACATCACAAGGAGCTGTGATTGCTACCAGACCTGCAAGAGATGCATTCAAACACATCGAAACATCTGGTTTGCCATATTTAATCCATGTAAAAATCATACATACAACGGTTGCCACAGCAGGTGCAACTGTTGTTGTCAGGAAAATCGAACCAAGCGTTTTCAAATCTGTTGCAGCAGCACCGTTAAATCCATACCAGCCAAGCCATAAGATGAATACACCGAGTGCACCAATTGTTAAGTTATGACCAGGAATCGCATTTACTTTTATCACTTTACCGCTCTTATCTTTTTTGAACTTACCGATACGAGGTCCTAAGAATGCAGCACCAATCAATGCACAGATACCACCTACCATATGAATGGCACAGGAACCGGCATAATCATGGAATCCAATATTTGCTAACCAGCCGCCACCCCAAATCCAGTGAGCTTCAATCGGATAAATCAATGCTGAAATCACTGCTGAGTATACACAATAAGATAAGAACTTAGTTCTCTCTGCCATTGCTCCGGAAACAATTGTTGCCGTTGTTGCACAGAATACAAGGTTAAATACAAACGTTGAAAAATTGAAATTTGCAAAGTTCGTAAACAAGTCAAACCCCGGTTTACCAATAAATCCAAGATAATCTTCACCAAGTAACAGTGAAAAACCAATCAACATAAACATCACAGTTCCGATACAGAAATCCATGAGGTTTTTCATAATGATGTTACCGGCATTCTTAGCTCTTGTCAGACCTGACTCAAGAATTGCGAATCCTGCCTGCATAAAGAATACTAATGCGGCGCCTACAAGCACCCAGATTGTGTTTACTGAACTAAATTCCATAACATAATCCTCCCTGTTTCATATTTATTTGAATGCTGCTCACACATCACTCTCCCACCCTTGGCCTTCAGGCTTCTGGAAATGCACACCTGCCGCGTAGCAGCCGCGGTCATAATCTGCATAAAAAAATGCGTGCAACTTTCCGAAGAAAATTACACGCATTTGTGTTCGCTTTATTCATGTTTATGCACATATAATACATATCCATTTTTAAAAAATATTGAAAAAATCGGACATCATTTTATTGACTTTTAATAAAGTGTTTAGTATTCTTAATAAAACTTCATTTTATAATCACAAAAGCCACATAGACTTGCACTTATGCATTATTCCGCCAAACCGCATATTGCATGGACGCGGTCCGTGTGCAGAAAGCAGTGCATGTATTGAAACATGAATCAAAACAGGAATTAAAATCAGAAGCAGTCATTGAATTCATGGCTTCACAGCCATTCGTCTTCTATCAGCTCAACCCTATTGCAGATATCACATTTTCAGATGAAGCATTGGAATGTTACGTTGATTTCCGCAGCTCAGATGCATCTGCAATTGCCGGTTCTGTTATACGTTTTATCCCGGATGAGCATGTCATACGCATAACAGCTGATAATCACAGAGAACCCGTATTTATACATACGCTCAGCTCGCCGTCTGATATCAGTCTTGCAGAACTAATGCCGGGTTCCCATATCACAATAACACTGATAAAGCCGGAACATTTCTTCACATCAGATGCTGCCGGGCCTTTGTGCGATATGATGTCGATAATACGTGACAGCCGCGGTGCAGCTTCAGTGGCATTCCTTGCAGATGAATTCGTATACTCAACACGCCATATAACGCGTCTGTTCGACAGGTATCTCGGATACAGTCCCAAGTCCTACTGCCGCATGACCCGCCTGCACTGTGCACTTCGTGAGATACAAAAAAATCCCGGTCAGAGTAATTCTTCATTCATTGAGAATCTCAATTACTCAGACCAGGCTCATTTTCAGAGGGACTTTAAATATTATATGGGAATTACACCCCGCCAGTACATTCACATATTGCGCTTGTCTATATACTGAATCATTCCGGGTCCCAGCTTCTCTGTAGGCCGTGCAATAAATCCGTGTCCTGTATAGAACGTCTCACGTCCCTTGGCACACATAAGATCAAACATCATCTCTGTGCCGTCAGCTGTTATTCCGGCAACATACTCCTTAAGCATACCGAGTATAGTGCTTCCGACTCCGTTATGCTGCGTATTGGGAACTACTATCAGATCCTGCACATAACATATTACTGCTCCGTCACCTACAATTCTTCCCATTCCTGCAGGCTCCCCGTCAATATATGCCGTCACAATGTACAGACTGTTATCAATCGCTTTCTGCGCCTGAGCCCTTGTGAGCTTCTTCCATCCGACACGCTCCCTTAGTCCCAGATATGTGTCCACATCAAGCGTATTCTCTCTATATTCTGTCATTATATATACAAATCCTTGTCATTATATTATTTGAGTGTAATCTTAACCGGGCTCACTCCCTGTCCGCTTAATGACAATGTAAGACTCGATATCTCTTCTGCATTCTTCTCTGATATCATGAATAATACAACAGCCTTATAGTCTTCTCCGGGTGCTATTGTAACATCCGAAAGCGTGTTAAGGTCATTCTTAAGCATAGTTGCGTATTCTGCCACGCCTGCGCCGCCATTAACCGAAAGCTTCATCACGACACCAAGCGGTGCAGTATTGCAGACAATATTACTTCCCGTTGTATTCTTAAGATTGAATTCAACAGCCACAATGTCCTTTCCTGAAATTGCCCTTACAGACAGTGTATCGCTTTCCTCAGGATAATTCTTACCTACAGTGTAACCCGAATATGATATTGTAATCCCGTCAAGATTCATCGCAGCTGCAAGATCTGACATAGACCCCGTTGTCGCAGAGGATGTCGGCTTCTGTCCATGCTGTGTGGCAGACTGTGTAGCTTTCTGTCCTGACTGCGTTGTCTGCTGGCTTCCCGTTGCTGCGCTTCCGGTAGGTCTCTCAAAATTAGTTATATTGTCATTAACTTTTATGTACTTCCATTCATTCTCATAAGAATACTTCATCAGCGTTCCGCCGATATATTCT
>ERZ779851.3189-NODE-3189-length-11284-cov-9.927153_pt1 | contig 11284 bp, 7 predicted proteins | sample MGYA00511094_ERZ779851 | MGnify/ENA primary metagenome ERZ779851 (study PRJEB29588, sample SAMEA2155512) | human gut metagenome | biome: human gut; feature: human-associated habitat; material: faeces | place: Denmark | collected 2008/2010 ...
GCTGTAGCGTCCCTCCGCCGTCAGGGCTGGGCTGGAGTAGAAGAGGAAGGCCGCGTCGCAGAGGGCGGTGCTGTCCAGCACGCTCTTGCCGCTTTCGTCCGCAATGGAGAACGCCGCGCCCCCGGCGAGGGAAAGGCTGCTGTCCCGCCCGCCGCCGAAGATAACGTAGGGCTGAGACGCGCTGATGGAAAAGCCCATGCCCGCGCTGCCGCCTGCGGCCAGCACCGTGCCGCCCGAAATCGTGATGCGCCCATCGGCATCCAGCGGCTGATTGTCGTCGGCGTTGGCGGTCCAGACCGAGATGTCGCCGCCCGTGATGGTCAGGGTGCCGTTGGAGTCAAAGCCGTCGCCCTCGGAGGAATAGGCTTTGATGGTGCCGCCGGAGATGTTTATCTCGAAGGCATAGTCGCCAAGGTCGGAGTTGGCGGCGTTCAGGCAGTCGTCGGTGGAGGTGATGTCCATATTGCCGGAGTATATGTTCAGGACGGCCCCCTCCAAGCCCTCGCAGCAGGTGGAAACGGTGATGGCGGGGCCGGTGGTGCCCTCCGCACCGATGTTCAGTTCCATGTCGCAGTGGATGGCATCTTCCCCCGCCGCGATGGTCAGGTTTCCGCTTTCCACCTTGAGCCGTTGCTCCGCGTTGATGGCATCGTTCACCAGCGCCTCGATGTTCAGCGTCAGCTCCCGGATGGTCAGGCTGGCGTCCCGGTCGTCCAGCGCGGTGCCGGATTTGATGCCGTTCTTGCCCAGTGCGTTCACGGTCAGCGCACCGCCGCCGCAGAGGACGACCTGCGAGCCGTCCTTGCACTTGACCACTGCCTTTTCGGCGTTCTCGTTGTCGGCGGCATTGTCCGGGTCGTTGGCCTCACTGTCGGTCAGGGTATTTTCCGTCCCATCCACCACCGCGATGGTCACCCCGGTGGATTCGCCGCAGACGATGGGGGCGGTGTCAGCGCTGGTCAGGGTCAGGCCGTCCAGCAGCAGCACGACGTCCTCCGTCCGGGCTTCCACCTTCACCGAGCCGTCCGCACAGCTGCCGGACAGGGCATAGACGCCCGCACCGCTCACCGAGAGAGCGGTTCCCTCCACGGCAAGGCCCGCCGCGTCCTCCGGGCTGACCGTGATGCCGCCGTCCGAGAATTCCACCGTCACCACTTCATCCGGCGTGTAAGCGAGGCTCCCCGCCGCAAGGCGGTCCGATTTTGCCTTCCCCGTGCCGCCGCACGCCGCCAGACTGCCCGAAAGGGTCAGCGCGCCAAGCGCCTGTAAAAAGCTTCGCCGGGAAATTTTCGTGCTCTCTATCCAACAGGTCTTCATAACCAAGCCTCCCTCAAAAATGCAACGTGATTTAAGTGTGCTCATTCTACTCCGCAACTATGGAAACTTCACGGGAAAGCTGTGAAAAAACGGGAGCATTTCCGTGAAAGCGGGGTGAAATCAGGTCCTCTCAAAACGCCAAAACGCCCGCCGGGTTCGTCCCGGCGGGCGTTTTGGTTATGGAGAAACAAGAGAAAAAGCCCCGCCATCCGGCGGGGCTTTCGGCGGGCTCAATCGTCCGTTTTCAGCTCCATATCCAGCTCCGGCATCAGCTCGTCGCTGATGACCGTCAGCATTTGCTCCAGCTTGTCCACATCCTCGGCGGGGAAGCGGTCCCGCACGCGCTCCACCACGGTGTGCAGGTAAGAGTAGCTGATGTTGTAATATTCGATATACTTCTTGGTCGGGCGGAGGTGGTATTCGCGCCGATCCTTGGTGGACTGGATCTTCTCCACATAGCCCTTCCGAACCAGACTGCCGATCTTATACGCCGCGTTCGGGGTGGAGATCTGCATCATGCGGGAAAACTCCGCGATGGTCGGCTCGCCCATCGCCATGATCCCCTCCATGCAGAAGGACTCTACCGTGGTCAGCGTGGCCTCGCGGGTGGCGAAGCGCTGAAACACGTTCTGGTAGAAGTGCAGCTTAAATTTAGTATAGACGTCATTGAATGCTTTTTCCAGCATGGTGCGGCTCCCTTCGATTCCCTCAATTTCTTTTAGTATATCATATTTTTGCCCGAACGCAAGCGAAAAAGTGCCCGCCGCGCAAAAAGGCCGCACAGTTTTTTGCGCTGTGCGGCCTTGCCGTTTATGGGGGACTTCTTCGCGCCAGCTCCCAGAGGGGGCTGGCCTCGGAGAGGACTGGGGAAGTTACTTCATCAGCTTCTTGAGCTTGAGCCACGCGCCGAACACGTCATACTTGGTAACGTAACGGTCGGGGTCAAAGCGGGAAGCGTCGTTGTCATCGGCGGGCTTCACAAGGCCGTTGTCGATGGCCCAGCGGGTCGCCTTCTGCAGCTCGGCGTCCTCGGTGGAAACGTCGCCGTACAGCGCCGGGAGCACCACGTCGGGCTTGCCCGCCGTCTCCCACAGCAGCACCACCAGCTCACGCCGGTTGGCGGGCACGGCCACACCCTTCGGCAGGTTCAGCTGCAAGTAGCTGTCCACGCCAAGGCTCACGCCCTGCCACACCAAGATGCCAGCCGCTGCGCCGCCCACGGCCACGGTGGCCATGGTACCCAGCGCCGAGGGCCCATCGTCCTCGCCCGGCAGCTCGGAGGAGCGGTATTGCGCTTCAATGGTGATGTCCGCTTCCGGCATCGCAAAGCTCATGTGGGGGTCGTGCAGCATCACGCTGGGGTCACCCGTCAGCGTGTCCTTGACACCCTCCGGGAAGCGGATGCTCCACACGTCAAAGGTCATGCCCTCCGGCACTTCCGACTCGTCCACGTCCACCGTCAGTTTGGTGCCCTTCGCGATACCTTCCACCTTCGTCTCGCCGTTGATCTTGCCGCCCTTGACGGTAACGGTGTAGGTCTTGGGCTGGTCGTCGGGGTTCGGGGTGGGATTCGGGTCAACGGGGTCAGGGGTATCCTTCTCATAGTTTGCCTTCAGCGACACTGCACCGTCAGGCATTCCAAAAGTCAGCGGGTTTGCTTTCAGCTTTTCTTCGCTCAGACTCAAAGTGCTCTCTTCCACCGTCCACTTGGTGAAGTGATAACCGGTCTTTGCCTTGGCTGTCACTTTGATCTGTGCCTCGGCTTTAAACTCGCCTCTGGCTTTGGTTTCATCGTCGCCAATGTAGCCGCCGTCAACGGTCAGGGTGTAAGTCGTAGGTGCCTTGTCCTTGTAGGTTGCTTTTGCGGTGGCATTGCCGGTGATCGTCACCTCAATGGTCGCATTGGTCTCCTGACAGCCGTCTACCAGCGTCAAACCATGCAGCACCCACTTGTCAAATTCCTTGCCTTCTGCGGCATCCTCAGCCGTCAGCTTGATTGTTGCTCCGGCTTTGTAATCTCCGCTGATTTGGTTTTTATCAGCGCCAATGTAGCCGCCGTCCACCGTCAGCGTGTATTTCGGGGTCTTCGCGTAGGTTGCGGTCAAGGTAACATTTTCTGCGGGCATATCAAATGTGATACGTTCGCTGCCCAGATTAACGTTTCCGCCACTATTGGTAAGCGTCACGCCGTCGCTGACCTTCCAGCCCGCGAAATAGTATCCCGTCTGTTTAGCGGCAGTCAGATTCACCAGCTCGTTGATGATAACGCTTCCATTCGACACGTCGCTTACCGTGCCCTCAATGTCATTCTGCACGGTCAGCGTAACCGTTTTGTTAAGAACAACATCTTCATTCGGCATAGTAAACGAAACCGTCGTTGTACCTAGGCCCGTCGCATCGTAAGCATCGGTTTTTCCATTCAGGTTATAAACTGTCGCATAGAGGTAGTCATTTCCCATAAGCTGCAATTTAAGCATTTTATCCTTCGCTGCGTACAGGTTCCAGTTTGTACCATTGCCATCCATTCGAACCTTGCAGTTCGGTGCAGTAACCTTATGAAGCACGGACGAGAACTTTTCCGCAATTTCATCGCTAAGATTGAAGATACCACCCGCAATAGAACCCTCGCTTGCGCCTTTGCTGGTGCTCAGGCCCTTTACAAAAAGACCATCTGCAATCACAGCGTTTGCATTATTGACAACGGCACAATAATATGTTCCGCCCTCGATTCTGCCGCCAGCATTGTTGATAACATCGACATATGAATAGAACGTTCCGTCCTTGATCACGCCGCCAGCATTGTTCGTCACATCGTTAAAGCCGGAATAGATGCCATTTATAATCGTGCCACTGTTCTGAATCTTTTCGTCAGAAAATGTTCCGTTTTTAATCGTGCCGCCTTTTTCGACTGTAATGCCATTTCTTGCAGAAATCGAACCGCCCAGAAGTTTGCCACCTTCTGCAATCGTAAGCTTATCATCAATCAGACGATCCATGGTTTCCACCACAGCATCTTTCGCAATCGTCACGCTTCCGCCAATTGGTGCATTCATTTTTTCCGAAGAGGTTTTATCCGTCGGCTTAATTTTATTCAGATCATAATTTCCATTCGTCAGCGTCAGAGTCTTCGTTTCTGCAACATAGCTCCATCCGTTACCACTGGCGCTCTTCTGGCCGAAGTCTGTTCCATCCGGATAATATACGCCCACGCTATAGTTACTCACAAATTCCAGTTCTGCATTTTCAAGCGGCCCATTCAGCTCAATATTTCCCGTTGTGGGTGTCGTGAAGGTAAGGGTCTTCGTGTTTTCGTCCCAACTGCTGTTGCAGTTGTCCGGGCCAATCGCCTTACCATTCAGGCTTCTAATCGTGGTTGCCTGACCGCTTGTACCACTTTCCCAGAGCTGCACCGAGATGGTAGTGCCTTCGCCCTCTTTTGTAACGACGACCGGGCTGGAACCGACATCTTCAAAGTCCGAGACTCCATCAATTTTCACCTTGATGGTCCGGTTCGAAACGTAGGAGGTGATGCTATGTTTTGTATAGCCGGTTGCAGGGGACGGTGCATTCTTAAAAACACCGCCTTGCACAATGCTTTTATACTGTCCAGCGCCGCTGATGTCAACATTCCCCAAGAAAATGCCGTTTTTCACCGTGCCATTGTAGTTCGTAACATCGTGTCTATATACACCATTCTCAATGGTGCCATAGTTTGCCACCCACGCGGTAAATACACCGCCCTCAATGGTAGCGCTCGCCCAACCATTGTTGTTGACTTTGACATTGCAAGCAATCGGCACCTCATTCGAAAAATCCCATTTTCCGGAAAGCAGTGTCAGCGTACTGACGTATTGCCAGCCATCGCCTTTACAGCCCTGCTGCCCATTTATAAAAATACTCTCACGACCAACTATAATAGGAAACCCATATGAAGAAAATTCCAGTTTCGTTATCATCTTGTTCAGCTTCAGAAGATAAGTACTGCCGTCTTTTTCTTCGTCGAGTCTTACGTTACTCGGCACAAAGTTTGTGTAATTATGGCCATGGGTCACACTTATGGTGTTGTTGATCGTACTGATTGCCGTGTTTTTCGTTCTGACATTCAAAGTCTCATTGTCCATGCCGACCACATAGACCTTACCTGTGCCAAAATCAACATCATTCACGGACAAGGTGTCCGTGTTTGCAGTATCCGCAAACTCAATGCGGTACTGATTTGCCTCGCTGTCAATGCCATTCGAGGGAAGCACCTTGAACACGCCGCCAGTGATTTTTCCAGTGCCATAATTGATTACACTCGTGCTTTCCGAATCAACGCCGACAAAAATGCCACCGGTAATGGTGCCTTTATTCGAAACAGTTTTCTTAAAGGTTCCGCCAGAAATTTTACCGCCTGCTTCATTCCAGACCGTATTTTCGAATGTACCACCGGCTACCGTTGCCTTCTCATCAATCGCAACATAGCATTTTACCGCGTTCTGATTGGCAAGATTCCATGTACCACTCATTAAGGTCAGAGTGCCCTCGCCATCCGCATTATACTTCCAGTTGGTTCCTATATAGTTGCCATCACTATCTATGTCGAGACCATCTGTTACCGGAACGCCGTTGTTATTGATCGTGATGCTCCCAGTGGTTCCTTCCGTCGTCCCATTCTCCTCCGCCAGCACCGCAGTCCCTCCGCCGGGGGCCTGCGCAAGGGCGCTGACGGGGAACAGCGAGATCATCATGCTCAGCGCAAGAACAAGGCTGAGAATGCGCTTTTTCATAAAAGTACCTCCTCGTTTTCCGAAATTTTATCATTCTGCTATCAATATAACACATTTTGACGCATTTCGATAGAGGAGGCGTGCATTCTCAGCCTTGTATATTTCAATCTTTTCTTTTTATCGCGGATTTTCCGGGGTCAGCGCTTGCGGGCCGCAAACTTGGCGCGGATGACGCTGAGGGCGATCAGCTCCAGCGCAATGGCCACAGCCAGCAGAACCAGCGAGGTGAAAAGGCTGGCGCTGGCGCCGAGGACGATCTGGCTCAGGCCGGTGATGACGTAGCAGACCGCCGAGATGGCGGCCACGGTGATGGCATAGGGCAGCTGGGTGGACACATGGTTCACGTGGCTGCAATGGGCGCCCGCCGAGGCCATGATGGAGGTATCGGAGATGGGGGAGCAGTGGTCGCCGCAGACCGCGCCGGACAGGCACGCCGCGATGGAGATGACCAGCATCTCGCCCTGCGGGAAGGCGTGGCAGACGATGGGGATCAGGATGGAGAAGGTGCCCCACGAAGTGCCGGTGGCAAAGGCGAGGAAGACCGCCACGAGGAAGATGATGGCAGGCAGCAGGTACTGCAGGGCCGCCGCCGAGCCGTTCAGCAGGTTCGCGACGTAGTATTTTGCGCCCAGCAGGTTGGTCATGCCGGAAAGGGTCCATGCCAGCGTGAGGATCAGCATGGGGCTGACCATGGCCTTGAAGCCCTCCGGGATGCAGGCCGCGAAATCTTGGAAGGTCATCACTTCGCGCACGCGGTAGAAGACGAAGGTGAACAGCAGGGCAATGCTGCTGCCCATCACGAGGCCCGCCGAGGCGTTGCAGTCCGAGAAGGCGGTGATGAAGTCCACGCCGGAGAAGAAGCCGCCGGTGTAGATCAGGCCGAAGATACAGGCCGCGATCAGCACCACCACCGGCAGGATCAGGTCGATAACATGGCCGCGGGTGTCGGTGCCGTCGTCCACATCGTCGCCGTAGGGGCGGTCGTCGGTGGTGAAGAGGTCGCCGTTCAGGGCGTTGTTTTCATTGAGCTTCATGGGGCCGTAGTCGGCGCCCGTGAGCACGAGGAAGAAGATCATCACCAGCGTCAGCAGAGCGTAATAATTGTACGGGATGGTGCGCAGAAACATCGTAAAGCCATTGATCCCGGAGCCTTCCGGCACCGAGGAGGTGACCGCCGCCGCCCAACTGGACACCGGCGCGATGATGCAGACCGGGGCCGCCGTGGCGTCGATGAGGTAGGCCAGCTTGGCGCGGGAGACCTTCTGCCGGTCGGTGACCGGGCGCATGACCGAGCCGACGGTCAGGCAGTTGAAGTAGTCGTCCACGAAGATGACCACGCCCAGCACGAAGGTGGCCAGCTGCGCCCCGGCGCGGGTGTGGATGTGGGTGGACGCCCACCGCCCGAAGGCCGCGCTGCCGCCCGCCTTGTTCATCAGGGCCACGAGGATGCCCAGCATCACGAGGAAGACGAGGATGCCCACGTTGCTGGAGTCGGCCAGCTTCGCCACCATACCGCCCTCTTCATTAAAGAACAGGGTGTTCAGCGCCAGCTCCAAGTTGCCGTTGGCGTAGAGTAGCGCACCCGTGGCGATGCCCACCAGCAGCGAGGTGTAGACCTCCTTGGTGTTCAGCGCCAACACGATGGCCACCACCGGCGGCAGCAGACTCAGCGCCGTGCTGTACACCGCGCAAGTGTAGTTCGCCGGGTCCGTGATGGTGCCGGGCGTTGCCGCCGTGCACCACAGCAGCAGCCCGAACACCAGCACCGCGCCGGCCCACGATAGATTCACTTTTTTCATAAAACGATTCCTCTTCTGATTTTTTTCCCCGGCGCGGGGCAGACTATCCCCAAGAAACACAAAGGGGGTGGCCGACGCGCCGGATTATAAAGCGCTGTACTTTGAGCTGTTCCGCGCCAGCGAACAGGCCGCCCGCATCCTGCTGGAAGCCCAGCAGAAAGCGGAGGAGCAGATTATGGAGGACGACCAGCCGCCGATGCGGCTCAGCCCTTCTTCGCCTGAGCCTTCGCCGCGAACTTCGCGTCGTTCACGATGAAGCGCTCGTGCACGCCGCCGCCCACGGGGCCTTTTTCATCATGCAGGGATACCTTAAACACCAGCTTGCGGCCTTCCACGGCGGTCAGCTCGCTCTCGCAGGTCACGGTCATGCCTACGGGGGTGGGGGCGGTGTGCTCCAGCTCCAGCTTGGTGCCCACGGAACCGCAGCCCTCGTCCAGCTCACCCGCCACGCTCATCCAGCAGGTCTTCTCGGCCAGCGCCACCAGCGCGGGCGTCGCGAAGACGTCCAGCGTGCCGCTGCCCATGGTCTTTGCAGTGTTTTCGTTCGTCACGAGCTGGCTCTGCTCGCCCTTGATGCCAACAGTCAACATAAAAATACTTCCTTTCTTCAATCGCCGCACCGGCAAATACTTTCCAGTACCTTGATAGGATACCACACTTTCCGCGCCGATGCACCTGTTTTGGAGGGATTTCTGCAATTTTCCTCTTCCGCTTTTGCCCAAAACGCGCTATGATAGGGCCGAAAGGCGGTGTCCTCTATGAGCGACTTCTGGAAATCCTATGATATCACCGCGCTGGAATACGGCGAAGGCTACCAATGCTATCCTCTTTACGGCAAGATCCATCGAATTGAGCTGGCCCTTTCGCTGCTCTTTATCGTAGGGGTCGCGCTCTGGTACAAGCGCAGCGGGGCGAAGCTGCGCCGGAAGATCTTGGTCGGTGTCACAGGTCTGCTTTTACTGGACGAAGCTGCTCTGCTGCTGGGCATGGCCTTGACCGGCCAGTGGAACTGGAGCTATCTGCCGCTCCATCTGTGCAGCATCAACGTCTTTGTCTGCCTTTACAACACCCTCTTCGACCAGAATTGGTGCAAAGAGGAGCTGTATGCCCTCTGCATCCCCGGCGCGGCGCTGGCGCTGCTCTGCCCAAGCTGGCTCGATGTGCCCTCGTGGTGGACGCTCATCAATCTGCACTCCATCTCCATCCACGCTCTGCTGGTACTCTACCCGGTCCTCCTCGTCGTGGGCGGCTACCGCCCCAGCGTCCGCCGGGTGCCGCAGGTGCTGGCCTTTCTCTTCGGCTCCGCCCTGCCCATCTACTTTCTGAACAAACCCCTGTGCACGAACTTCTACTTCCTTAATAACCCCTACGGCAACGTCATCACCACGGCTTTCACCAACCTGCTGGGTGAAAAATACTATATTCTCGGCTTCCTGCCCGCCATTGCGGCGGCGCTGGCGCTGATGTATCTGCCGTGGGTGGCGGCCGCCCGCCGGAAGTGATATATCCAGATTTGGAACACGCGTGTTCCAAATCTCTCCCCGCTTTGAGACGCGGCGTTTTTGTTTCCAAAAACGCACCCCATTTGCAGATTAAAAATGCAGTTTTCTTGCGTATTGCGGTAAAATTCAAGATTTTTGATTTTGGGGCAAAAATCTTTGCAAAAGCCCTTGACAGGGGCTGTTCTGCGTGATACTATGAACACATGAACAGACATTCATATGAATCCACAGCGAAGGGAGATGCCGAGATGGCCGAAGCAAAAGATGCCCTGCCCGCAGCGCAGCCGCAAGCGGTCGCACTGCCGGACGACGAGGTGCTGTACGAGCTGGCCGACCTGTTCCGGGTGTTCGGCGACTCCACCCGCATCAAGATCCTGTATGCCCTGCACGACAATGAACTCTGTGTGCAGGACATCGCGAACGCGGTGCAGTTGAGCCAGTCCGCGGTGAGCCACCAGCTCCGGGTCCTCAAGGATACCAAGCTCGTGCGGTTCCGCCGGGACGGAAAAACCGTTTACTACGCACTGGACGATGACCATGTGCGCAGCATCCTCTCCTTGGGGATGGAACATATTGAGGAATCGTTGAAAGGCAGGTATTACTTATGAAGAAGAACTACAAGATCGAAGTCGATTGCGCAAACTGCGCGCAGAAGATGGAAGATGCCGCCAACACCGTTGCCGGTGTGGCAAGCGCTACCGTCAGCTTTATGACCCAGAAGATGAAGGTCGAGTTCGCTGAGGGTGCGGACCCCCACGATACCATGGTCAACGTTCTGGCCGCCTGCAAGAAGGTCGAGGACGACTGCGAGATCTTTGATATCTGAAACTAAAAACCGGATGGAAACGGCTCCCCTGCGGGGGAGCCGTTTCCATCCCAGAGCATTTCTCTTGTGGAAAGAAAGTGCGGTTTTCAACAGTTTCCACCGGGTTTTCAACACGTTTTGCGGAAAATCTCAAAAACAAACGGGAAAAAGTCAGATTTCTCCGGGAAAATCTCGTGGAAAACACGGGGGAAAACGTGGAAAAAGTTCTTTTCCGGGGAAAACCTGTTGAAACCGCTCCCACCCCTACCCGACAAAAGGAGGATCCCTATGACCAAAAAACAGAAAAAGGTGCTGTATCAGATCATCGCATCGGTCGTCCTGATCGTGATCCTGCGGCTCCTGCCCGCTTTCCCCACGCCGGTGGAGCTGGTGCTCTACCTGATCCCCTACCTCGTAGTCGGCTGGGACGTCCTGCGCAAGGCACTTCTCGGCATCAAAAACCGCCAGCCCTTTGACGAGTGCTTCCTGATGGCCGTAGCCACCGTGGGCGCCTTCGCGCTGGGCGATTACGTTGAGGGCTGCGCCGTTATCCTCTTCTACCAGATCGGCGAGCTGTTCCAGAGCGTCGCCGTGGGCAAGAGCCGCCAGAGCATTGCCAATCTGATGGATATCCGCCCGGACTACGCCAACATCGAGGGCGAGGACGGCAAGCTGGAACAGGTGGACCCGGATGAGGTCGAGGTGGGCACCGTCATCGTGGTGCAGCCCGGCGAGCGGGTGCCCATTGACGGCATCATCGTGGAGGGCGCTTCTGCCCTGAACACCGCCGCCCTGACCGGCGAGAGCCTGCCCCGGGATGTCCGCTCCGGCGATGAGGTCATCAGCGGCTGTGTGAACATGACCGGCCTGCTGAAGGTCCGGACCACCAAGGAGTTCGGCGAATCCACCGTCTCTAAAATTCTCGACCTCGTGGAAAATTCCAGCATGAAGAAGGCCCGCGCCGAGAACTTTATCACCCGCTTTGCCCGGGTGTATACCCCGGCGGTCTGCTACGGCGCGCTGGCGCTGGCCTTCATTCCCCCCATCGTTCTGCTGCTGATGGGCCAGCCCGCCCGCTTCGGCGACTGGGTC
>ERZ779851.3192-NODE-3192-length-11279-cov-2.200196_pt1 | contig 11279 bp, 9 predicted proteins | sample MGYA00511094_ERZ779851 | MGnify/ENA primary metagenome ERZ779851 (study PRJEB29588, sample SAMEA2155512) | human gut metagenome | biome: human gut; feature: human-associated habitat; material: faeces | place: Denmark | collected 2008/2010 ...
ATATCAGAAAAAGCTATCACGGTGGGTGGTGTTATGTTGTTCCTGAAAAGACAAACATGATAAAGTACAGAGGACTGACAGCAGATGTAAACAGTCTGTATCCGTCTATGATGCACAGCGAAAGTGGTAACAGATATCCAGTAGGTGCACCTGCATTTTGGTACGGTAATGAGATACCTGAAAAGGCAAGAGGAGATAAAAAATACTTCTTCATTACGATTGAATGTTCCTTCAGAATCAAGGAAGGATATCTTCCATTTATTCAGATAAAGGGTTCACCTTTCTATCATTCTACCGAGTGCCTGAAGGACTCAAGACCTACAGTAAACGGTCAGAAGGTAATGCATGGTTACGATAGAAACGGTAGAGAGTTTACAGACAGAGTAAGGCTGACACTGACGTGTACAGACTACAGTCTGCTGCATGACCACTATGAAGTCTATGATGAAGTGATACTTCACGGATGCTGGTTTCATACAGAAATAGGACTGTTCGATATCTATATCAACAAGTACAAGGAAATCAAACAGAACAGCAAGGGCGCAATGCGTACACTTGCAAAGCTGTTTCTGAACAATCTGTACGGAAAGATGGCAAGCAGTGACGTGAGCAGTTATCAGCGACCATACATTGAGGGTGGTGTACTGAAGTTTGAACTGGTGGAAGAGCACAAGAAAAAGGCTGGATACATTGCAGTAGGAAGTGCAATCACAAGCTATGCAAGGAACTTCACAATCAGAAGTGCGCAGATGAACTATTATGGAGAAAATAAAAGAGGCTTTATATATGCAGATACAGACAGCATTCACTGTGACCTTGCGCCTGATGAAATCAAGGGTATCAGGGTGCATCCTACTAACTTCTGTTGCTGGAAGCTTGAAAGCAGTTGGGATAAAGGTATCTTTGTCAGACAGAAAACATACATTGAGCACGTCACACATGAAGATTTGGAAGAAGTAGAAAAGCCATACTACAATGTAAAGTGTGCTGGAATGCCACAGACTTGTAAGAATATATTCATTGATGAAATGGAAAAGGGTGAAAAGACAATGAAAGACTTCCATGTAGGGTTGAAGCTGAGTGGTAAACTGCTGCCGAAAAGAATTGACGGTGGTGTAATACTTGTTGACACTGACTTCACAATGAAGTAAATTATATGGGTATCACACCTTGCTTATCAATCATTGGGTGGTGAGGAATAGCACGCCTTAAGTGGTGCCTTGCCACTGTCGGACAGCTAACCGCATGAGCGATACAGGGTGATTCGATACATACAGAAAAAGAGTACTGGGTAAGACCCAATACTCTTTTTCCTTTGCGTTTAATAAATAAGGAGGTACTCAATGAAAAAAACATAACATCAAGCCAAAGCAGACAGAGAGTGTACCTTTCGGTACAATAATATTATACACTAGATTTGCTTGTAGCACAACATATTTATGATAGCATTTTTACATTCCTGATTCTTGAAACGGAAACATCCGTGGTCAAAGAAGAACCGAAGTTTTGTAATGTATTCATTGTAGCGTGACAGAAGTACATAGTTGATATCATGACTTTCAAGGTCAAGAGCTATCTTTGTCTTGAATGTTTCATCAACGCTGTCGGACACATAGACAATGTTGCTGTCAGGGTATTCACGTACACCGTACTCTTTACCTTCAAATCTCAGGGTAAACAGGTAGTAGCTTCTTCCAGTCATTTTTGAAATGAAAGCAGAGTTGTCATTCAGATATGTTGCAGTAGTTGCATACTTGTCATACTTGCTGTCATTGAAAGCCTGATGGAATGCAGATTCACGCATCGCCTTGGATGCACTTTCATTGTAACCCTGCTCAAGAACAAATCCATTGCCACGAAGAAACTTTGTTCTTGTTGAAAGACGTTTTGATATTCCCATTGCTACATAGTACGGATTGATAACTGATACTGTATTTGAAAGCATATAGACAGGAAGGTAGCGTGTCTGCTTGCCATTACCGCGTGCGATAGAGTCGTGAATAGACATGAACTTGTTGACTTCATTGTTGCAGTAGTGATTTGTCTCGGACTGAAATTCATCAAAGAGCATTGCTTCAGCATCCGAGAAAAGATGTGAGTTTCGTTTGATTTGGTCAGCACTGTTCAGTGAGATTGCGTATCCACATGAACAGCCGGTGTTGTCTCCATCATCATACTTTCTGTCAACGAGATACAGTTCATGGTAGATTCCTTTGGATCGTGATTCAGACCGCATTTCATACAGAGGGAAGAACAGCTTCTGAATGTCTTTAAAGAACTTCTCAGCGCAGTCGTCAAGCTCGTAATTGAAACGGTAAAGCAGAATGAACTTAGCACCTGATTTGAGGTAGCGGTTGACAAGCAGTCTGCCGAAGTAAGTTGTTTTACCAGCTGTACGGTTTGATGTTATCATGAATATTTCAGGCGTATTGCCATTGATATCTTTCATTGAAAGGAGTTTAGTTCCATCATAATAAACAGTTTCCATATATAAATATACCATCCTTTATGTTATAATTATATCATAGAAAGGATACATTATAAACTATGGAAGATGTGATTAAACTGATTCAGATGAATGAAGGAGCAATTGCGGTAATGAGCGTTGCAATTGCACTTGACATTGTTACAGGTATTATCAAAGCAATTCTTTCGCATGATTTGAAGTCAAGTAGATTCAAGGAAGGGATGCTGAAGAAGTGTTACGATTATATTCTTGTGGTAATTGCTTTCTGCCTTGACTATATTCTAAAGGTCAGCTATGTGAGCAACGCTGCACTGTACTGCCTGATTGCAATGGAGTTCTATTCATGCATTGAGAATTTAAGAGAGTATGTTCCGATTCCTGAAGCATTGTCTAATGCTTTGAATGTGTTGCAGAAGCAGAGTGATACTCCAAAGGCGGATACAGAAGTGAATGATACGCCACAGGATATGGATGAAAGTGAGGAGTAGATTATGAGTGCACTTAGAATTACAGAGCCTGACTACACGAACAGATACTATCGTCATGTAAGTTCAGGTGGAGTGAATGAATGTATTAGAGTGAATGGCACTTCATGCCTTCCGAATTGTGTGGGGTATGCATGGGGTGCATGGTATGAAATGATGGGTGTAAGACCTAAGCTGTCTAGAAGAAATGCAAAGGAATGGTATGGCTATACAGCTGACGGATACAGAAGAAGCAGTGTTCCTGAACTGGGTGCTGTGGCTTGCTGGAACGGAAGATATGGTCACGTGGCTATTGTAGTCGGTATCTTCAAAGATTATATCGTTGTTGCACAGTCCAACTATGGTGGTAAGAGATGGGAAAAGGTAAGATGCTACAAGTATGGAAAAGGCTACAAGTCACATGGTGGCAACACAGCATTCCAAGGCTTTATCTGTCTGCCTGACAAATACAGAGTTACAGTTGCTGACAAGGCAACAAATTCTTCAGGTGGAAATGTCAAGACATGGAACCTTTCAGGTATCTATGGCAAGAAGCCTAAAGTGTTTACAACGAAGTGCGCCTTGAATATGCGTGACTATCCAAGTACTACTGGCAAAATCAAGGAAGTAGCACCGAAGGGAAGAAAGCTGTACTACTATGGCTATGGTGCAAAGGTAGGAAATATCTGCTGGTACTATGTTCAGGATGCTGTCACAAAGAAGGAAGGCTATGTATATGGTGGCAAGTACAACAGTGGCGTAGCACCATATCTGAGCAATGCAAGACCATGATGTTTATAGTACTGACATTTATTGGACTGATGATTTATCTGGAATACATACTTGTATGTTTTCTCAGTCTGTTAGAAGAGGAAGAAAGACATGAGTTATACACCAAGAACAAGCGCTCCGAGTAGCGGAGACCCTTACTGGACAAAAACCACATACGGTGGATATAACGAGCAGATTTTAGGGAACTCCGTAAACAGACCGTGGAGTGGGTCAGTTTTGCCTAACTGTACAGGTTACGTGCATGGGCGCTGGATGGAACTTGCAAATCAGCATTATGATTTTGACCCAAGTATTTTACCTTGGGGGAACGCATCAACCTATTATGGGAACTCAAGCGCAGAAAAAGGACAAGACCCAAGGTTAGGTGCCTGCATGGTTTGGGGAAGAGGTGCTGGTCATGTATGCATTGTCGAAGAAATTATTGACAATGATACAGTTGTAACATCCGAGTCCGACTGGGGTTCAAGCAGTGCTGGCGGAACAGTGTTTGTAACAAGAACGCGACACCGTGGATGGAACTGGGGGTACTACAGTGGGTACACAAGACCATTTCTAGGATTCATCTACCATCCAAGTATTGCGCCACCGACTCCACCGCCACCGCCTAAATACGGACTGACAGTTGTAAACGGTAGAGCTGATTTGTATGTTGAAGAAGCTGGAACCGTCACAAATATCTATGCAGACCCACCAAAAGGTGGACTGGTATTCTACAAGTGGATAGCAAGTACAACAAATGGAACAATTGCAAATCCAAACATTATGAATACTACTTTCACATTCGGAAATGGAGACAACACAATTACAGCACTGTACAGGAAAAGAGACTCATTGGGTCTTATGTATTATATTTCCCCTATATCTTTAAGACGTAGAATGTGATATAATATAGGAAGAAAGGAGTTACTATGGCAGTAAGAACACGAGAAGAATTATTGAAAATTGTCCGTGACTATGTCAAGGACAATACAGATGATGCTACACTTCAGCTTCTTGAAGATGTAGACGATACATTCAAGGACTTTGCTGAGAAGTCAAAAGACGAAACAGACTGGAAAGCAAAGTTTGAAGAAAACGATAAGGAGTGGCGCACAAAGTACAAAGAGCGGTTCATGAGCGGTGGGGATGATGAAAAGAAAGATGTCAATCCAACAACAGCTGATGAGAAGAAAGAAGAAGAGAATGAGAATGAAAAGGAAACTTTCAATGACTTGTTCTCTGAAGAAAGGAAATAGAAACTATGGCTAAACGAGTTGCAAAATCAACATTAAACGCTACCACACTGGATATCCTGAACGTCATTCGTAAGAACGCTGGTTATCAGTATCAGAATGCTGTACCTGAAGTAACAAAGTACACTGATATTCCTAAGGTCGGTGAAATTATCTGTGGAAATCCAGCACTGTCTAACCAGTTCCTTGATGCACTTATCAACAGAATTGCACTTGTAGTGGTTCGCTCCGCTACATTCAACAATCCATATGCTAGACTCAAAAAGGGTTATCTTGAATTCGGTGAAACAGTTGAAGAAATCTTTGTTGGAATTACAAAAGCAGTATACTACACACCTGAAAAGGGTGCTGAACGTGAATTCAAACGTACACTTCCTGATGTAAAGAGTGCATTCCATGTCATGAACTGGCGCGTCATGTACCCAACAACGATTCAGGATGAAGATTTGAGACAGGCTTTCTTATCTGTAGACGGTGTAACAGACATGATTGCACGTATCGTAGACAGTATCTACACAAGTGCAGAATATGACGAATATCTGTTGACCAAGTATATGCTTATCAAAGCCATCTCACATGGTAAGTTCTACCCACAGTCCATTGGTGATATCACAGACCTGAAACAAAGTGCAGTGGAATTCCGAACAGCTTCAAACAAATTGCCATTCATGAGCGACAAGTACAATGAAGCTGGTGTCAAGAATACAACACCTAAGGACAGACAGGTTATCTTCATGGATGCAAAGTTCAATGCACAGTTTGATGTAAACGTACTTGCAAGTGCATTCAACATGGATAAGGCTGACTTCATGGGTGCGCTGTATCTCATTGATGACTGGGATACTTTCGACAATGAACGATTTGATGAAATCAGAGCAGAGTCTGACGGAATCGAAGAAGTCACAGCAAATGAACTAGCACTGATGAAAGATGTGAAGGCTGTCATTGTGGATGAGGACTGGTTCCAAATCTATGACAATACGACAAAGTTCACAGAAAAGTATGTTGCAAGTGGACTCTACTGGAACTACTTTTACCACACATGGAAAACAATCAGTAACTCACCATTTGCAAACGCAATTGCATTTGTATCTGGTACAGCAAATATTGCATTGCCTCAAACAATCACAGCTGAAATCATGAGCAAGGATGTATCCCCTGAAGCTACAGTATTCACGCTTGAAGCAAAGGCAGACGGTGCAACACTTGCACCGAATACAGCTCGATTCGTACAGACTGAAACACTTGTCACAAAGAGTATTGCAGTCAATGAATACGGTGCATTGATTATCCCAGCTTCACAGGTAGCAACTGAAATTACGCTTGTCGTTGAAATGGGTGGTGCAACATATACAGGTGGAACAACTATCAATGGCTCTTCCGCAGTAGGTGCAACAGTTACCCTTACCAAGGGTTAATCAGTAAAGAACAGATAGTATCTGTTCTTTTTTATTATGCTTTTGTATGGTATAATATAATAAGAAAAGATAAAGGGAGGTTTAGGTAAATGCAGCAGTATAAGCGAAGTGATATTCATAATCACTCTCGTTATTCAAATCTAAGATTGCGTGATGCGCTACCGAAGCCTAAAGATTTGATTGATAGAGCTATTGAATTAGGTCTCTCTGGCATTGCTCTGACCGATCATGAAGCATTGAGTGGTCATGTCAAAGCAAATCAATATGCTCAAGAGATTAGAGAAAAATATCCAGATTTCAAAGTTATGCTTGGTAATGAAATTTATTTGGTTGATAAACGTCCTAGTGATATTCATTACCATTTTATCCTTGTTGCAAAAGATATTGTTGGTCATAGACAGCTGAGAATTCTTTCAACTCTTGCTTGGCTGAATGGATATTCTGCAAAAGGTCTATATAGAGTTGACACTTTAAAATCTGAGCTTGAAGAAGTAATTCGCAGCAACCCAGGTCATATTATTGCATCAACCGCGTGTATTGGTAGCGAATTGGGTCAATGTATTCTTGCTTTGACCGAAGCTGAAAAAGCACAAAACGAACAAGATAAAGAATATTGGCATAACCGCATTGTTAATTATATTCTTTGGCTAAAAGATTTATTTGGTGAAGATTTTTATATTGAAGCTCAACCAGGTGTATCAAAAGAGCAGTTGATTGTCAATCGCCGTATGGTTTCTATTGCACATTGCTTCAATGTAAAAATGATTCCTACTTCTGATACACATTATTTGAAAAAAGAAGATAGGTTAGTTCATAAAGCATATCTCAATAGTGAAAACAAAGAACGTGAAGTCGATGCTTTTTATCAGGATACTTTTCTTCATTCAAATGAAGAAATGATTGAGAAATTTGCTTTGTCTGGTTATGATGAACTATTTGTACAAGAAATGTTTAAAAATTCAATGGAAATTTACAATAAAGTTGAATTTTATTCACTTGCGCATTCTCAGCAGGTTCCAACAGTTGAAGTACCTTTTGTCGATAAAAAGTTGCCCCCCGCTTTTTTGAAAGGTTATGAAAAACTTCAAGAAATGTATCAGTCTGAGGATAAAGTCAATCGTTATTGGATTAATACTTGTATTGATAAGCTTCAAGAGCTAAATAAACTTAATGCAGATTATCTTAATGAGCTAGAAGAAGAAGCAGAAGTTAAATATATTGTTGGTGAGCGACTGCACACTAATATGTTTAGTTATCCTATTACTCTTGCGCATTATATTAATAAAATTTGGGAATGCGGTTCCACCGTTGGTGCGGGCCGTGGTTCAGCTTGTGCAGCATTAAATCATTATCTCCTTGGCATCACTCAGCTAGACCCTATTGTGTGGGGTTTTCCTTTTTTCCGTTATATGAACCAGGACACGACTGAACTGGGCGACATAGATATAGATGTGGCTCCGTCCAAAGTCCAGACAATAGTGAGCCAAATCCGCAAAGAGCGCGGTGAGAACTTTGATAAATCTATTACTAACCAACTTATCCGCGATTCCTTGGGTGCGGTTTATGTTTGTACTTTTGGCACAGAATCAACTAAATCCGCAATTCAGACTGCTTGTCGCGGTTATCGTAGTGAAGAATATCCAGATGGAATTGATGTTGATACTTCTCAGTATCTATCTTCTCTTATCCCATCTGAGCGTGGATTCGTATGGAGTATAAATGACGTTATTTATGGTAATGAAACAAAAGGAAGAAAACCAGTTCAGACTTTTATTAATGAAGTAAATCGTTATCCTGGTTTACTTGAAATTATTAAAGGTATTGATGGTTGTATTTCGCGGCGAGGTCGGCACGCATCTGGCGTAATTTTCGCAAATTCTGATCCATTTGAGTTTACCGCCTACATGAAAACACCTTCTGGCGAGATCATTACCCAGTACGACCTTCATGATCTGGAATATTGTGGTGGAGTGAAATTTGACATTCTAGTGACATCTGTCCAGGATAAACTTATCCAAACGATTGAATTGATGCAAGATAATGATGTTATTGAACCAGAGCTGAGTCTGCGTGAAGCATATAATAAGTATCTTCATCCAGATGTACTCCCAATTAATTCTGATAAGTGTACTTGGAATACTATTCAGAACGCCGCAAGTTTGGATTTATTTCAGTTTGATTCTGATATTGGTAGACAAGGTGCAAAACGAGTAAAACCGCAAAATATGCAAGAGCTAAGTGCAACCAATGGTTTGATTCGTCTGATGACTACTGAACAAGGAGCAGAAACTTGGCTAGATAAATTCTGTCGATATAAGGCAGATCATAAAGAATTTGAGCGAGACACTGCAAAATATCATTTAACTGAACAGGATAAAATTGCTCTTGGTGAATATCTTAATAGTACTTATGGTATTGGTATTTCTCAGGAACAAATGATGCGGGTTCTTATGGATACTAGAATTTGCGGTTTCAGCTTGAAAGAAGCAAACGCTGCAAGACGTGTTATTTCAAAGAAAAAAATGGATAAAATTCCCGCTTTGAAAGAACAAATTTTCGCAACCGCAAAGCATGAGGGCCTAGCTCAATACATTTGGGATTTCGTTGTTGGTCCAGGTACTGGTTATGCTTTTTCAGACATTCACTCAACCTCTTACAGTTTCATTGGGTTTCAGACTGCATATCTTGCAACTCATTGGAATCCTATTTTTTGGAATACAGCTTGTCTGATTGTAAATAGTGGTTCACTTGAATCTAATTTAGCAGCAAATGAAAAAGAAAATGGAACAGATTATATTAAACTTGCTAAAGCTATTGGAGCAATTCGTTCTAGTGGTATTGCAGTTTCTCTTGTTGATATTAATCATTCTGATTATGGCTTTAAGCCAGATGTAAAGAATAATATCATTCGTTTTGGTCTTAAAGGATTGAACAGTGTAAATATGGATGTAATTGATGAAATTATTCATCATCGTCCATATACGGGAATTGTTGATTTTATGAATCGCTGTCCAATGAAAAAAACTGTTATGATTTCTCTTATTAAGTCTGGCGCATTTGATGAACTTGATGAGCATTGGGCAAAAGTAGTTAATCCTGAACCTCGTTACGCAATTATGGGTTATTACATTTCAAAAATTTCTGAGCCTAAGAAAAGACTTACAATGCAGAATTTCAATGGATTAATTCAGAAGAATCTGTTGCCGCAAGATTTAAACTTTGAAATTAGAGTATTTAACTTTAATAAATATCTTAAAGCATATTGTAAAAAAGGTTCTTATTTTATCTTTGATGACTCTTGCATGAAGTTTTATTCTGAATTTTTTGATATGGATAAGATAAATGTGATTAATGGTATTAATTGTATTAATCAAAATACTTGGAAAAAGATTTATGACTCAGCGATGGCTAAAGCAAAAGAATGGTTGAAGGAGCATCAAGAGGAAACATTAGCAGCTATGAATGAGGCATTATTTGCGGAATGCTGGAATAAATATGCTACTGGTAATATTTCTTCTTGGGAAATGGATAGTTTATGTTTCTATTATCATCCACATGAATTAATTAATGTAGATAAAAATAAATATGGAATTGTTGATTTTGATAATCTGTCGCCGCAATCTGATGTTGATTATTATTTCAAACGTAACGGTAGAGAAATTCCTGTTTATAAGATTTATCGCATTATTGGTACAGTAATTGGTAAGAATGATACTCGTTCTTCTATTTCACTTTTAACAACAAGCGGCGTTGTTAATGTAAAGTTTACTAAAGAATATTATGCAATGGCAAATCGCCAAATTTCTCAGGTAAATCCTGATGGAACGAAGTCTATTATTGAAAAGAGCTGGTTCAGACGCGGTTCTCGCATTCTTGTAGCTGGTTATCGGCGGGATGATACATTTACCGCAAAAACATATAGCAAAACTATTGGGCATCAATTATATTTAATTACTAATGTTAAGGGAAAGGATATTGAATTAAAATATGGCAGAGCAGGTCAAGAAGAAGGTGAAGGGTGATCCTGTAAATCACCCTGCCCATTATGAACGTGAAGGCGCAATGGAATGCATTGATGAGATGCTTTTGATATTTGGTAAAGAAGCAGTTATGAATTTTTGCTTATGTAATGCTTGGAAGTATCGGTATCGAGCTTCAGCTAAGAATGGGGACGAGGATTATTCCAAGAGTGACTGGTACCTACGAAAATATCGTGAGTTGAAAGAAGGAGTGAATAAGTCAGAAGCTCTTTCTCAGGAGGATCATGGTAGACCTAATGGTTTTTATGGTTATCCATCTTTTCCCAATCCAGGTATATCAACCACAGGCTTGCTAAATTATGATCCTAATTGGGTAACAGAAAGTCATAATTGATTAATCTTATTAAAGCAAAAATCATATATATTTAGTTCCTTAAACTAATTTATATATTTTAGGAGGTAAATATGCAAAATATTATTAAGAGAGATGGCACAACTCAACCATTTAACAAGTTTAAAATTGTAGATGCAGTTCTAGCCGCATTCAAGGCTGTAGATGGAGACATTTCAGAATATGCTGAAGTTAAGGCGGGTAATATCGCTGATTTCATTGAAGAAAAGGCCGAAAAGAAACAGCTTACTATTGAAGAAATTCAGGATTATGTCGAACGTGGTCTTTCCAGCACTAAACGGAAGGATGTAGCTAAAGCATTCATTCTTTATAGAGAAAAGCGTAATCAAGCAAGAGGAAATGTAATTGATGATGCAGTTATGGAATTGCTTGATGGTACGAATGAATATTGGAAAACTGAAAATTCTAATAAAGATGCGGATGTTGTAACTGTCCAACGTGATTATCTGGCTGGTATTATTAGTACAGATATTAGCCGTCGCAAGATTCTTACATCCGACATTTGTGAAGCACA
>ERZ779851.3204-NODE-3204-length-11231-cov-11.860594_pt1 | contig 11231 bp, 6 predicted proteins | sample MGYA00511094_ERZ779851 | MGnify/ENA primary metagenome ERZ779851 (study PRJEB29588, sample SAMEA2155512) | human gut metagenome | biome: human gut; feature: human-associated habitat; material: faeces | place: Denmark | collected 2008/2010 ...
GTTTCCTCTCCATTGTTGTTTAAGCGTTATTTGGAATTTCTTCATCAAAGACATGGTGGAAAGGTAACTGAATATGATTTCCGCGATAAACGTGGAGGTTGGGGCTTAGGATATAAGTATAAGTATAAGTATAAGTATAAGTATGGCAGTGCTACAGCTGACCCTTATTATACTTATTTTTTAAAGGGACACACTTATAGGGAGTGTTGTTATAACTGCCATTATGCGCACACCGAAAGGGCAGGTGATATTACGATAGCCGATTATTGGGGAATAGAAAAATATCATTCGGATTTTTATAGCATAAAGGGTGTTTCGTTAATGCTTCTCAATAGTGTTGTAGGAATGAATTTTTGGAAGAGGGTGGAAGGCGATTTCGAATATAAAGATAGTAAGTTGGAATATGCTGTTGCAGGAAACCATAATTTAAAACATCCTACGGAAAGAAAAGATGAAATTCGGAATCATATCTATGATGGTATTGACAGCATGGATGTGAAGGAATATTTTGCGACTCGGTTTCCTTTGCATTTGTCTTTGATGCAAAGAGTTAAAAATATGCTTCCTGCTCAAATTAAGCTGTGGCTGAAAAAGCTAAAGAAATAGTGAAAATCTAATATTTTATTTTCTGAAATTATTTTTCCCCTATATAATTCAGCATTTATACTTTAGTTCTTGTATGTTGCAACCTTTAATTTCAGTGATAGTTCCATGTTATAATGTGGAAGAATACTTGCCTAAGTGCATTGAAAGTATTTTAAATCAGACTTATCGTAATCTTGAAATTCTTTTAGTGGATGACGGAAGTCCTGACAATTGTGGGCGAATTTGTGACGAGTATGCCGCTAAGGACAGTCGTATTCGGATAATTCATAAGAAAAATGGTGGATTGAGTGATGCTCGCAACGCAGCGTTAGATGTTATGACTGGTGAATATGTGACTTTTATAGATAGTGATGATTATGTGTCGGATGATTATGTGGAATATCTTTATAAAATTATAACAGAAGAAATGCCGGAAAAATCTGTGATTTTTATTACACATCATTATATTCATGTTTTTCCCATCATTATGCCGAAAAAGAAAAAAGCAGCTACGATTTGTCGTAACTGCCTTGCTCAATGTGGACCAGCTAGGGCTTGAACCTAGGACCTCCAGATTATGAGTCTGTTGCTCTAACCAACTGAGCTACAAGTCCAATGAATCAAAGATGATTCGTGTGTGCAAAATTACAAAGTTTTTTTGAGATTTCCAAATGTATCGCAGATTTTTTAGAATACGAGACATTACTTTTACTGCAGGCGCGTTTGATACACACGGAAAAGATGAAACCGCAAGACCCGAAAAGATAGGAAGCAGGTCGTCTGGGTATTGAAGAAAAAAGCCGCAAGCGAGGCATAGATCCTGCTTGCGGCTTGATGGTTATTACTCAGTTCCCTTTAGCAAGGGAATAGTAGTCTTACTCGGCGGGAGTCGGCGTCTCCACAGAGGCCTCGTCCTGTTTCATTTCCTGGCTGGCGAAGTCGATGACGTTCTTGCGATTGGCAACGATGCGGTCATGCTCCTCCTGAGATCCAACGATGAGCTTCTGCCACTGTCTCAAGCCCGTACCAGCCGGGATGAGGTGTCCACAGATGACATTCTCCTTCATACCCTCAAGGAGGTCGGACTTACCACGGATAGCAGCCTCGTTGAGCACCTTCGTCGTCTCCTGGAAGGAAGCGGCACTCATGAAGCTCTTCGTACCAAGGGCAGCACGGGTGATACCCTGCAGAACCTGCGTGGCCGTAGCAGAGCGCGTGTCGCGGACCTGTACCTGACGGAGGTCACGACGCTTTAGCATACTGTTCTCGTCGCGCAACTTGCGCACAGTGATGATCTGACCCACATAGAGCGATTCGGAGTCACCCTTGTCAGTGACCACCTTCTTACCCCAGATACGGTCGTTCTCAGCAGCAAAGTCGAGCTTGTCCACCAAATCCAACTCCAGGAAGGTGGTGTCGCCCGGATCGTTGATCTGTACCTTGCGCATCATCTGGCGAACGATGATCTCGAAGTGCTTGTCATTGATCTTCACACCCTGCAGACGGTACACATCCTGTACCTCGTTGACGATATACTCCTGAACAGCCGTGAGACCCTTGATGGCAAGGATATCGGCCGGCGTGATGACACCGTCAGAAAGTGGCGTGCCAGCACGCACAGCATCATGCTCCTGGACAAGGATCTGCTTGGAGAGACTGACGAGGTACTTGCGCTGCTCGCCCGTCTTCGACGTGACGATAATCTCGCGATTACCACGCTTCACCTTGCCCAACTCGACCTCGCCATCGATTTCGCTGACGACAGCAGGGTTGGACGGGTTGCGAGCCTCGAAAAGCTCCGTGACACGAGGCAGACCACCAGTGATATCACCAGCACCACCCACAGAACGCGGAATCTTGACCAACGTCTGACCCGTGGTGATGAGCGTACCCTCGGTGAGGGTCGTCTCCAAGTGACCACCCACAGGGAGGTTGTAAGATCCCAGGATATCGTTGGCGGCATAGTGACCATCGGCCTGCTTCTCAGCGTCCTCAGCCACGATATCGACCGTCGGTATGCGGTTCTTGTCCTTAGACTCGGTGATGATGCGCTCCATAAGACCCGTAGCTTCATCGGTCTCGGTACGGTAGGTGATGCCATCAACAACATCGCGCAGATGGATCTTACCCTTATACTCGCTGACAATGACCGCGTTGAACGGATCCCACTTACAGATCAAATCGCCCTTCTTCACCTTGTCGCTCTGCTTGAAGTAGAGCGTGGCACCATAGGGGACATTCTCCGTCGAGAGCACGATGTTCGTATTGACATCGACAAAGCGGACCTCGCTCAGACGGCTGACGACCATGCGGCAAGCCTTCTCCTCATCATCAATGAAGGGAACAGTACGCAACTCGTCAAACTCCAGCTTGCAATCGTTCTTGGCTACAATCTTCGCATTGGCAGCGGCGTTACCAGCCACACCACCGGCGTGGAATGTACGGAGCGTAAGCTGGGTACCCGGCTCACCAATAGCCTGGGCGGCAATCACACCGACAGCCTCGCCCAACTGCACCATACGGGCGGTAGCAAGGTTGCGGCCATAACACTTCATACAGACACCCTTCTGGCTCTCACAAGTGAGCACTGAGCGGATCTCGACCATCTCAATGGGAGATTCCTCGATGGCGCGCGCCTTGTCCTCTGTGATCTCCTCGCCAGCAGCCACGATGACCTCGTTGGTGCTGGGATGAATCACGTCGTGGACGGAGACACGACCCAGGATGCGCTCGGAGAGAGAGGAGATGACCTCATCACCGTTCTTCAAAGCACGACACTCCAGACCACGCAATGTGCCACAGTCCTCCTCGGTGATGATCACGTCGTGAGAGACATCGACCAGACGACGGGTGAGGTATCCTGCATCGGCTGTCTTCATAGCCGTATCAGCCAGACCCTTACGGGCACCATGGGATGCGATAAAGTATTCGAGCACGCTCATACCCTCCTTGAAGTTGGAGAGGATAGGATTCTCGATAATCTGTGCGCCCTCGGCACCAGCCTTCTGCGGCTTGGCCATCAGACCACGCATACCAGCGAGCTGGGCAATCTGGTCGGCAGAACCACGGGCTCCGGAGTCGAGCATCATATAGACGGCATTGAATCCCTGGTCAGCCTCGGTCATGTGCTTCATCACAGACTGCTTGAGGTTGTTGTTGACGTGGGTCCAAGCATCAATCACCTGGTTGTAGCGCTCCTTGTCGGTGATGAAACCCATACCGTAGTTGGCACGCACCTGATCGACCTCATCCTGACCCTTCTGCACGATCGCTTCCTTCTCATCAGGCACGATAATGTCGTCGAGGTTGAAAGAGAGACCTGCCAGGTAAGCCATACGATAACCGAGGTTTTTGATACCATCAAGGAACTCGCAGGCGCGGGCCATACCGACAGCTTTGATCACGTCGGCGATCAAGCCGCGGAGACTCTTCTTGGAGATGATACCATTGAAATAGCCGATCTCATCCGGCACGATCTGGTTGACGATGATACGACCCACGGAGGTCTCTACCATGCGGTCGGTGAGCACACCATCGACAAGGTCCTTCACGCGGACGTTGACCTTGGCATGGAGATCGCACTTGCCCTCGTTACGGGCAATGAGGGCCTCCTCAGGACCATAGAAGGTGAGTCCTTCGCCGAGTGCACCCGGACGCAGTTTCGTGATATAATAGAGACCGAGCACCATATCCTGCGAAGGCACGGTGATAGGAGCACCATTGGCCGGATTGAGGATGTTGTGGCTTTGGAGCATCAACATCTGTGCCTCCAGGACAGCCTCGTTGCTCAAAGGCAAGTGGACAGCCATCTGGTCGCCATCGAAGTCAGCATTGAAAGCCGTACAAGCCAGCGGGTGGAGCTGGATAGCCTTACCCTCGATGAGCTTCGGCTGGAAAGCCTGGATACCAAGACGGTGGAGCGTCGGTGCACGGTTGAGGAGCACAGGGTGGCCCTTCATCACGTTCTCGAGGATGTCCCAGATGACAGACTCGCGGCGATCCACAATCTTCTTCGCGCTTTTCACCGTCTTGACGATTCCGCGCTCAATGAGCTTGCGGATGATAAACGGCTTGTAGAGCTCGGCAGCCATCAGGGTCGGCAGACCGCACTCTCCCATCTTCAACTCTGGACCGACGACGATCACCGAACGGGCAGAATAGTCCACACGCTTACCGAGCAAGTTCTGACGGAAACGACCCTGCTTACCCTTCAGCGAGTCGGAAAGCGACTTCAGCGGACGGTTGCTCTCACTCTTGACGGCAGACGACTTACGGGAGTTGTCAAACAAGGAGTCAACAGCCTCCTGCAACATACGCTTCTCGTTGCGGAGGATCACCTCAGGGGCCTTGATCTCCATCAGTCGCTTCAAGCGGTTGTTGCGGATGATGACACGACGATAGAGGTCGTTGAGGTCGGAAGTGGCAAAACGACCACCATCAAGGGGAACAAGCGGGCGCAGGTCAGGAGGCGTGACAGGGACGATCTTCATGATCATCCACTCCGGACGGTTGATGCCCTTGGACTGATTGAAGGCATTGACAACCTGCAGACGCTTCAAGGCCTCCGTCTTGCGCTGCTGGCTAGAGTCGTTGGCAGCACGCTCACGCAACTCACCAGCAAGGAGGTCAAGACCCGTCACACCATTGACATCCTCACGAGACAGCTCGCAGAGGAGATCGTAGATAGCCTCCGCACCCATCTTGGCGATAAACTTCTTGGGGTCATCATCGGGCAGGAGCTCATTGGTCTCGGGCAACTTGTTGTCAACTATATTGATGTACTCATCCTCGCTGAGCAAGTCGAGTTTCGTGGAACCGTTAAGCGGTTCGTCGTTGGCATCCTTCATGCCCTCGACCACACCCGGCTGGATAACGATATACTTCTCGTAGTAGATGACCTGCTCCAGTTTTTTGGTAGGCAGACCCAACAGATAACCGATCTTGTTGGGAAGGCTGCGGAAATACCAAATATGGGCTACGGGCACGACCAACTCAATATGGCCGGCGCGCTCACGACGCACCTTCTTCTCCGTCACCTCGACACCACAACGGTCGCAGACGATTCCTTTATAACGGATACGCTTGTACTTGCCACAGGCACACTCATAGTCCTTCGTCGGACCGAAGATGCGCTCGCAGAACAGACCGTCGCGCTCGGGCTTATATGTACGGTAGTTGATGGTCTCCGGCTTCGTCACCTCACCATAGGAGTTTTCCAAAATCTCCTCAGGAGAAGCGAGGCCGATGGTAATCTTCGAGAAATTACTCTTAACTTTATTGTCTCTTTTAAAAGCCATGTTCTACTTTCTGTATTTGGGGTGTACTTTAATCCAGTTTGATGCTCAGTCCAAGGCCGCGAAGCTCATGGAGCAGGACGTTGAGCGACTCGGGGATACCCGGCGTAGGCATCGGGTCGCCCTTGACGATGGCCTCATAGGCCTTGGAACGTCCCACGACGTCATCAGACTTGACGGTAAGAATCTCTTGCAGCACATGGGATGCGCCAAAGGCCTCGATGGCCCAGACCTCCATCTCTCCGAAGCGCTGTCCACCAAATTGAGCCTTACCACCGAGCGGCTGCTGGGTAATCATACTGTACGGACCAATGGAGCGGGCGTGCATCTTGTCCTCGACCATGTGGCCGAGCTTCAAGAAGTAAGTGATGCCCACCGTGGCCGGCTGGTCGAAGCGCTCACCCGTCTCGCCATCGTAGATATAGGTGGAGCAGAGGTTGGGGAGCCCGGCCTTGTCGGTCCACTCCTTCAAGTCCTCCAGCTTGGCACCATCGAAGATCGGGGTGGCAAACTTCACGCCCAGGCGCTTTCCTGCGGCACCGAGAATAGCCTCGAAGATCTGTCCGAGGTTCATACGCGAAGGCACACCCATCGGGTTGAGCACCAAGTCCACGGGACGACCATCCTCGAGGAACGGCATGTCCTCCATGCGCACGACTTTGGAGACGATACCCTTATTACCGTGACGACCGGCGAGCTTATCACCGACCTGGATCTTACGCTTCTTGGCAATATATACCTTGGCGGTCTGGAGCACACCTGAGGGCAGCTCGTCGCCAATGGTGATGGCAAACTTGCGACGCTTCATCTCTGCGTCGAGTTGCTTGTACTTACGGATATAGTTCATGATGAGGCGCTGGATGAGCGAGTTGGTGTGCTCATCGTCCGTCCATCCGCTACTCTGGATGCCCTCATAGTCGAGGTTCTTCAGCGCAGCCATCGTAAACTTGTTGCCCTTGGTGATGATCTCGGCATTGGAGTAGTCCTTTACGCCCTGGCTAACCATGTCCTCGGTCAGCTCCAGCAACTTCTCCACGAGAATATCCTTCAGGTCCTCGTTCTTGGCCTCATACTCCTCGTCGATCTTCAGCAGCGTCTGGCGATCCAGGCGCTTGCTCTCCGTCGTCTTAGTTGCACGAGAGAAGAGTTTCTTGTCGATGACGACACCACTGAGCGACGGATTGGCCTTCAATGAGGTATCCTTGACGTCACCGGCCTTGTCGCCAAAGATGGCGCGGAGCAACTTCTCCTCCGGCGACGGGTCGCTCTCACCCTTCGGGGAGATCTTACCGATCATGATGTCACCAGGCTCCACACGAGCACCGACGCGGATCACACCATTCTCATCGAGGTCCTTGGTAGCCTCTTCGCTGACATTGGGGATATCGTTGGTAAACTCCTCCACACCGCGCTTCGTGTCGCGGACTTCCAGAGAATACTCATCGACATGGACAGAGGTGAGCACGTCGTCGCGCACCATACGCTCTGAGATAACGACGGCATCCTCGTAGTTGTAACCCTTCCAAGGCATGTAGGCGACCAGGAGGTTACGACCCAATGCGAGCTCACCATTCTCAGTGGCGTAGCCCTCGGTGAGGATGTCTCCCTTCTTCACGCGCTGTCCCTTGTTGCAGATAGGACGAAGGTCGATGACCATGTTCTGGTTCGTGCGGCGGAACTTCGGAATGCGGTACTCCTTCAGAGCCGGCTCGAAGCTGACAAACTCATCATCCTCGGAGCGGTCGTAGAGGATACGAATGGTCGTGGCATCGACATACTCGATGACACCCTCGCCCTCAGCGGTAATCATCGTGCGAGAATCTTCGCAGACCTGCTTCTCCAGACCAGTACCGACAATCGGCGCATCGTTGTGCAGCAATGGCACGGCCTGGCGCATCATGTTACATCCCATCAGTGCACGGTGACCGTCATCATGCTCCAAGAAGGGGATAAGACCTGCCGAGACAGAAGCAATCTGCTGCGGAGCAACGTCCATGAGTGACACCTGATCAGGCGTGACGACAGGATAGTCGGCATCCTGACGACACTTCACGTAGTCGCGGATGAAACTGCCATCCTCCTTGAGCGGGGCATTGCCCTGACCGATGATTTTCTCCTCCTCCTCCTCAGCGGTGAGATAGACCACATGGTCGTTGTCCATATCAACCTTGCTATCGACAACGCTGCGATACGGCGTGACGATGAAGCCCAGGTCGTTGATCTTGGCATAGAGACAGAGCGAGGAAATCAGACCGATGTTCGGGCCTTCAGGAGACTCGATTGGGCAAAGGCGACCATAGTGGGTATAGTGAACGTCACGGACCTCGAAACCTGCACGCTCACGGGAGAGACCGCCAGGACCCAGTGCGGAGAGACGGCGCTTGTGCGTCACCTCGGCAAGGGGGTTGGTCTGGTCCATAAACTGGCTCAGCGGGTTCGTTCCGAAGAACGAGTTGATGACCGAGGAGATAGTCTTTGCATTGATAAGATCGGTCGGCTGGAACACCTCGTTGTCGCGAACGTTCATGCGCTCACGGATGGTACGGGCCATACGAGCCAAACCGATAGAGAACTGGTTGGCAAGTTGCTCTCCCACCGTACGGACACGGCGGTTGGAAAGGTGGTCGATATCATCCACGGTCGCATTGGAGTTGATCAACTTGATGAGATACTTGATGATCTCAATGATATCCTCCTTCGTCAGGACGCGGACATCTGAATCGGTGGTCAGGCCAAGCTTCTTGTTGATACGATAGCGGCCTACCTCGCCCAAGTCATAACGCTTGTCAGAGAAGAAAAGGTTCTGGAATACCTCACGCGCACTGGCATCGTCGGCAGCATCGGCATTGCGCAGCTGACGATAGATGTAGTTGACGGCCTCGATCTCAGAGTGGCTCGGGTCCTTCTGCAAGGTATTGAAGATGATGGAATACTTATTGGCCATCTCCTCGTCCTTATGAAGAAGGATGGAAGACACACCACTCTCGAGAATGGCGTCAATATTGTCGGCAGTCAACTCAGTTTCACGTTCGACAACGATCTCGTTGCGCTCGATGGAAACAACCTCACCCGTATCCTCGTCGGCGAAATCCTCATTCCAGGTCTTCATGACATTACCAGCCAACTTGCGGCCAATGGCATCCTTCAAATTCTTCTTAGTGACCTTCACGTCCTCGCAGAGGTCGAAGATCTGGAGAATGTCCTTATCAGTCTCATAACCGATAGCGCGAAGCATCGTCGTGACGGGCAACTTCTTCTTACGGTCGATGTAAGCAAACATCACGTTGTTGATATCCGTAGAGAACTCGATCCAAGAACCCTTGAAAGGAATGATACGTGCGCTATAAAGCATCGTACCATTGGCATGCTGGCCCTGGCCGAAGAACACACCCGGGGAACGATGGAGCTGGGAGACGACCACACGCTCGGCACCATTGATGACAAACGTACCGTTAGCCGTCATATAGGGAATCGTACCCAGGAATACATCCTGGATAAAAGTGCCAAAGTCCTCGTGATCGGGATCCGTACAATAAAGTTTCATTTTGGCCTTCAAGGGCACACTATAGGTAAGTCCCCTCTCCAGGCACTCAGCGATGGTATAACGCGGTGGGTCTATGAAATAATCGAGAAACTCAAGGACGAAGTTGTTGCGCGTGTCCGTGATAGGGAAGTTTTCCGCGAACACCTTATAAAGTCCATCATTCTTACGCTCCTCGGGCGGTGTGTCCAGTTGCAAGAAGTCTGAGAAGGACTTCAGCTGCACGTCAAGGAAATCGGGGTAAGGATAGGGATTCTTGACAGAGGCAAAGTTGACACGATTATTGATGATCTTTGTTGCCATATAATGTTTGAAATCTTATTGAATACGTCACAAGGACAATGATTGAGCAGACGCCCAAAAATATAGAAAGACATAAAATGGTTAGGACTCACCGACTGGGCAAATCCTAACCATTATAGCTTTTTCCAGAAAATCTGGAAATGAATTAGCAAATATTACTTGAGCTCAACCTTTGCGCCCTCAGCCTCGATAGCCTTCTTCAGGTTCTCAGCCTCGTCCTTTGACAAGCCCTCCTTCAGGGTAGAAGGAGCACCGTCAACGAGATCCTTAGCCTCCTTCAGGCCAAGACCACAAGCCTCCTTAACGGCCTTGACGACCTTCAGCTTGTTAGCGCCGACCTCGGCGAGAACTACGTTGAACTCAGACTTCTCCTCCTCAGCGGGAGCAGCACCAGCGGCGGCGGGACCAGCAACAGCAACAGCTGCAGCAGCCGGCTCAATTCCGTACTCGTCCTTCAGGACAGTTGCCAACTCGTTTACTTCTTTCACAGTGAGGTTTACCAACTCCTCTGCAATAGCTTTGATATCTGCCATTTTATTTTAATTTTTATTTTTTCTTAATTTATAAATCGGTCTTAAAACTGCATTATGCTCCAAAGAAGAAATTAAAACTTTTGTGTCATGTAAATCAAGTCCTATTAATATATCGTTTATAGACCTTGTCGCTCCCGAAGTAAATATAATATTTGAGCTATTTTTTACTCCTAAAATATTAGCAAGCGATTCTCTACATTCTTCAATTTTTTTTGTAGTTTCTTTTCCTCTTTCGGTATTAACTCTTCCGTAAGTTCCTCCGATATTCATAATAAAATTTGACATCTCTTCGGCTACTTCTTTAGGTTTAGGAAAACTTGTAGTTGAATTATCGAAATAATAATTTTTCTTTTTCATTAACTTAAAATTAAAATATTATATTCTTATAACGGCGGAAGCGTTAGCCATAGCCTCTATTATTCCAAGCATATTAGTTTGCTCTTCAACTTTTATATTGTTAAGTTCGTAGAATTTTACGCAAGTTCCGCAGAAAAATATTTTTATTCCCGCGTCTCTCAATTCTTGAAGTAAAGTTTTATAAGGCTCTTCGACTCCCAAAAAAACTCCGCTATTATAACAATATAAAGCTTCGGGTTTCGGGTTAGCGTCTTTCAAAGCTCCTAAACATGCTTTTAATAATAATCCGCCCAATTCTTCGTTTCCATGTCCCATAAATTTTTTATCGGCTACGGCAATTACTGGACCTGAAGATTTTTCAGAGTTTTCATTTGAAGATAAATCTTTATTCTTTTTAATTTTGAAATTCATTCCTTCGTTTGTATAAGTTATTCCGTTATTTTTAAGAAAATCCGTTATATTATGAAACGCGACTTCATCGTCTATAAGAACTTCTATCTCGTCTCCGATATTTGCATTCGTTAATGCGGTTTTAGTTAAAATTAAAGGTTTAGGACATGGAATTCCTTTAGCGTCTATAGTTTTCATAAAAAAATCCTTAATTAATTAAATATTTAA
>ERZ779851.3205-NODE-3205-length-11221-cov-8.682071_pt1 | contig 11221 bp, 12 predicted proteins | sample MGYA00511094_ERZ779851 | MGnify/ENA primary metagenome ERZ779851 (study PRJEB29588, sample SAMEA2155512) | human gut metagenome | biome: human gut; feature: human-associated habitat; material: faeces | place: Denmark | collected 2008/2010 ...
ACAGGTGACATCTGTCAAGGATTGCAGCAATAGCAATACTTCCGATTATGCTAACGGCAATAGTGAAGACCGTATGTACCCCCCCCCAGAATTATCAAAATGGAATAGTGGCAATGCTAACTTGCCTCCCATTGTGAATATTGGATGAAAAAGGTATATAGGAAGTGTGTTTCTTCCGATATATCCTATAATTCCCAAGACCTTCTTGTTATTGATACTCTGTATGAGTTTCGGAACGAAAGAAAGGAATGACAATGCTAATATTGTAACCGCTAAAAAGTTCCAATTTTTATAGTTTGGGAAACTTGCTATTGCTATGAAAGGCAGAATACTCCACAACGATGGTTTTATAATTTCATCAAGACGTTTTTCAGACAGACGCAAACAGACACCAGTGAAATAAAAAGCTGCGTTCGTAGAATTAAGAACTGGAGTGTATTGTGAGACTAACATAAGAAATGTGGCAAATAAGCACAATTTGCCCATTATGCTCCATTTGCCAACCAAATTGAATGTCAAATAATATATTGCCCCGCATATAGCCATTGTGTGCAAGAACCAATATGGACCAATAGAGGTGACAAATATCGTATTAAGAATTATAGGTATTGTAAATTCGTTTACCCCATCTCTTACTGGTAGTAATGTTGATACAAAAGCATAACCGGTAACCATTATTATATAAGGAATGAGAATCTTCATGATGTAAGACGCAAATTCCTTATACGTTTTTCTGATGTTTACCAAATAGCCTGTAATCAACAAAAACGCTTGCATGAAAAAGAAGTTTATAAAGATTTTTACCTCAGGGTATAGTGTACTGAAATTCACGATGTGTATCATCACGACCATGCATATAAGTACACATCTTTGATAATCTATATTGTTGTATTTCATCTTTCTTAGAGGGTATGATGATATTTTCACAAGCTATAATCTTTTAAAAACGTTTTGTCATTTATGTTGAGGCGCGTCAGAAGCGGCTATAGATAAACGGTTGTACCGAGGCGCCACTGAGGTTGATGGCTGCTTGGACGACGACGAGGGCCACGAGGAACTTCAGCAGCCAGGGCAAGGCGACGAAGCGGTCGCGCAGCCACAGATAGTCGCGCTCGCGGACGGAGTGGAGCTCCAGGGCCACCAGGGTAAGCACCGTCCACAGGGGGCGCGCGGCGAGGAAGGGGAGGAACTCCGTCAGGGAGCAGTCGGAGGAGATCTGGTGGAGCAGCTGGAGCGCCGTGGTGGGTGAGGGCGCACGGAAGAAGATCCACGCGAAGGCCACATAGCCAAACGTTGTCAGCCAGGCCAGCGGCTTGGCGAAGGGCGAGGGCGGAATCTGCACGAAGACGTGGCGGTGGAAAAACTTATTGACCACGAGGCCCACGCCGTGGAGCAGGCCCCAGACGACGAACATGCCCGTGGCCCCATGCCATACGCCTGCGATGAGCATAGTGGCAAGGTGGTTGAGGTAGGTGCGCAGCTCTCCACGGCGGTTGCCCCCCAGCGGGATATAGACGTAGTCGCGAAACCAGGTGGAGAGGGAGATGTGCCAGCGGTGCCAAAACTCCGTGAGGCTCGTGGCCTGGTAGGGGAAGCGGAAGTTGTCCTGCAGGCGGAAACCCATCAGGGCGGCCAGTCCGATCGCCAGGTCGCTATAGCCCGAGAAGTCGCAGAAGATCTGCACGGAGAATCCGATCACGCCCATGAGGCATTCGAAGCCCGTGTAGTCGGTGGGCGTGTCGAAGATCCAGTTGTTGTACTGGGCGATGTAGTCGGCGATGATCACCTTCTTGACGATGCCCAGGAGAATCAGCCACAAGCCCTGGTAGGCCAGCGGGCCGCGTGGAGGCAGCGGGTCGGCGTGCTCCTGTGGGATGAGTACTTCGGCGCGCGTGATGGGTCCCGCCATGAGGAGGGGGAAGAAGGTGAGGTAGAAGGTGTATTCCAGCAGCGGCGTGGTGGCGGGAAAACGTCGGCGATAGACATCGACCGCGTAGCTGATGGCCTGGAAGGTGTAGAAGGAAATGCCCAGCGGCATGAAGAGTTTGCCCACGGGCAGGTTCTCTCCCATCATGGCGCTGATGGAACTGACGAAGGAGCCAGAGTACTTGAAGTAGAGGAGTGGCAGGAGCGTGATGAGGATGTTGGCGACGAGCAGGCCACGGCGGCGCTGCGTCGTCGTCTCGGCTGCCATGCGGCGCGTGATCCACCACGAGAGCAGCGTCGTCGTGGGGAGGAGGATCATCAGCAGGCCGTTGGCCTTGAAGGCGAAGAAGAGGCTGAAAGCCGTCGTGTAGGCCAGCAGGCGCCGGCGTCGGCGAGAGGGCTCGAGCAGCAGGTAGCCGAGGAAGAACACCAGGAAGGTCGCCATGAACGATATGGACGCGAAGGACCACGTCGCATCGGAGGATGTGAGGAAGTGGAAGATCGAGGGAAGAATCGAGGATGATGACATGATAGACTTCTTGGTGAGAGTGGGGGAGGGGCGGGCCGGACTACTTGTCGAACCCCGCAAAGGAGGGCTGCAGCAGGCGCATGGGGCAGCGGGCCGCCTTGTCGGGCCTACGCATGGCGAGGGGCTGGTCGCAGGCCTCGCCTTGCATCCATGCTGCCACCTGGTCGCCCCAGTCGGCGGCAGCTTGGTGGGTGGGGTGGCGTCCGTCCTTCTTGCGCTTCAAGGTCAGCTGGCTACTGTCAAAGAAACTGCCATCGCCCACGTTGCGGCGTATGAGGTCGTTGATGCCGGTGTCTGACTTCCAGCAGGGCGGTCCGATCCACACCAACGGCAGGTCGCCCGCCTGCGCCAGCAGCAGTTTGATATAGGCGTCGCGCTCCTCCAGGTCGCGCACGAAGAGTTCGTTGCCGCCCAGGCACACCCACAGGTAGGTGGGCTTATACTCCGCTATCAGGTGGCGGAGCGTCTGCGTCATGCCCCATTTCTCCGTCGTCGAACCATACCAGACGACGGTCTGCAGCGTGTGGCCATTGGCCACGGCATAGTCGTCGAGGCGGCGGGAGAGCTCTTCGAGCATTGAGTCGCCGACGAAGAGGATGCGGACCGGACCAGCAAGGGGCTTCTTCGCCCGGGACTTCCCCGCCGACGGATTGTTGAGCCTTTGACCATCAGAAGAAGCCGACGGACCGCCCGCAGGGGACGACGGATCTGTAGCGGAGGGGGCAGATGGCGAATCGTCGGCCAGCAAGGAGATCTTGCGCAGGCCGACGTCCGCATAGGTAAGTCTGAGCGGCACTACGGCGTAGAAGCCGAGTGCCGCCAGGACGATTGCAAAGATGATAAGTGTCTTGATTTGATCCCTCATAGGCTGATGTCAAGCTCGATGGGGCAGTGGTCCGAACCGAAGACCTCGGTGTGGATCTTCGCGTCCTCCATCCGCTCCGTCAGTCGGTCGGAGAGGAGGAAGTAGTCGATGCGCCACCCGGCGTTCTTCTCGCGCGCATGAAAGCGGTACGACCACCAGGAGTAGGTCACCTGCGTGGGGTAGAGGCTGCGGAAGGAGTCGGTGAAGCCACTTTTGAGCAGCGTCGTCATCTTTTCGCGCTCCTCGTCGGTGAAGCCCGCGCTGCGGCGGTTGGTCTTCGGATTCTTGATGTCGATTTCCTCGTGGGCCACATTGAGGTCGCCACAGACGATGACGGGCTTCTGGCTGTCCAGCCGGTGGAGATAGGCCTGGAAGTCCTCCTCCCACTGCATGCGGTAGGAGAGGCGGCGCAGCTGGTCCTGGGAGTTGGGCGTATAGACGCAGACCAGGAAAAAGTCGGCCATCTCCAGCGTGAGGACGCGCCCCTCGTGGTCGTGAACCTCGATACCTATGCCCTTGGTGACGCTCAGCGGCTCGTGGCGCGTGAAGACGGCCGTGCCGCTATATCCCTTCTTCTCCGCCGAGTTCCAGTAGGAGTGATAGCCGGGGAAGGCCAGGTCGAGCTGGCCCTCCTGCATTTTCGTCTCCTGCAGACAGAAGAAGTCGGCGTCGAGCTGGGCAAAGGCCTCCTTGAAGCCCTTGCCGACACAGGCGCGCAGCCCGTTGACATTCCAAGAGATCAGTTTCATGGCGGACTACTGTCTGATCAAACGCGGCTCCAGGATCTCGTTGATGGCCTGGTTGTTGAAGACTCCCTCGAGCGACACCGAACTGATGATGACGTTGAAGAGCATGCGACGGACGAGGAAGGCGCCGTTGCTGGCAAACGAACTGTAGTTGGGTGCGAAGGTGAGCGTCATGTTGCGCTCCTGGCCGTCGTAGGTGACGGGGAACGTCATTTGGTAGTTCTTGCCGCGGGGCAGGAACCAGAACCAGTGCTCAAACATGTTGGCGTGGGCGGGCGTGCGGCCAGCGGGCAGGTAGATGCGCACGGTGGCCTCCACATCGGGGATGACGGCCGTGCTGTCGAGGTGCTGGGCGTAGCTGCGGTCGAGGCGGTTGGTGATGATCCTCAGCGGCAGGTTCTTGATCACCATGAGCGAGTCGTTGGACGTGACGGTGGCCGAGACCATGGCCGAGTCCTTGTAGCGGCTGATGTTGTCGTTGTACTTGAAGTAGGCCCAACCTTTGTACACACCCTGCATGTCGCGCAACTGTGCTGCACGCTCCTCGGGCGTGAGGTAGGTTCTCGTACTATCCTTGCTGGTGCCAGGGTTGGGAGTGGGCTTGAGGTCGTCGTCATCGCCACAGGAGGCCAGACCGACGAAGATCATGCAAACGGCCAGGAGGCTTAAGATTTTCTTCATTGTTGTTTTGCTTTAAGTTTTGAATATAGAATGATGATTGCTTGCTATGCTATAATTTGCTATACTTGATTTTACCATAGAGATGTGCCAGCCATGATAGACACGATGGCCATCCGACCCGCTACGGCCATCAGATGCGCTTGGTCTCGCTGCGGAGCAGGTTCATAAACTCCTCGCGCGTCTTGGCCTGGTTGAAGGCTCCGCTGAAGGAGGAGGTGGTGGTGATGGAGTTTTGCTTCTCCACGCCACGCATCATCATGCACATGTGGCGCGCCTCGCAGACGACCATCGTGCCCAGCGGCTTGAGGGTCTCCTGGATGCACTCCTGCACCTGAAGCGTGAGTCGCTCCTGCACCTGGAGTCTGTGGCTGAAGATATCGACCACGCGTGCGATCTTGCTCAGGCCAGTAATATGGCCGTTGGGGATGTAGGCCACGTGCACCTTGCCGTAGAACGGCAGCATGTGGTGCTCGCACATGGAAAAGAAGTCGATGTCGCGGACGATGACCATCTGGTTGTATTTCTCCTCGAAGAGGGCGTCGGTGAGCACCTTGTGAGGGTCCTGCGTGTAGCCACGGGTGAGGATCTGCATAGCCTTGGCCACGCGCATGGGGGTCTTCTGCAGGCCCTCGCGGTCAGCATCCTCGCCGAGCAGGGTGAGGACGCTCTTGTAGTGTTCTGCGAGTTCGTCGAGTCCCTCGCGGAATTGTGTCTCTGGATTCATGAGAGAGAATGGTATATGATGTTCTTACTTTCTATAGGTTGGCAGGAAGCCGTGTCCTGCGCTTATTATTTTCGGATGATGTTGGCGCTCTTGTAGCCGGCCTTCTTGACCTTCCACAGTGCCTTCTGTGCATCCTTGTATTCTTCAAAATTGCCCACAAGGCACATCCACCGTGGGGAGTAGAAGTGGACATAGACGGGCTGGTCGGGCAGGGCGTCCTTCACCTTCTGTCCCGCCAGTTCGGCCTTGTTGCGGTCCTCCCGCGTGTTGCCGCCCGAATAGACGGCGATGCGGAAGCCCTTGCCTCTCCTGGGTGCCTTGCGACGGAGTACTTGCCGGGTCTCCGTGCCCACTTGTCGGCGTATGGGTCTGCGGACGAGCACCATGCGCTTGTAGTCGCGAGCCTCGCCCGTAGGTTCCTGGACCGTGATTTTGGGTTCTTTGGCAGCTGGCGGACGGTTGCTGGGCAGTTGCACCCTCGGGGCGTCGCCGCGCTGCTTGGAGCCGCTGGGTTGTGACGGCACCATCAGTTGCTGATTCTTCCGCCGAATCTTCTCTTGCTTTTGGCGCTCCTTCTCGGCCCTTTTGGCCGCGCGCCGCTCCTCGCGGCTCATGCGCTTGTCGTTCTGAGGGCTCTTCTTGCCGTTGACCACCGCGTCGATGGCCGAACTTTGGGTCACAGTGACCTTGCCCTGCGCATGGAGGCCCATGGCGGGGATCAGGAGGAGGATGAGGTAGAGGACGAATCTTGTCATGGCAGATGGCGTTTATGTGTCGTCAATGGGGGTGGGTAAAAGCGTGGGCCGGAGAGACCGCCAGGCCTCTCTGGCTCACGCTGGATGATGGTAATGGATTAGTCCTTCCAGGCGTCGATGATGCCCTTGAAGTCGGCAGCCTTCAGCGAGGCGCCACCGATGAGTCCGCCGTCGATGTCGGGCTTGGCGAAGAGCTCCTTGGCATTGCTGGGCTTGCAGCTGCCACCGTAGAGGATGGAGGTCTCGTCAGCCACGGCCTGGCCGTACTTCTCAGCAACGATGGAGCGGATGTAGGCCAGCATCTCCTCGGCCTCGTCGGACGTAGCGGTCTTGCCCGTGCCAATGGCCCAGATCGGCTCGTAAGCGATCACGATGTTCTTCCATTCCTCGGCAGTGAGGTTGAAGATACTCTGCTCCAGCTCGGCCTTGACGACCTCGTTCTGCTTGTTCTGCTCGCGCTCTTCCAGCGTCTCGCCGCAGCAGAAGATCACCTTGAGGTTGTTCTTCAGGGCCAGGAGGGTCTTCTCCTTCAGGATCTCAGCCGTCTCGTGGTAGTACTGACGACGCTCAGAGTGGCCAAGGATGACGTAGTCGGCGCCCGTGCTCTTCACCATGGCGGCTGACACTTCGCCCGTGTAGGCACCCTTCTCCTTGTCGGCGCAGTTTTCTGCACCGAGGCCTACGATCTCCTTGTCGAGGACCGAAGCTACGCTGGCCAGGTGAATGAACGGTGTGCAGATGACGACATCGCAGTTGGGCTTGTCTGCCTTCAACAGATCGTTGATGTCTTTAGCCAACTGAACGCCCTCCTGGAGGGTCTCGTTCATTTTCCAGTTACCTGCTACAATTTTCTTTCTCATTTCTTTTGCGTTTAAAAAATAAGTTAAATACTCTGTGATATCTCATGAAGGAAAGTGGGGCGCGCCTTGTGGCGAAGGCCAGTGAGGCTGGCCGCTACGGCTCTTGCTCCGCTTCCGATGGCATGTTGTTTTGCTTTCTCCTCCGTCGTATCCACTTCGTCCACTGCCAGGTGCGGTCGGCCAGTGTCAGGACGAAGAGCGGCAGCACGAAGCACAGCACGATCAGCGTCACGCGCTGGGAGACCTCGTCGGGAGGCGTCTTGCCCAGGGCGCTTTTCTCCAAAGGTTTGGCGAGCTCCTCGGCGGTGGGCAGCCCGTTGTGGCTCCACTTGTTGATGACCACGCCGTGGCGCAGCAGCAGCAGCCCGGGGTTGCTCCGTATGACGGTCTTGAGCGTTGTCCCGTCGGTGATGTAGAACGGGTATTCGGCGCCAGTGATGTCGCGCCAGTGGGCCACTGCCTTGTCCTCGCTTGCCGTCAGGGCGATGAAGCCGTAGTGGTGGTCCTGCGCGTATTCGTAGATGCGGTCGATCTCGCCGAAATTGGTAGCGTCGGCCAGTTCGAGGTAGGGGGCCACGAGGACGAAAGTGTAGCCTTTGTCGGCCAGCACCTGCTCCGTGAGGTCGTCGTCGGTTGCGGGATCGTTGATGGAGAAATCGTGGATGGGGGGCTCGTAGCCCTTCTCCACCTCCACGGTCTTGCTGTCGATGAAGGTCCAGGTGGAGTCGGGGTAGTTGTCGAGCGTAAACTCCTTGCGCACGCCGCCCTTCTCCAGGATGAATGTTGTCTCAAACTTTGGCTGCTTGGCTCCTGCGGGGATCTCCATTCCCTTGCGGATGTCGGCTCCGATATGGTAGGGGCGGAAGTCGAAGGGCGGCAGATACCAAAGGCTCAGGGCCGAGGAGACGAGGATGAAGAGCAGCGTGTAGTTGATGACGATCCACTGGTTAGTCTTCGAGATGAAGCGCACCATGCAGAACGGTTTCCACGCCACAACCGCAGCCATGGCGAGCAGCAGGAGGTTCTTCAGCAGCGTCTCGCCGTTGGTGAGGTGGATGGCGTCGCCGAAGCATCCGCAGTCCTTGATGGGCTCCCAGCCCCAAAGCCACACCGTGATGGCGGTCATGATGGCCATGAAGGCTACGATCACGCGGCTCACCTTTCTCCTTCGGATGGCAAAGAGCAGGAAGACGCCGAGGCAGAACTCCACGGCGGAGAGCAGGACGCTCGTGGTGAGCGTGGCCCAGGAGGGGGCGTACTGCTCCAGGTGGAGCGCTTCGAGGTAGTCGCCGATCTTGTACTGGGTGCCCAGCGGGTCGATGGCCTTGACAAAGCCCGAGAAGATGAGAGCCAGGGAGAGCGGCAAGCGGCAGAGGTTGACGGCCATACGCCATCCCCAGCCGGCCTCCTCCCGCTTCACGGAGGGCTTGGCCTGCTGGTGGGATGTCTTGTTGTCGTGCTTCTTCTCTTCCATACGGTCTGCTGTGTTGGCTTTCGCCTGTCTTAGGGCGATTTGCTCGCCCCTTGAATGATTATTCTCCCTTGCTTGCTGCTTGGTTCGCCTCCTCGTCGATGCGGATGATACCGAAGAGGGCGTAGTTGATAATGTCCATATAGTTGCTGGCGATGCCTTCGCTCACCAGCGTCTCTCCGCAGTGGTCCTCGATCTCCTTGATGCGTTCTATCTTGGTGAGGATCAAGTCGGTGTAGCTGCTCACGCGCATGTCTCTCCACGCCTCGCCGTAGTCGTGGTTCTTGCGCTTCATCAGCGCGAAGGTCTCGGCGACGTGCTCGTCGTAGAGGGCCAGGGCCTCGTTGGGGGTGATGTCGATGCGGTCGGCGCAGGGCAGCGAGAGCTGGATGATGCCGACAAGGCCGTAGTTGACGAGTGCGATAAACTCGCCCCGCACGCCGTCGCCCACGTGGTTTTCTCCGGTGGTCTCAATGGTGCGGATGCGCTTGGCCTTGATAAACAGCTGGTCGGTGACGGTCTGGGGGCGCATGATGCGCCACGAAGCGCCATAGTCCTGGAGCTTGGGGGCGAACACTTGGCGGCAAACGGCCAATGCTTGCTCAAACTGGCTGTCGGTCCTTGAAGGCTTCTCGTTGCTTTCTGCTTGCATGATTTCTTCTATTTTGCCGCAAAATTACGCATTTTATCTGAATTGGCAAAATGCACACTACTAACACTTTGTAAAATCCCGTTTTATATCTTAATTCAGGACGCCTGCAAGAAGCGCTCGTGGGGAAAAAGGAACAGGGTGTGCCGAAAGCCCCGAGAGGCTTTGGACACACCCTGTGTGATAGTATGGTCGCCCTCAGCAGGGCGGGATAGGCGAACGATTAGTCGCAGTTGATGAGCTTGTGGTCGCTGCCGAGCACATCAATGATCTTGTGGGAGTACATCTCCGTCATGTACTTACGGGCCACCTTGCCATACTGGCGCGGGTCGAAGTAGTCGGGATGCAGGGCCAGGGTCTCACGCACACCGGCGGTGTAGGCCAGGCGGGAGTCGGAGTCGATGTTGATCTTGCAGACGGCGCTCTTGGCGGCAAGACGGAGCTGTTCTTCGCTGATGCCGATTGCATCTTTGAGTTTTCCGCCGTTGTCGTTGATGATCTTGACGAGATCCTGCGGGACGCTGGAGGAACCGTGGAGAACGATCGGGAATCCGGGAATCTTCTCCTCGATCTCTTTGAGGATGTCGAGACGGATTTTCGGATCCGTTCCGGGTTTGAACTTGTAAGCGCCGTGGGAGGTTCCGATTGCGATCGCAAGGGAGTCCACACCGGTTCCGGCGAGGAACGCCTGAACTTCAGACGGCTGGGTGAAAACATGATCGTCGGATTTGACGTCATCTTCCACGCCCGCGAGTTTTCCGAGTTCGCCTTCGACGGTGACGTCGTACTGGTGTGCGAATTCGACGACCTTCTTGGTCAGCGCGATGTTTTCTTCAAACGGATAGTGGGAGCCATCGATCATGACGGAGGAGAAGCCGAATTCGATGCAGCTCTTGCAGGTTTCAAAAGAGTCGCCATGGTCGAGGTGGAGACAGATGGGAATGGGTTTTCCGCCGCTGATCTCTCTGGAGTATTCAACAGCACCCTGCGCCATGTAGCGGAGGAGGGTCTGGTTGGCATACTGACGGGCACCCTTGGAGACCTGAAGGATAACGGGGGATTCCGTTTCCGTGCAAGCCTGAATGATCGCCTGAAGCTGTTCCATGTTGTTGAAGTTGAACGCCGGGATCGCATAGCCGCCTTTCATGGCTTTTGCGAACATCTCTTTCGTGTTGACGAGACCGAGATCCTTGTAGTTTACCATCTTGTAGTCCTTTCGTTTTTCAAGTTGATAACGAATATACCGGAAATATGTCACAATTTTCGGAAAATTCAAGCGCAAACCGCTTTTTTCAGTGCAAAATTACCATTTTCCCGCATCGTTGACAGTGCCGCGCAGATGGGATATGTCATTCCAGCAGGCAAGCTGCCATGTGCCGTCTTCAAAGAAAAGCACTTTGGAAAACGAGGCGTTCTCCGTTCGCGGACGGTGGGAGAACGCGAGTTGTTCCGCGTGCAGGACGTGCCGCAGGATCATTCCGATGACTCCGCCATGCGAAACCAGAAGGATGCGTCCGCCGGAATGCCGCTGTGCAAGAGAAACGAGCGTTTCTGAAATGCGCTGCTGAAATTCCCGGCGGCTTTCTCCGTCGGTGATATGTGTTTCCGGAGAATCCTGAAGGAAATTCCGGTATTCGTCCGGATAGAGACCGGCGATCTCCCCGGCAGTTTTGCCCTGCCATGCGCCGAGATGCCATTCCCGCAGTCCGGGACAGGGGATGACGGCACAGCCGTGCGGACGCGCGATCGCTTCCGCTGTTCGCATTGCCCGTTTCAGATCGCTGGCATAGATCGCGGCGAATTCCATGTCGCGCAGCCGTTCCGCGATCAGTTCCGCCTGTCGTTCTCCGGTTTCGTTCAGCAGGGTATCGGTCTGCCCCTGAATGATGTGCCGGGTGTTCGCCGCGGTCTCCCCGTGCCGGATCAGAATGATTTCTGTCGTTTTCATCATAGTAGTTTCCCGAAATAAGAAAGCGGCGTTCCGGATCCCGCAACGCCGCCTTTTTGAATTTTTC
>ERZ779851.3208-NODE-3208-length-11213-cov-3.810002_pt1 | contig 11213 bp, 11 predicted proteins | sample MGYA00511094_ERZ779851 | MGnify/ENA primary metagenome ERZ779851 (study PRJEB29588, sample SAMEA2155512) | human gut metagenome | biome: human gut; feature: human-associated habitat; material: faeces | place: Denmark | collected 2008/2010 ...
CGAACTCTATCAAATATTTTTAACTTTTTTTGGATTTTAAAGTGTCAAACTTCCGGCAAAGATAGGAAAATTAAAAGATTTATTCGTAAGTTTGTAGCCGTACATATATTTCACATATACAAAAACAGATTATGGAAGGAAAAAATCCTCGCGTAAGCATCATCACGACGGTCTATAATATCGAAAAGTACCTCAGGGAAAGCCTGGACTCCGTACTGAACCAGACATACCGTGACTGGGAACTCATCCTGATCGATGACGGAGCCACAGACGGTTCTCCGGCCATCTGCGATGAATATGCAGAAAAGGATTCCAGGATCAGACTGACACACAAGCCCAACTCCGGACTGGCTGACAGCAGAAATGTCGGACTCGGACAGGCCAAAGGTGAATTCATCGCATTCCTGGACAGCGACGACTGGTACGACCCGGATATGCTCCGTTATATGGTTGACGCGCTGGACACAAGCGGCGCAGACATAGCCATCTGCGGCATATTCAAGGATTACCAGAACAAGAGCAGGGTAAAGGCTCCTGTAAAGAGAACGAAAACCGTGTCGCGCGACAAGGCGCTGGAACTCATTCTGAGAGACAAGAAGGTATGCAGTTTCGTGTGGGACAAGATGTTCCGCAGAGAGGTCATCACCGAAAAGATGACTTTGAGGATGTACGAGGATTACGCCACAGTTTACAAATGGGTGGTAAATGCCGGATCCGTGGTGCTCTGCGACAAGCCGCTCTACCACTACAGACAAAGGGCAGGCAGCATTGATCATCATGTAAATCCTGCCAGGAACATGGATTTCTTCAAGGCAGAACAGGAACGGTACGAATTCATCACGAGCAAAGGCCTGCTTCCAAAAGATCACGACCACTTCAGGAACAGAGTATTGCGAATCGGCTTAAATATGGCCAAAGAACTCAGCCGAAGCGGACTGGGCAATGAGGAAATCCTCCCTTACATACAGGAAATCCGCGAAACATTGAAGAAATATCTTCCTGCCGACTTGAGACACATGAAAATCAGAGACTATTTCAGGATCCGCAAACTGCTCGCGAATCCTGAGGGCTTCATAAAGTCAATGCAGAGGGCTGGACGATTCCGGATCGAGTCAAAAAAGGAGTTTTTTGCCAAATAGGGCAGAATAGATTCTCCACGCATTTACTTTCCACCAATTGACATGAAATGCGTTTTTCAGCACCTGGCGCACGTCCTTTCTGGTGATGGGACCTGATTTGGGATAGTGTCCCGAGTCTCGCCAGCATCTGCAAACGTCAGTCATGACGGAAGCCTTGTCATTGGCAAAAACCTCTCTGTGAAGCCATTTCTTGATGAAGATAAACTCCCTGTAGGCGACAAGCTCCGTGGATCCTTCCTTGGTGACACAGGCATTGTGCCGGCGGAAACTGCTCAGGTATTTGTGGATTTCGATAACCTGTCCGCCACATTTCATCGCCTCTATCCAGAAGAGCCAGTCTCCGCAATAACGCATTGAGTAGCATTCGGATGTGGCGTCCGGAGCACAATCCTTGCGGAACAATGTCATGCTGGCATTATATACCTTGTTTCCGTCCACCATCTTGTGCCTCAGATACCAGGGACTGTCGAAGACATAGGTCTTTCCGTCCTCCGGCCATTGGTAATAGCCGCTCTTCTCCGCCACATTGCCGTCCGAATCGATTATCCACGAACCGACGTGACAGAGGCACGCCTGAGGATTCGCCTCCATCGCATTGACCGTATTCTCGAGAAATTCGGGCGCCGCAAGGTCGTCACTTTCTGCTATCCAGATATATTTTCCCCTGGCGAGTTCCATTCCGCGCTTCCACTGGACAAACGGACTTCCGGAGTTCTTCTCATTGACTATCAGATGAGTAACGTGCTCATTGTCCCTGTACTGTTCCAGCACCTGCGGACTGTCGTCCGTGGACGCGTCATCGAGCAGAATCAGCTCGTAATCAGAAAAAGTCTGGGCGAGGATACTGTCAATGCGTGAGTTCAGATAGCGTGAATAATTGTAGTTCGGCACTATCACCGACACTAGAGGAACAGGTTCATTCATAATTCTTTATTGAGGCAAGGTTTTATATACAAATTTACTAAATTTGTGCTAACTGCATAGGTTTCTGCAGGTGTTTTTAACGTTTTTCGATTAGTTTCTATATGAAAATCGCATATTGTATCCATTCGCTGCATCTGTTCGGCGGTATTGAAAGGGTTCTTTCCATCAAGGCCAATTATCTGGCCGACGTATATGGCTACGACATTCACATAATCACGGCAGACCAGAAAGAGAGGCCTGTGCATTTCCATCTGAGCGACAGGATTACGCTGCACGATGTGGGTACGAGCGAGAAGTTCATGCTGCACACCTACGGAAGGAAACTGAACAGGATACTGTGTGAAATCCGTCCGGACATCTGTGTCTCCGTAGGCGGACGCGACATCTTCTGCCTGCCGGACTGCACTGACGGCAGCATAAAAATCGCCGAATTCCATTTCTCGCACGACAAATACGACGTCAAATACGGCGGTTCGTGGCTTGGAGACCTGTACGCGAAGTTCAGGATGGGACAAATCGAAAAGGTGGCACGGAAACTGGACAAGTTCGTCGTCCTTACCAAGGCGGACAAGGCTGACTGGTCCAAGATTCTGGACAATGTCATAAGCATCTATAACCCATTGACCTTCAAGTCTGAAAAGACGGCTGCGCTTGAGAACAGAAGATGCATAGCAGTAGGACGCCTGGAGTCACAGAAGAACTTCAGGGACGCCGTGACTGCGTGGAAAAAGGTCGCGGAGCGTTATCCGGACTGGACATTGGACATCTTCGGGAACGGCAGCCTGAAGGAAAGACTGGAGAAGCAGATCAGGGACAACGGCCTGGAAGGCAAGGTCAGGCTTATGGGCAGCAGCAGTGACATCCGTTCCGAGATGCTGGCAAGTTCCTGTCTTGTAATGAGTTCCGCTTACGAAGGTTTTCCTATGGTGCTTCTGGAGGCGATTGAGACAGGTCTTCCTATGGTGAGCTACGACTGCCCGAAGGGACCTGCGGAGATTATTGTCAATGATGAGAACGGCTATCTTGTGAAGCCCGGTGATACGGACGGCCTCGCAGAAGGTATATGCAAAGTCATAGGTGACAGCGACAGGAGAACCAGTTTCGGAAAGAAGGCCAAGGAGAAGGCGGGAGAATTCGGCATTGACATCATCATGGAGCAATGGAAGGCTCTTTTTGAAACAATTTTGAAAGAAAAAACCGAAAAGTAGAACAAAATCAAAAAAAAAGCGTACTTTCGCAAATCGTATGTACTAAAAACCGGAACTGACAGATGAATAAACTTCAGGGTCGGCTTCGCGCTTAATGCGTAAGACGATTTTGGTAAAAGATGGTTTAATGAAAAAGTTATCAGTCATTGTTCCTTGCTACAAGGCGGAACGATACATCGAAAGATGCTTGAATGGGCTGTTGGCTCAGAGTTACAAAAATTTGGAAATAATAGTCGTTGTGGACGGAAACTTGGACAGATCCGCTGAGATAGCAGAAAGATATCCTGTCAAAACGATTTTATTTGAGAAAAACCAGGGTGCTTCTGCCGCAAGAAATGCAGGCTTGAAAGAGGCAACCGGCGATTACATTCATTTTATGGATGTAGATGACACTATCAATGACGGCTTCTATGAGCATCTTATGGATGCTATCACCAGAAACGACGCGGATATTGCGTGCTGCGGTATTATAAATCAGAAGAAAGCATACAAATGTCAGATTTTCAGCAAGGAGAAGGTATATACTTCTGCCGCTGACAAGATGAAAGTCACTTGGGTTGCCAAATGGGGCTACGCGGTGAGATATATTTTCAGAAAATCATTGATTCTAAAGAACAAACTCAGTTTCGAGGTGGGAAGATTGGTTGAAGATCTTCCGTTCTCATTCAAGGCGTTGTACTATGCAGATAAAGTGGTTACTGTTCCACAGACAGCATACACTTATTGTTTCAACGACGGCTCCAGTCTTAACACTCAGGACCCTGCCAAGAAAATGCGTTGTCGTGCAGATCTTGCCCACTCAAGGGAGTTAATCCGGAATTTCGCAAATGAGCACAATCTTTCTGTTCCCGGTATCGGATACCATCCGGGAATCCTTGTATATCTGGCAAGGAAGTTCTGCCTGACTACCGCTGCTGCTTTCGGCTACAAGTGTTTCTAGGTGGCGGATCAACCGATACTATGACTGGAAGTGAATATAAAGTGAGGTTATGGAGCTGCGACAAGGCAGCTCCGACTGTTTATATTCATTCTGTTGCAGGTGACGGGCACAATGTGATGGCAGCATGCGAGCGCATCGGATGCCCGGATTTCAATCTTGTTTCGATATACGATTTCGATTTCGACGGATGCATGACTCCGTGGAAGGCGCCGGGCGTAAGAAAAGGCCAGGGCGAGTTTGCCGGCAACGGCGCGGAGCATCTGAGAAGGCTTGTCAATGAGATAATGCCGGAAATAGAGTCCAGGCTCTCGGCTCCGTCGCTGTACAATGCGATAGCAGGCTATTCTCTGGCCGGCTTGTTCGCTCTCTGGTGCACTTGGAATGCTGACTGTTTCTCAAGGGTTGCCTGCGGCTCTGCGTCTTTCTGGTATCCCGGTTTCGTGGAATATGCAGAGGGGCACGAGATGATGAGGGTTCCCGACTATGCTTATTTTTCTTTGGGTGACAATGAGAGCAATACGAGGCATCCGGTCATGAATCAGGTCGGCTCGTGCACGGAAAAGGTGCTGCAGCTGATGTCGCGGCTCGGTATTCCCCACGATTTCGAGGTCAATCCCGGCAATCATTTCTCGGATCCGGACGGTCGTCTGGCCAAAGCCATCAAGTCTCTCCTACTTGCTAATCCTGATAATCAGTAGGATTTTTCGATGATAATGGTGTAAAAAGGCAACGCTCTCTGGCATTGGACGCCGGCAGCATTGGGACGCCGGCTTACACGGGGCCTTCGGAGCGGTACGCCCTTTCAGGGCTATCCTTCCCACCGCGAAGCGGCGGGCCCCTTCCGCTCACGAAGCCGCGGACGGCTACGCCGCTCCGAAGGCCCCGTGCCGTCCGGCTTTCCGTGCATCAGATATCGGAAAAAATTATTATATTAGCGGAAATCTCTAATAATCAACAATATGAATAGAATTTTATCCTATCTTATCCTGTCAGTATCCATATTCTGGGCATTGCCGTCCTGCGTTGAGGCAGGAGATGACGACGGCATAATCGAAGACGAATACAGAGAGCTGGAGATATTCGACCGCGCTCTGCTTCCGCAGATCCTGAGTCAGGAATGGCTGCTGAAAGGCGCCGGGTTCACCAAGCCTGTCATCTATGAGAACAACTTCTACTTCGAAGACAAAGCCGAAATGCCATTGAAATCCATCAAGGGCGACAATGACAACGGCTTGACTTTCACATTCACGAAAAACATACCGGCGACATTCGCCACATTGCAGTATGAAGAGCCCGGCGGCTACACGGAAGAAAAGTTCAACAAATCGTCATACGAATTCAGCTGCGACTGGCATACGATCACCGGATTGACCTTCAAGGCCCGGTATCCGAAAGTCACTGAAATACTTTACTTTCCGAACAACAGCATGGGCCTGCAGCAGACCTATATAAAGTATTACGGCAAAGATGAGAACCACGTCACCAAACTGCTGACAGAATCCTACTGCAGCCACATCCCCGGCACCCAGATTATCGACGGAGGTGTCCTCTACATGGTCTTCGAGCTCAAGTAACTGCCTTTTATACGAAAAAAACTGCGGAATACAAACCGCACTTTTACGCAAAAATCGCGGGTTGCGACCCGCGATTTTTATGAAATATAGGAAAACCGATTCCTTTTAGGCAATTTGTTGCACATTCTCTCTCGATTATAAATCATATTGGCGATATGCGCCTCATTTCACATGCTATCTTGCACGACTAAAAAATGTCAGAATTGGCATTTTTTAGTCGTGATGGCTTGGCGACATAAATTAAATCTGCTACCTTTGCATTACCAAAAAGTGCCAATATTGGCAAAAATAAGGAATGACATGGAAGAGATAAAAAGAGACAGATATCTTAAGCAGTTGATAGATAGCCAGCAAAACGGCTTTATCAAAGTGATTACCGGAATCCGCAGATGTGGTAAGTCATATCTGCTGAATGTTTTATTCTATCACTATTTGTTGGATAATGGAGTGGCTAAAGACCATATCATCCGCATTGATCTTGAAGACCGTTTGAACAAAGAGCTACGAAATCCTGATACAATGCTCCATTATGTTCATGATAGGATTAAGGATAGTCAGCCGTACTACATCATTATAGATGAAGTGCAACTGATGGATGAGTTCGTGGATGTATTGAACAGTTTCCGTCATATTGATAATGCTGACACATATGTAACAGGCAGTAACTCTCACTTCCTATCTTCAGATATACCCACAGAGTTCCGAGGCCGAGGCGAAACGATACATGTGAATCCACTGTCTTTTTCCGAATTCTATTCTGCCATTGGTGGTGATAAACAAGATGCATGGCGTGAATATTACACCTATGGTGGTTTGCCCCTTATCCAATCATTTGACACAGAACAGAAGAAAATAGGATATCTTAAAAACTTGTTTGAAACAGTATATTTGGCTGATATTATAGAGAGGCATAAGGTACAGAACGAAGACGAAATGCGCGAGTTGGTGCTCATTATGGCTTCTTCCATTGGCTCGCCATGCAATCCGACAAAACTATCAAACACCTTCAAAAGTGTAAAGAATGTCAATATCTCAAACAAGACCATTTCAAATTATCTCAATTACTTATCTGAATCGTTCCTTCTAAACAAGGCAATCCGCTACGATATAAAAGGTAAGAAATATATCAATACACTCTCCAAATACTATTTCTCAGATATAGGTTTGAGAAATGCCATTCTGGATATGCGTCAACAAGAGGAGACGCATATCATGGAAAACATCATTTACAATGAGCTTATCACACGTGGCTATAGTGTGGATGTCGGAATGGTGGAAATAAAGAAGCAAGACAAGGACGGCAAGTGGGGCCGCATCCAACTGGAGGTGGATTTTATCGCCAGTCTCGGTAGTAAAAAGTACTATGTACAATCAGCCTTGTCAATTCCGGATAGGGAGAAAGAGATACAAGAATCCCGATCACTGATGAGCATAGACGACTATTTCAAGAAGATTATCATTGTTAAAGACCACATCATGCCCCGTCGAAATGAAGAAGGTATTCTTACAATTGGGCTTTTCGATTTCTTGCTCAAAGAAAACAGTTTGGATATATAGCCTCTGAATAAAGTGTTTGTGTGGGGTAAGAGAATTCCTCCGATTTCTGCGTAAACAAACTGTTTGAGTCATGGATATTCAATGGTGTAGTATAATATATCAAGTGGAGATAACCCGTTGATAATCAATGAAAGTTTATAATAACTAAATATCACGGACTATCATTCTATTGGTCTCATAATCATCTGTTCCTCTCAAAAACTCTTTCCATTTCCCCAATTATAGGTGTAACACCATAGCGGCCATTAATATAGTCCCTGTCAAAAGCGGCATTGCTCCGTACCTTGTATTCTGCAAGAGAATATAAGGAGGTGGCGCCAAGACCATCCTTTTGGGTGAACCAAACCTGGTCTCGCCTCAGCAGGCCCGCACCAAGAAGATAGGTGTCGTGCGTGGTGAACAACAGTTGCGCGCCTTTTATACGAAAAAACTGCGGAATACAAACCGCACTTTTATGCAAAAATCGCGGGTTGCAACCAGCGATTTTTATGAAATATAGGGGAAGCGATTCCTCAGTTCAGGTCAATGAGCCAGTAGCCGAAGAAAGCGGCAAGAAGGCCGAGGACAATGCTGAGGGTGACATAGATCCCGAACATCAGGAAGTTTCCTGACTGGAGCATTGACAGACTTTCATTGGCGAAAGTCGAAAAGGTGGTAAATCCGCCACAGAAGCCCGTGGTCAAAAGCAGGCAGAGGCTGCCGGAGGTGGAGGAAAATCTGGAGAACAGTCCGTACAGCAGACCGATCAGAAGACAGCCTGCTATATTGACAATGAACGTGGACAGCGGGAATCCGCCGGACGGCCTGACCAGCAGAGATACGACGTAACGCAGTGCGCCGCCGACAAAACTGCCGGCACCGACTAGCAATATCGATTTCAACATAGGTGGCGACCTGTTATCTTCTCTTCATGCGTGCTGCGAGAGAGCCGTCCATGGCGCCCTTCATCAGCTTGCGTGTGCCTTCAAACTGCTTCAGAAGACGGTTCACCTCCTGGATGGACGTGCCGCTGCCATCTGCGATCCGCTTGCGCCTGCTGCCATTGATAAGTTCAGCGTGCTCACGCTCGTAAGGGGTCATTGACATGATTATCGCCTCGACGCTCTTGAATGCGCTGTTGTCAATGTCCACGTCTTTCAATGCCTTGCCTACGCCCGGAATCATGGAAGCCAGGTCCTTGATATTACCCATTTTCTTCACCTGCTGGATCTGGTTGTAGAAGTCCATAAGGCTGAACTGGTTCTTGGCAAGTTTCTTCTTGAGTTCACGTGCCTGTTTCTCGTCATACTGCTCCTGTGCCTTCTCCACGAGGGTAACGACGTCACCCATACCGAGGATACGGTCTGCAATACGTGCCGGATGGAATACGTCCAGGGCGTCGATTTTCTCGCCGGATGAAATGAACTTGATCGGCTTGCCCACTACGGCCTTGATGGACAATGCCGCACCTCCACGGGTATCACCGTCCATCTTGGTAAGGACAACTCCGTCGAAATCGAGGACGTCGTTGAAGGCCTTGGCGGTCTCCACAGCATCCTGACCTGTCATCGCATCGACCACAAACAGGGTTTCCGTCGGGTTCACCGCCTTCTTGATGGCAGCGATCTCGTCCATCATCTCCTGATCGACCGCCAGACGTCCCGCTGTATCGACAATCACCACTGAAATGCCTTCAGCCTTGGCTTTGGCGACAGCATTGCGTGCTATCTGGACCGGATCCTTCACGCCTTCTTCGGTGTAAACCGGAACGCCGGCCTGCTCGCCCATGACCTTCAACTGGTCGATGGCTGCAGGACGATATACGTCGCAGGCAGCGAGGAGCACTTTCATTCCGCGCTTGGATTTGCAGAGGTTCGCAAGTTTCGCTGTGAATGTGGTCTTACCAGAACCCTGAAGACCGGAAATCAGGACAATGCCCGGATTGCCTTTCACGTCAATGTCCTGGGCACCGCTGCCGATGAACTCGGCCAGTTCGTCATGGACAATCTTGACCATCATCTGCTGAGGCTTGACGGCTGTGAGGACGTTCTGTCCCATCGCCTTTTCTTTCACGCGGTCGCAGAATTCTTTGGCGACTTTGTAGCTGACGTCGGCGTCGAGGAGTGCCTTGCGGATATCCTTGACGGTCTCAGCGACATTGATTTCTGTTATTTTTCCTTCTCCTTTGAGAATCTTGAATGACCTCTCGAGTCTTTCTGATAGATTTTCGAACATATGTTATTCTATTTTTTTATTTCAATTTCATGTCATCCGAGAACACTGCCGGGGCAAGGTCCCGAAGGTTGTAGCGGCTGCTCATCACGCTTCCGTAGGCGCCGGTGCTGCGGATGGCGAGGATGTCGCCTCGCTTGCTGTAGGGCAGTTCGCGGCCTTCGCCCCAGACGTCGCTGGATTCGCATACCGGCCCGACGATATCGTAAAGTCGCTCGCTTTGGGAGCAATTTACGATATCGTTCTCAATCCCCCCGTTAGTTTCAATCCCCCCGACCCCCTTTTCAAGGGGGCGATCACGGCCTACGGGCTCCATGTTTTTCATTGGGACTCTGTCCCAAACCCTGACGCTCCGCGCGGCCTTTGCGTCCTCCGGGTATTTGCTATCGCAAATACCCGGACCCGGCCGGTCGTCTGATGACGACTTGCTATAGTTTTTCATTGGGACTCTGTCCCAAGCCCTGACGCTCCGCGCTCCACTGTCAATCCCACCGTCGCAAACACCAGGACCCAGCCGGTCGTCTGATGACGACTTGCTTACGTAATATGCGGAGAGGTTCTCGATCTTGTGGTAGGCACCGTAGAGGGCGGGGCGGATGAGGTCGTTCATGCCGGCATCCATGATGAGGAACGTCTTCGTCTCACCGCTTTTCACGAAGAGCACACGCGTGATCAGCGAACCGCATTGCGCCACCATCGAGCGGCCCGGCTCAATGCTCACACTCTGTTCCGGCCTGCGCCTCAGTTTTCGGTCGATGATACTGAACCATTTCTCGAAATCCGGCACCGGGTTCTCATCCGGCTCATCATAATCCACACCCAGACCGCCGCCAAGGTCGATGCTGCCCACTTCCATCCCGTGCGCCTCGAACCATTCCACAATCTCCGCAGCCCTCTCGCACTCAAGCGAATACACAGACTCCACGTCAGTAATCTGCGAACCGATATGAAAATGCAAGCCTTTGAAATCCAATGCTTTGCTGCCCTTCAGGATATCTATCGCCGCCTCGAACTCGTGGCGGGAGATACCGAACTTGTTCTCATACAGGCCTGTGGTCACGTACCTGTGCGTGTGCGCGTCAATGTTGGGATTTATACGCAGGGAAACATTGGCCCGAACCCCTTTCGAGGCTGCGAGGGCATCGATCACCTGCATTTCCATCAGAGACTCGACATTGAAACAGCCGATTCCCAGATCGAGCGCGTCTGAAATCTCCTTATCCGACTTTCCGACTCCGGCAAACACAATCGAAGACCGTGCAAAACCGCTCTCCACCGCATATTTCACCTCATTGCCGCTCACGCAGTCAGCTCCGAACCCCTTGGATGCGATATAACTGACCAGACGCGGCTCCACATTGGCCTTCAAAGCATAATGCGCACCTATTCCGTATCTTTCCGACAGAGATGCAGCAAGTTTTACAGTCTTGCGGAATACATCCATATCGTAATACCAGAAAGGTGTCGCAAGTTCCTCCACCCTACCGAAATCATTGAACTTGAGCATAAATCTTCCAATAAAAGCCGAACAAATTGCAAAATTACTCAAAAAAACATAACTTCGCACAAAATTTCGGGGAGTATAGTTTCACGCCCCGACTTAGGATAACTGTAAATTAAAAGTTGGAAATGGAAAAAGGACCAATTTCAAATTTCATCA
>ERZ779851.3209-NODE-3209-length-11213-cov-2.433769_pt1 | contig 11213 bp, 10 predicted proteins | sample MGYA00511094_ERZ779851 | MGnify/ENA primary metagenome ERZ779851 (study PRJEB29588, sample SAMEA2155512) | human gut metagenome | biome: human gut; feature: human-associated habitat; material: faeces | place: Denmark | collected 2008/2010 ...
TCGGCATTCTCTTGGCGAGCCTGATGGGAGTAAGTGCATGCACTTCCGGCGGAAATGCGTCGACCTACACGGTGGAAGGCGTGGTGAGTGACTCTTCAGCCAACGGAAAGACCATCTACATGATGCGCTATGACGACAGCCGTCGTCTGGACAGTACGGTCGTCAAGGACAACCGTTTCACTTTCACCGGCTCGGTCGACACGGCCTCCTTGTGCCGCATAGATGTGTCGAGGACCGCGTTTGCCAACCTGGTTTTGGCAAGTGGAAAAATCACTGTTGACTTGGAAAACTACAACCAGCCGTCGGGCACGCCGCTCAATGACGCGTTGGCCCGCATTTCGAAAAGTGAAGACAGTCTCTATCAGGTGATGAAAGAGAAGTATGAGGAATACGAGGCACAATACAAAGATAGGGAGGAGCTTACCAAACAGTGGAACGCTTATGCCGACGAATTGCAGAAAAGTCAGCTTGAAGAAGGCAAGGTTTTGTTTGCTCAACACAACGACGATGCAGTGGGCTACTATTTGATATTTTCTTCTCGTTTTGCATCCATGTCTCCGGCAGAACAAAAGGAGCTTTTACTTAGTGCCGGCCCGTGGTTGAAATCGACACGTTTCGTACAGGAGAAGCTGGCGAAGATAGAAAATCTGGAGAAGACAGCTGAAGGCAGCCCGTATGTGGATGTCAAAGGCAAAGACGTGGAAGGCAAAGACATCTCCTTGTCCGACTTCATCGGCAAGGGCAATTACGTGCTTGTAGACTTTTGGGCGAGCTGGTGCGGCCCATGTAGAGGCGAAATCCCCAATTTGGCCAAACTCCACAAGGCTTACAAAGACAAAGGTCTGACCGTGGTCGGTATTTTCGTGTGGGACAAGGAGGAAAACTTTGCAAAAGCTGTGAAGGAGGAAGGCATCACATGGGCACAAATCTTCGACACGGAAGGCAAGGCGACCGGATCGATCGCCGCCAACGCCAAGGCGGTCGAGGTCTCCACCCCGACCATCAAGGGCAACAGCAACATCGAAACGAGTTTTTACCAAGGCACGCAGGAACGCTGGTGCCACCGCTGCCCCGAGTGCGGGGAGTACAGCGAGATCGTGTTCGACAATATCCACTTCGACCCGGAGGCCAAGAGGATCCGCGGGAAAAAGTCGTGGAGCCTCAAGAGCGGCGTCTCGTGGAGCTGCCCGGCCTGCGGCTGCCTGATCCCCGAGGAGACCATGCGCCGGCAGCCGGCCAAGTGGATCGCCGACAACCCGGACGCCTACAAGAAGGGCGTCCGTTCTTTTTGGCTCAATGCCTTCTCGAGCCCGTGGACTCCGTGGGAGAAAATCGTCCTCAAGTTCCTCGACGCCAAGGATGACCCGCAGCGCCTCAAGGTCGTCTACAACACCCTGCTCGGCCAACTGTGGGAAGATCGCGGCGACCTCGAGGACGAGGACACCATGCTCGCCCGCCGTGAGGACTACGGCACCCGCCCGGACGGCACCCCTGTGGAGTTGCCTGACGGCGTGCTCGTGCTGACCTGCGGCGTCGACACTCAGGACAACCGCCTCGAATACGAGGTAGTCGGTCACGGGAAGTATGGCGAGACGTGGGGCGTCGTCAAGGGCTACATCATGGGCCGGCCAGACACCCCGGAGGTCTGGCAGCGACTCGACGACGTGGTCGACCACGTCTACAAGTTCAAAAACGGCCGCGGCCTGAAGATCTCCATCACCTGCGTCGACTCCGGCGGCCACTTCACCCAAGAGGTCTATGAGGCGTGCCGGGCCCGCGTCGGCAAGCGAGTCTTTGCCATCAAGGGCAAGGGCGGCGACGGCATCCCCTTCGTCTCGCCCCCGAGCAAGGTGCCGATCCGCGACAACAAGCGGATCACCTGCTGGCTCTACACCATCGGCGTCGACGCCGGCAAGGCGACGATCATGGCTAATCTGAAGGTGCAGGAGCCCGGGCCAAAATACTGCCATTTCAACCGGCACCCCGACGCCGGTTATGACCTCAATTTCTTCAACGGGCTCCTCTCCGAGAAGCTGGTGCTCACGCGCACGCGCCGCGGCGACCGCTGGGCGTGGGAGAAGCTACCCGGGCACAACCGCAACGAGGCCCTCGACTGCCGCGACTACGCCAACGCCGGCCTCAAGATCATCAACCCCGACATGGACGCCATCGAGCGCCGCCTGCAAGGACTGGAGGAAAAACCGAAGGCCCCGCAACAGCGACGGCAGCGGCAACGGCACAACCGGGCCGACGCCTTCGACGACTGGTAAGGAGGACACACCACAATGAGAAAGACCCGCGAACAAATCGAGTACCAGCTCTCCATCAAGAGGAACCGGCTGGAGCTCTACCTGAAGCGAGAGGCCGAGATGCTGGACGGAGGCGTCCAGAGCTACGGCATCGGCTCCCGCAATCTGGCAAGGTACAACACCGACCTGAGCCAGATCAGGGACGCCATCAAACAGCTCGAGAAGGAGATCGCCAACCTCGAGGGCGCCCTGAATGGGCAGAAGCCCCGCAAGGCCGTGGGGGTCGTCCCCCGCGACTGGTAACATCGGAAAAGAGCCCCGCCCGGGGCTTTTTTCATAGGCATCGGGCCGGGAGTTTTCGCTCCTTTTCTCCCGACTCGGCCATCTTCACCATGAAGGAGGTGAGCACCATCAGCAAAAGAAAAAGCAGAAGCCGCCCACAGAACAGGCGGCAGCAGCCGCGCCCTGTGAATAAGGGCTACGGCGACGCCGGCGCGAGCTGGCACAAGAAGGCGACCAAGGGCTTCAGAGCTATGAGCGGCAGCCCGAAGGAGGACATCGACGCCAACAACTACACCCTGCGGCAGCGTGCCCGGATGCTTTACATGGCGGCCCCGATCGCCACCTCTGCCATCCGCACCAACCGCACCAACGTCGTCGGCATCGGCCTCCAGCTCAAGAGCCGGATCGACCGCGAGGCGCTCGGCATGACGCAGGAGGCCGCTGACGCATGGCAGGCTCAGGCCGAGCGTGAGTTCGCTCTCTGGTCTGAGAACAAAAGGGCGTGCGACGCCACCGGCGTCAACAACTTCGCAGCCATGCAGCAGCTCGCACTCTCCTCGTGGCTGGTCAGCGGCGACGTGTTCGCCGTCGTGAAGCAGTATGAGCCGACGCCGCTCACGCCCTACTCGCTACGCCTGCACCTGATCGAGGCCGACCGAGTCGCCACGCCAACGACCTCCGGCATCATCACCCCGATGCTGCTGACCACCGGCAAGGCGGCCAACGGCAACACCATCTACGACGGCGTCGAGGTGAACGGCGACGGCCAGATCGAGGCGTACCACATCCGCAGCACCTACCCCTTCGAGCTCGGCAGCACGACGACAACGTGGGCCCGTGTTCAGGCATACGGCGAGCGGACTGGCCTGCCGAACATCCTGCACGTCATGGAGAGCGAGCGCCCGGATCAATACCGCGGCGTCAGCTATCTCGCGCAGGTCATCGAGCCCCTGCTCCAGCTTCGCCGCTACACCGAGAGCGAGCTGACTGCGGCGGTCGTCGAGTCGTTTTTCACGGCCTTCATCAAGACCGAGGCAGGCGCCGGCGACAACCCGTTCAACGAGGTCGGGAGCAGCCTGCCGGAGGTGAGCCGAGATCCTAACGAGTACGAGATGGGCCCCGGCCAGATCAACATCATGGAGCCCGGCGAGGACGTGACCTTTGCAGACCCCAAGCGGCCGGCCAGTGGCTTCAACACCTTCCTGCGCGCCATCTGTGAACAGGTGGGCGCCGCGCTCGAGATCCCGGCCGACCTTCTGCTCAAGAGCTTCAACAGCTCGTACAGCGCCAGCCGCGCCGCCCTGATGGAGGCGTGGAAGGCGTTCCGCATGAGGCGCAAGTGGTTTGTCGATGACTTCTGCACGCCGGTATATGAGATCTGGCTCTCTGAAGCCGTCGCCCGCGGCCGCATCAGCGCCCCGGGCTTCTTCGCAGATCCGGCGATCCGCGCCGCATACCTCGGCGCCGAGTGGATCGGCCCCTCTCAGGGACAGCTCGACCCGACGAAGGAGATCACGGCCGAGATCCTCGCCATCGGCGAAGGCATCACGACCAGAGAGCAGGCGACCATCCGACTCAACGGCGGTCAGTGGGACGCCAACGTCGACCAGCTCACTCGGGAAAACGAGAAGCTGCGCGCAGCGCAGGGGCAGGTCGACCAGAGCACAGCGGCCAGCGGCACGATCTCCGCAGCTCTGCGGGAGGCGATCGTCGCCGAGGCCATCAAAAGCATCAAGGAAGGAGACAAGCATGAGAACGCATAACACTCCCCGGCTCTGCGCCGGGCCTCAGACTGCGGGCACGCCGATCAAGTTCTGGAACGTCGCCAGCATCGGCGACGACGAGGGCGAGATCACCCTCTACGGCGACGTCGTGAGCCGTCAGCCTGTGGACTGGTGGACGGGCGAGCCCGAGCCCGGCCTCTACATCGCGCCCGAGAGCTTCATGGAGGATCTCGCGGCCGTCAAGGGCAAGAGCAATATCACCATCAAGATCAATAGCTGCGGCGGCGACCTCTACACCGGCATCGCCATCCACAACGCCATCAAGGGCCTGACCGGCCACAAGGTCGTCGTCGTGGAAGGCATCGCGGCCAGCGCGGCCAGTGTCATCGCCTGCGCAGGTGACGAGGTGCAGGTCTATCCCGGCAGCATGGTGATGATCCACGGCGTCGCCGGGCTGCTCTACGACTACTACACCCTCGCAGACCTGAAGAAGCTCCAGAAGGACTTCGACGCGAGCGAGCGGGCCATCGCGGAGATCTACCACGCCAAGACCGGCATCGAGGTCGACCAGCTCCGCAGCATGATGACCCGCGAGACGTGGATGGTCGGGCAGGAGGCCATTGACAACGGCTTTGCCGACACCCTGCTCACAGACGAAGGCCCCGACGTCACCCTGAGCGCCGACAAGAAGGTGCTCCTCGTCGCCGGCATCCGGCACGACGTCAAGGGCTTCAGACACATCCCGGGGACGATCCCCATCGACAACAGCATCCACGCCGCCCCTGCGGCTGGAAATAAACACGCGGCCGCCAAGAACGACGGCCCCAAGAAGGAGGACAACAAGACCATGACCCTCGAAGAAATGAGAGCACAGCACCCCGACGTCGTGGCTCAGATCGAGCAGCAGGCGGCCGAAACTGCCAGAACGCAGGAACGCGCCCGCATCGAGGCCATCGACAGCATCGCCGCAAGTGTGGGCGACGCGCAGCTCGTCAGGGACGCCAAGTACGGCGAGACCCCCTGCACCGCTGAGCAGCTCGCGCTCAAGGCTATGCAGAAGCAGGCGGCCCTCGGTGCCAAGCACCTGAAGGACGCCAAGGCTGACAACGACGAGTCCGGCGCTGCCGGCGTCGGCGCTGCCCCTAACGGCGGCGAGGAAGGCAGCGAAAACGACGACAAGGCAAAGGTGGACGCCATCGTCGGCCTCTACAACTCCACCAAGTCTCAGAACGGAGGTAAGAAGTAATGAGCAAGAGACTGGATGAAAACATCGGCACCGTGGACTACGACGGCCTGATCGTCACCAACGAGCCCGTCGCCGACGTGTTCACCGTGACCATCCGCAAGGAGGCCACCGCCGCAGCCACCTATAAGCGCGGCACCGTGCTGGCCCTGTCTGCCGGCACCGCCGGCGACGGCAAGCTGGTGATCCTCGGCTCCACCGCGACCACCAACGAAACCCTGACCGCCAACTGCATCCTCGCCGAGGACGTGGAAGTCGGCACCACCGCGGACGTGACCGCGCTGGCCTACCGCACCGGCCACTTCGCCCGCAACAAGCTGGCCGTCGCAAGCGGCTACCCCCTGAAGGCGACCGACGAGGAGGAGCTGCGCAAGGCCGGCATCCTGCTCTCCGACGCCATCGAATACTAAGAGAAGGAGGACAACAAAATGCCTTTTAACTTCTACGACACCCACACGCTGCTCATGGCCGTGCAGCAGCTCACCCCTGCTGCGACCTTCCTGCGTGACCGCTACTTCCCCACCAACGACGCGAGCGACATCTTCGCCACCGACGACGTGCTCGTCGAGTTCCGTGACGGCAGCAAGAAGCTGGCGCCCTTCGTGGCCCCTCGCAAGGGCGGCGTCACCGTCCTGCGCGCCGGCTACAATATGGAACGCTACACCCCGCCCTTCGTGGCTCCCCGTCGCGTCCTGACCCTCGACGAGCTGCGCAAGCGCGGCTTCGGCGAGGCTCTCTACTCTCAGCTCACCCCTGAGCAGCGCCAGCAGACCCTCATCCTGCGCGACGCTGACGAGCTGGGCGAGCTCATCACCAACCGCGAAGAAGCGATGGCCGCCGAGACCATGCTGACCAATGGCTGCGTGATGAAGCACATCGCCGACGACGTCGACAAGGCCGACGAGATGGAGATCCGTTTCTACTCCGAGGCCAGCAACCCCGCGACCTACACCCCGACGGCCAAGTGGGACGCCACCGGCGGCAAGATCCTGAAGGATCTGGAGGCCATGATCCGTATGCTGACCAAGCGCGGCCTCCGCGCTTCTGATCTGGTCTGCTCCCCGGACGTGGCTGACACCATCATCAACGACGCAGCCGTGCAGAAGCTCCTCGACAACCGCCGCATCGAGATCGGCAACGTGGAGCCTGAGCTGCTGCCTGACGGCGCTGCCATCGTGGCCCGCCTGAACGTCCTCGGCCGCATCATCAGCGTCATCTCCTACGACCTGACCTACACCGACGACGAGGGCAAGGACAAGCTCTACATCCCGTCCGGCAAGTGCGTCCTCACCGCTCCCGGCGCTGGCCGCACCGCCTACGGCGCCGTCTCTCAGGTCGAGCAGAGCGACGGCGAGTTCCACACCTACGCCGGCCGCCGCGTGCCGAAGTATGTGAGCAGCGCCGAAGGCAACAGCCGCACGCTGACCATCTCCAGCCGCCCGCTGATGATCCCCAACAACAAGAACCCGTTCATCGTTGCGGACGTCCTGACGGACTGAGCGCAGCAGAAAGGAGCAGAGCATGATCCAGATCATCAAGGGCACCTTCGGCTACTATAACGGTCGCAAGGTGATCCCCATCACTGAAGCAGATGGCCCTCAGAAGTTCGACGACGAGCTGGAGGCCCGTCTGGTCAAGGAAGGCGTCGCCAAGTACATCGGCGAGCTGGGCGAGACTGCCGAGCAGCCCGCACCCGCTCCCGGCGACGACGCCGACGAGCCTGCCAGCACCAACACCGCGGCCGACGAGGCCCCTGAGTACAACGAGGACATGAAGCTCGACGAGCTGAAGGAAGTGGCCACGCGCTATGGCGTGGACGCCTCTGCTATGCGCAAGAAGGCCGACGTCATCGCTGCCATCGAGGCCACCAAGGCCGAGCAGCCTGATGACGGTGCCGACGACGAGGAGCCCCCTCAGATCGGCGCCGCCGATCCCGTCTGATGGCCTTCAGCTTCAAGGCGATGGTCGAGGCTGACCGTCGGCGCACGTTTCTCAATCTCGACGAGTTCGGTGAGAAGCACACCGTCGAAGGCAAAGCCATCGCCGCCGTGCTGGACGACAACGCCCTGAAGGAACGCCAAGGGGGGCAAGAGCTGAGCGTCGCGGAGTCCTCTCTGCTGCTTTACGCAGCGGTCGAGGATCTGCCCGCTCGGCGCCCGGCGGGCGAAGGGCTCAACGTCGACGGCCGCGAGTACATCGTCAACGACTGGAGTGAGGACATGGGGATCGCCACCGTGGCCCTCGGCCAGACTGTCACCATGTAGGAGGTGCCCCATGTCCATCGTCAACAGCATCGAAACCGTCCGGGACTGGCTGACCGCCGAGGTCTGCCCTCTGGTCAAGCTGAAGCTCCCCGACGACAACGCAACGGACGCCTCCTACCCATACAAGCTGGTAAACCCGGCCGCGTTCTCGCTTTTCGTACCATCGAAGGACAGGACGCCCCCGAACATCGCCGCGCCGATCCCGTCGGTTTGCGTGCAGATCGTTCAGGGCGACGACGACCTGCTCCAGAGTGCCCGAGACATCAAGATCCGGCTCTGCTTCTCAGCGTGGGATCCCGGCTACCACGGGCCCGACATCTTCAAGCCGAAGGGCGACGGCAGCGGCACCTACATCCAGCAATACAACGAGGCGGCGGCCTCCTACTTCGTGAAGAACGGAGAGGGCTGGCGTGACGCATGGAATTTTGTGGACACAGCTCTCCGGCTGATTGAAAACGCCGAGTACCTCGGCGACCTCCGCGTCATCAAGGAGAAGGGCATCACCTTCGGCCCCGTCGCGGAGCAAGACGCCGTCCCCGACTTCTACCCGTACTGGTTTGCATGGGCTGAGTTCTCCGTCGAGGAGACACTGACCCGCAACCCGAAAAGCTACCAACACCTGCTTTAAGGGCAGCCGCTCGGCTGCTCTAATTTCATGCAAAGGAGGATAAGCAGATGGCAAACGAATACCTCTACGGCGCCTACGGCCACATCGGCGAGACCGTGGCACAGAGCGCCGTGCAGGCGGGCACCACGCCGGTCTATATCGGCACGGCACCCGTCAACCTCGTGCGCGGCTTCGGCGAGGCCGGCATCATCAACGCGCCGATCAAGATCACCAGTCTGGTCGACGCTCAGAAGAAGATCGGCTACTCGTCCGACTGGGGCACCTTTACCCTGTGCGAGGCCGTGTACGCGCATTTCAACAACACCCTCGGGAACATCGGCCCGATCTACGTCATCAATGTGCTCGACCCCTCCGCGGGCAAGCACCGCAAGGAGGCGGCCACCACCAAGGCCCTCACCTTCACCGGCGGCCGCGCCGAGATCGCCAGCGACAAGATCATCCTCGACACCCTGACCATCGCAAAGAATGACAGCGGCAACTACGTCGAGGGCACCGACTACGCTGTGGACTATAACTTCACCAAGGGCACGGTCATCATCACCAGCCTGAAGGACGACGCGCAGCTCGCCGGCAGCCTGACGGCCAGCTTCAGCGAGGTGGACGACTCTGAGATCGCAGACAGCGACATCATCGGCGGCGTCACCTCCTCCGGCGAGTACAGCGGCCTGAGCGCGATCGCGCTGCTCTATCCCGAGCAGTTCGCGGTCTGCAATCTGATCGCGGCCCCCGGCTGGAGTCACAGCCCTGCCGTCTACAACGCCATGCTGACGACCTGCAAGAAGATCAACGGCCACTGGGACGCCTTCGTCGTCGCTGACCTGCCCCTCGTGGACAGCACCGCGCAGGCGGTCGACACGATCACCAAGGCGATCGCATGGAAGAAGGCCAACGCCTTCACCGGCGAGCGTTCTAAGGTCTACTGGCCGCAGGCTGTGGACAACCTCGGCAACGTGTTCCACCTGAGCACGCTGGCCGTGGTCGAGCTTATGCGCGCTGACTTCAGCCACAACAGCGTCCCGATGGAGACCTGCGGCAACAAGGCTGTGCCGGTCATCAAGCAGTATTTTGGAGCCAACGCCAAGAACCGCGGCTTCGACCAGCAGACCGGCAAGGAGCTCACGCAGAAGGGCATCAGCACCGTCGTGGCGTGGGCTGGTGAGTGGGTGCTGTGGGGCGACCACACCGCTGCATACACCTACGGCGCCGAAGTAGACCCCCGCGCCATCTTCGACGTCTCCATGCGTATGCTCATGCACATCACCAACAGTTTCCAGCGCGAATGGAGCCCGAAGATCGACGAGCCCATGACCAGAGCGCTGAAGGATCAGATCATCAACCGCGAGCAGGAGAAGCTCGACGGCTACGTCAGCATGGGCGCCCTGATCGGCGAGCCGAAGATCCTGTTCCTCGAGAGCGAGAACAGCACCACCGACATCATGAACGGCGACTTCAGGTGGGACATCAACGTCACCCCGACGCCTCCGCTCAAGAGCGCCAGCGTCTACGTCGCATACACCGACGCCGGCTTCTCCGTCTACTACGAAGGAGGTGAGGAGTAATGGCATGGATCGACCTCAACGGCCCCGTACTGGCTGACACTGTGTACGACGCCGGCAAACTGGTCGCCAAGGACGTGACCATCACGCTGCCGGCCATCAATCTCCTGACTGCTGACTTCAAGGCGATGGGCACCCTGACGCTGCCGATCATCGGCCAGATCGAGGCTATGGAGGCGACCGTCAACAAGGTCGGCACCGACATGGGCCTGCGCTCTATGGCCTCTCTCGACAGCAGAACGCTCGAGTTCCGCTGGGTGCAGGACGTCAAGAAGGCAGACGGATCCACCAAGACCGTCGGCTGCAAGGCGTTTCTCCGCGTCGTGACCAAGACGATCCCCGGCCTGTCCGTGGATCCCGGCAGCCAGAGCGAGAACGAGCTGGGCTACGCGGTCAGCCGCTACCAGCTTTTCGTCGACGGGACGGAATACTGGCTGATCGACCAGCTCAACCAGATCCTCCGCGTCGGCGGCAAGGACTACTACAAGCAGATCCGCAGCCTGCTGTAACAGACAGGGCCGCCCCTCTCCGGGGCGGCTCTTATTTTCGGAAAGGAGTACCCCATGAAGAACAAGATCACACTCAGCAACCCGCTGACCATCAACAACAAGAAGCGCACGGAGCTGACCTATGACGCGAATGAGATCACCGCGCAAATGTTCGCGGAGGCCGACTCCCGCAAGCTGACTGCCAGCGGATCCAAGAACGGCAACGCGGCCGGCGCGGCCGAGCTGGACTATGGTCTGCACCTCTACCTCGGCTTCGCTGCCATCATCGCGGTCAACCCTGAGATCGACATCTCCGACCTCGAGCGCGTCCGCGGCTACGACGTTATGAAGATTATGAGGATCGGCCGGGATTTTATTTCCGGGAGGTCGGAGGAACCCTCCAGCCAAAACAGCTCCGGCGAGCAATCCGAGACTACGCCCGAGCCTTCCACACCTCAGTCCGAGACATCGGAGAGCGAAGGCTGACCGACTTCCTGACGGAATACGGCGAGGCCGTGGAAGAAGCCAAGCAACAGGCGAAGCGCCACCCGGCGCCGACCATTAAAAAGCCGCACATCAGGAGGAGGTGACACACATGGCAGGAAAAGGGAAAGAGCTTCAGGCGGTCGTCAATCTGGCCGGCAGCATCGACCCCTCACTCGGGAAGGCGATCGAGTCCGCACAGAAAAAGATCAGCGGCCTGAACGTGAAAGCTCTCGCCGTGGGTGCCGCCGTCGGCGGCATCGCGGTCGCCATAGGCCTTCCAGCAGCCGCAGCAG